>Ga0307517_10003283_pt1 | contig 25279 bp, 19 predicted proteins | sample 23_EM_MG_FD_194515 | JGI IMG/M metagenome (GOLD analysis project Ga0307517, IMG submission 194515) | Populus trichocarpa ectomycorrhiza microbial communities from riparian zone in the Pacific Northwest, United States - 23_EM | ecosystem: Host-associated > Plants > Roots > Unclassified | place... | reverse complement strand
ACGAGAACCCCAAGGAGGGGAGGCATGCGTGCCTCAGGAGAGGAGGGTAGATGGCTTAACGTCAACCCCTAGGCAGTAGCCATGATGGGGGAAGAGAGGTGGGTGGGGGATAGTGACGATGATTTCCGGTGGTGTTGAGATTTCAATCGCCGGAGGTGGAGGAGAGATGGTTCGTCACCTATCTCTTGGTTGTTTTTTTTTCTTTTTTTTTTTTTTGTAATCATGCGTTCATTGTTTTTAGGTACAAAAAGCCTCATGCAGCGCTAGCTATGGAGAGAACAAAACCTATAAATCAAAAACATAAACAAAAGAAAGTCACGGCACCGGTAAATTATCCACTATCGCGCAGGTTTCTCCTCCGCCGGGCCATCGGCCACATATAACAAGGAAAGTACAACCAACAACTTAGTCATCTAGAACGGAAAGCCTACATAAAACGAAGGAGAGAAAGCCCAACGACCCTATACCTCAGCCAACGAAAAAACACGAAAGACCGGGGGGGGCACCCTGGGAGGAGAGAGAGAGAGCGGGGGGGAAGAGGAGGGGGTGGTGGGCGGGAACATCGAAGGGGGAAATCCCGTGGAGGTGACGCCTATGAAGGTGGCGAGTCTCTTAAGCAGAGGGAGGGATGACCAAAGTGGGGCTTCGGGACTGACATCAGTGACGCCGTGGAGGAGGCGTGACCTGCTGTGTTGTCTCGAGGGGCAGGAGAGGATGGCGTGCTCGAAGGTTTCTGGCTCCAAGCCACAGCAGGGGCAGGAGGTGTCGGCATCGGGGGACCTCCAGGTTGGGTGGGCGGCCAGGTAGCTTTTCCCGGCTCTCATCTGGTGAATTCTCCCGGCAACGAACTTGCCCAAACCCATAAAAGGCTTTGGCTGTAGCGCCGGAGGATGTAGGTAATACCCGGGGGTCGGGAAAAGGGAGGACCATTCCTCAAGGAGCGCCTCCCTCATCCTCTTCTTCAGGGCGGAGTACGTGTTGTCCATCAAGGACTGGGGTGGGAGGGCGGGGGTCGGGACGACGAGGTGGGAGTTGATCATGGGCATCCTGGACAACCCAAGGGTGAAGGGTATCGTTCGGTGGGCTACCGCGTCCACCGGGAGGTGGTTCCTCATCGGCGGGACTGGGCGGGGTGTTTTCCAGTGAAGGGGAAGGTAGACGGACGACAGGCCTCTGGTTAAAGCCCGTGAGGAGTCAGGCGCCCGATACGTCGAGAGTGAAGGGAACGAGGGGTGTAGGCGGGCCGTTGCCGGGTTCACGCTAGGAGGGGAGCAGACCACCCTGAGCGCTGCCAGCCTCTGCCGGTGGGTGATCAGGAGGGAGACAGGTGGGAGGCAGGACTCCACCGAGAGTATGCCGGTGGGCGTGGCCGAGAAGCAGTTTGTGGTCCACCTTTGGACCTTTCGCCAGAATGTGTCCAGGCGGGTTGTCGTGCCCACGCTAGGTGTGAACAGATCCGCGCCGTAGAGTGGGATAGGGGCAATCAATGATGTCGCCAATCTGTGGCAAAGGTAGGGGGGGAGGCCCGCTCCGGGCGGACTCAGGCGACGAATTAGGGCGAACGCACCCTGGGCAAGGGCCAGGCGGCGCGAGAAGTGTGCAGCCGTGTCAAGGGCCGGAGTGAACCAGTACCCGAGCCATCGAACAGAGTTGCCGGGGTGGAACAGTTCCCCTTTGATTTGGATAGGTGAGACGCACTTCGGGGAGTGTCTCTGGCTGGGGGTCCTCCAATGTATCAGTTCAGTTTTCGCGATCGAAAAGGAGACGCCTAGACGCGACGCCTTTCTTTCGAGCTTGTCGAAGAGATCTTGGAGCCGTCGGATGTTGCCGCGATAGGAGAGGGAAGCTACTGTGAGGGCGAAGTCGTCCACGTAGGAGATCATAAGACCCCGAGGGATCCCGAAATGTAGTGGCGCAACGTAGAGAAGGGAGAGGAGTGGGGAGATCGGGGAGCCCTGGGGGGCTCCGACGTTGATCGGGGCTGGGGTCCCTGGTGCCCCTTGGAAAATCAGGGTGCAGCTTCGTTCTCCGAGGAAGGACGAAACCCAGGAAACCAGGTAGGGGGGTATCCCGCCTTCCCTTAGGATTCGGGCCAAAGTTTTGTTGTCGACGTTGTCGAACCCCGCTTTTATGTCCAAGAACAGGGAGGAGACCTTGAGGCGGGGCCTCTGCAGGGTTCTGACGTCGTTGGTCAGGGTGAGGCATGCGTCGTAGGTACTAAGTCCCGGGAGCGAACCGCATTGGTTGGGGTGTAGCAACCCTTTGAGCCGGGCTGCCGTGAGTAGGCGGGCTGCTATGATCCTCTCCAGGATCTTTGAGATTGTTCTGATCAGGACAATTATCCTGAAGGAGGAGGGTGATTCGTAGGAGGGCTTCCCTGGTTTGTCTAGCACTACCCCGTTCGAGCTCTTTAGCGACGCGGGGTGGTATCCCAGAAGGACCAGAGGGGAAAGTATATGGAGAAGGATTGAAGGGTTGATTTTGTTGACCTGCTTCCAGACCGAGTAGGGTATCCCGTCCGGGCCTGGGGCCGAGGTCGGGGAACACTTGGAGAGGGCCGTAGCAATCTCGTCCGTCGTCAAGGGGGTCGCCGACCTGTCCGGCCTGAGCCTGGGTGGCGGGGAGAAGGGTTCCTTCGGGGGAAAGAAGTGGTCCAAAAGGACATTGTTCATCTGTGTTGGGGTCTCTGCCCCTGGGAGGGAGGGGAAACGTGGTTGGGCACGCCCATAGGCGAACCTTTTAGCCGTCCACAGGCTCTGAGGGGTGGCGGTCAGTAAGAAGGAGGACCAGTGTTTATTCTTGGCGGCCTTGATCGCCTTGAAGTACCCCGCCTTGGAGGTACCGGCGACTTCCCGCATGTGTGGGGTGTCGTGCTTCTTGGCTGCTCTGGCAGCCTTGTGATATTCACGACGGAGGATAGACAGGTGGGGGGTCCACCAAGGTTTGGAGTGGTGGGAAGGCCTGGATACCGGTGTGTGCTCTTTCAGGAGAGCTACCAGACGGTCTAGCGATGCTGACATCCATTCGTCCAGCTGCAGAGGGGTGGGGCAAGGAGGTGCGGCCGGGACCTTGAAACCCTTAATTATCGGGTCGAGGGTTTCCCAGTCCGTGTCTACCCAGCACGGGCGTGGGGGTTTCTGGTTTGAGGATGGCGCGGCGAGGGTGAGCGTTATAGGTACGTGGTCGGAACCCGTTGAGGGGAGGGAGGCTTCCCAACTCTTAATTAAGGGAAGGAGGGGGGGGTTTGCGAAGGCGAGGTCTATGACCGAGGGGCGAGCGTTCCCAACCAGGGGAAACCTTGTGTACTCACCTGGGGGATTAAGGAGGGCGAAGCCGGATTCTGCCGCTTTCTCAAAGTAAGGAGTCGAAGAAGAGATTTCCCTGTGAGAGAAGTGTCGAAGAGGGTCGGAGAGAGGGTTGTGAATGTTGAGGTCCCCTAAAACTAGGAGGGGATACCCAAGATCAGGGAAGAGAACTTCTGGCGAGACGGAGTGGATCCTGTGATCCACGGTGTTGGTAGAGTAGGCATTAATTATCCTGAAAGAGTGGAAGGCGGTACCAAAAAGAGGCTCATCGGAGGAGATGTCGAGAGAAAGGACATCGTCCACCCCTCTGAACCTGGGGAGCACCGTGTAGTTGGAAAGAAAAGACATATGAACGTAGGCTGCCACCCGAGGCTTCCTAACAGGGGGAAAAAAGGACTTGAAACCATTAAAAGAGGGAAGATGGGCCTTGTTGACAGGTGGCTCCTGCAAAAGCACTATCGAAGGATAGGTGGTCGTCTCTTTGAACAACTCAAACAAGGAAAGAAAAACATTCCAGCTCCCAAGGCAGTTATGTTGAACGATGGAAAGAAACGCAGGGGCAGGGGCCGGCCCTTGACCCAGTGGGGGGGGCATTGGTCGATTATTGATTACCGGGACGAACCCGACGAGTCGAAGAGGCAGGGGTAGGGCTTGGCTCCTCCAGGGGGAGAGGACCGCCGAAGCCGTGAGTGGTGCCAGGACGCGTGGAGGGTCCAGCCGGAGGAGGTTGTCTCGGGGTTAAGTCCACCGCAAGGGGACCCGACCCGGGCGGGGGAGTAGTGGATGTCGGGCCCCCATCGACCGCCAGATCCATGGGGTCTTGACCTGTTGGGGCGGGGGCTGGCGAGTTGGTTCTGGTTGGGACAGGTGGGGGAGGTCGAGCCGGACACTCCCTGAAGGTGGCAGTGTGGTCACCACCGCAGTTACAGCAATGGGGGGGCGAGGTCGGACAACAGGATGGGACTGGCTTATTGTTCCCGCTCCTGGGGCAGGTTGGATTCTGGCATCTGTGAGCCGCGCGAGTATGATGAAGCGCACAAATGGGGCACGTGGGGTGGGTGGCGGGGCATCGTTGATGGGCGTGTCCGTATCTCCAGCAATTCTTACACTGGGCAGACTTGGAGGAGGAGAAGGCAAGTTCGACCTTGCGTCTCTGAGAGAGGATGACGACCCCTGAAGTAAGGGTTGATACGTTGTGGGGGTCGACGGTGATAACCACCGAAGTGGCCTGCTTGGTCTCCCTAGAATCTCTGCTAGGGTTAAGGTACCTGGCTGAGAGAATCTGGGTCGCTTTGTCGTTGAGGATTGCTTGCCGGATATATGGGAAGAGTTCCTCTTCATCTTGGGGGAGGAACCGAAGGGGGAGGCCGTGAATGGCAAGTTGAACGGCAGTGGGGGCGAGGACGAGGGTGCACCAGGGGTTTTCTCCTACCGGGAAGGACTGGTTGAGGGCCCTGGTTAGGGAGTCGAAGTAGGGGGCGTATGAGGCGGCGGGGGTTGCTTTGTCAGTGACCGTCAGAGAGACGGAACCACGGGGGTTGACAGTAGCGGTGAAGCCGAGAGGGAGGAGGCAGTTTGATTCGCGGAGGACGCGAGCGGCAATGTCAGGGAAAGTAGCAGCAATAGTGAGGGCGTCTGGGTGAGGGGACGGGGACTGGCGAGGAGCAAAGAAGCGTCGTTGGGCACCTGGAAGGGAGGGAGGCCCCTTTTTAACAGGAGGGGCCACCGCACTCGCGACTTGTTGGGGGGAAGGAGGCTTCCCAGCTTTGCTTTTGCCCTTGCCTCCCGAGCCTGAGCCGGAGGCAGCTTGCGCGTAGGAGGGGGAGGGGTGGGCGTCAGGGTGAAGGTGGCCTGGTGTGAAGGAGTCGAGGTCGTACCTCCCCTTCCGGAATTCACCGGCTTCGTATGAGTTGGTGTACAGCCTGGCATACTTTTCGGGGTCTCCGAACGCCTTGCCAAGCCTTGTGTCGTAGAAAGGTATGAGGTATTTAGGGTCTTCAGCCGCGGCTGAGGGAGGTGTGGGTGGTTCACGGGCCCTTTCTTTACCTTTCCTCGAAAGGGGTGGGCCGGCAGTTAGGGGGGGCTGGGGTTTTCTTAGTGGGGGGGGGGCCTGAGCAAGGGGGGCAGGGGTCGGGGCTGACACACGATGTGACAGGTCACGTATGGATGCCTGGAGATCGGCGATCCCTGGGGCGGCAGTTTGTTCATGTGAGGCAGGGAGGTTAGCGAGTTGCGAGGAGATGTCATGGAGCTCCTCCCTGAGGTTCTCGTTTTCCTCGGAGATCGTTGCGACCGCCTGGGTTACTCCGCTCAGCTCATGTGAGACGGTCACCAGGCCCTGGACGAGCTGTGAGAGGAGAACGATCGTGATGGATTCGATGGGGAGGGTGCCAGCCTGCGCGTCTGGGCTGAGGTCCGGGAAATCTTGGGTGGCGAGCCTGAGGGCGCTCCTCGCCTGAGCGAGTTGGCCCATCATGAACTCGATGGGGTGATCGGTCGAGGGTGTTCCCGAACGCGATGGGAGGGGGGAGTTGAGGGCTGAGAGCCTACCAAAGGCCGCGTTCCCTGGGGGAAGGTTGTGGGGATTCGCCATAGCGACGAGTGGGTGAGGAAAAGTGGGAGAGGGGTTTGATCCGGACGCAAAGCGGGGTACGGTTGAGAATTGTATGTGAAATGTAGGGGGGGGGAAGAAGTTTGCGAGAAGCGTGACCTATCTCTTGGTTGTTTTTTTTTTTTTTTGTAATCATGCGTTATTTGTTTCTAGGTACAAAAAGCCTTATGCAGCGCTAGCTATGAAGAGAAAAAAACCTATAAATGCAATCCCACCGCCCGCTTCACCTCTTCATGGGAAAAATCAAACACCCCGAGTCCATAGGAAAAGTCTCCCCCGCCTAGCACCTAAGATAATATACCCCAGACACGTAAGGAAACAATACATAGAAACGTACAGGTAGAAAGACCCAAACCCTTCCGCAGGCTCCCCAAAACAAAAGAAACGACGGCTGCGCTAAGGCCCTTTCGGGGCCTGATGGAGAGGATAGATGATCGTCGACGCGGGAAAACTCATAGGTTGAGGGCCCACCAAAAAACCATGATGTACGGTCGGGCAGGTCATTACATCGTTCCCAAGCATTGGACAAAGCCACGGAGGCAGTGCTATACCACGACTAGGCGTAACCGAGGAAGGGCCGAACGATCGGAGGGGGAGAGAAGGGCGAGCGGAGCCACCGAGCAGAGGGGATGCCAGCCAGGAGGGTGAGCAGTAGGGTGCCAGCCGGTGAGTAGCAGTAGGGTGCCAGCCAGAGGGGGGGGAGCAGTAGGGTGCCAGCCGGGGGAGGAGATTCTAGCAGTAAGGTGCCAGCTTAAGGGGCAGTACGGTGCCAGCGGACGGAACCGGGAGGAGGGTAGAGGAAGGATCGCGAGCGGGCTAGCCACAACCGACCAACGGGCCATAGCAAGGGCTTTTGGGGCGACAGCGAGACCGAGCGAGACCGTGATGTTACTAACCGAAGCTTTCCCCATCAGAGGTACAAGCCCAGCAGAACCGAAGCCTTACTTTGACCGAGAGTCCGACACCGTAACGCCGACCGTGAGCGAAGCGAGAAGCTTTCCGACCGTGCAAAATGCGAAGCGAGGTGCAAAGCAAGAGCGGGGTAAGGGGGAGAACCGAACATCATGAGCGGAAGTCAACGACGAACAGGAACGAGAACCCCAAGGAGGGGAGGCCGAGGCCCCAGGGGAGGAGGGTAGATGGCTTAACATCAACTCCTAGGCAGTAGCCATCGTGGGAGAAGAGAGGTGGGTGGGGGAAAGTGACGATGATTTCCCGTGGTGTTGAGATTTCAATCGCCGGAGGTGGAGGAGAGATGGTTCGTGGACCTATCTCTTGGTTGGAACCAAGCCCCTTTTATAGGCATCTTCTCACAACCCTTACCCTGGTGACTCATCACCTCGCGTTACATACTTCTATGACTCATAGTAAGTCATAGCATGAAATCCATCAGCTGACTCTCATGAGTCACTACACACATACCGTTATCCAATCAAAACTCATAAAACAAGTCATGTGCTCAAATGAGTCACATGCGTGAAACCCATCACCCATAATGTGAGTCTTGTGCTAAACTTATTGCATCATATGACGTCACAATCGTTTGTCATGAAAACATTAACCAATCATAATATAACAATGACTCGCGAGTGCATTGTCATGTGAGAACTAGGCGGCAGGAAAACCTTTTAATTTCCATTACTGCAGGCGGACACAAGTGCATAAGTTGTCGTGAAGCGCAACCGTCGCTAGAAAACAATCACTCCAAAACTTGCAAGGCCAGAATCCTCTCCAATACCCACTACACGACATACCGGCACACGCCAAAGAAAGAATACCGAGAAGGATGCAGAGGCCCTACTTCACCTGGCACAAACCCTGTCTTATATGCTTATTAGGTGGATTTAGGCTGGAGTCTATTATAGCAGGCGGGTCCACCGCAAGTTACAACTAAGGTTACCTGGCGGCCATGATCAACTGATATAGACTTGTTGTGCATATAGCCAGAATCTTGGCAAGAGACTCTATCTTCTTTACTAGGATTGTGAGTTCTAAGAGAGACATGACTTGGGCATGCTGGGATTCCACGCTGGGGATCCTTAGAGGGGTGGTTGTTGGTTGGTTCTTTGTATGTTTTACTCCTAATGCGAAGATTTGTTTTTGGAGATGGTTCCGTTGGACGGAAACTCATGCACCTTTGTCCTCCGGGTATAACTTAAAGGTCTTGGACACCGAGGTGGGGAGCGAGACCTGGAAGAAGTGTAAAATAGGACTTTTCAGACCTAAAGAAATCTGAACGCTGCAGAACAACAAATCAACAGCGTTCTTTTTACATTTCACTAAAAGACTTTACTGATGATAGTAATGAGCATCCAGTGGTAGATTATCACATGTTCTATTCGCAGCCAGTAGGGTTAGTATCATACCCAACTTGCGTATGATAGCCGGGAATAACTAATTTGAGCAGGGAACAAATTTGAGGGCACGCGATATTATCCTACTCAATCCCCATCGTCCAGCTACCAACCACCTATACCTATTGTGCAGACTCACTTTTAGACCTAGGTCCATTTCCTATTAACCGCCACCTAGGTCCCCTGCGCAACCCCTTTATGGGGTCTAATATACTCACACAGCAGTCTGTCGTCCAGTCTATGTTAGCGCCGGATTAGGTAAGAACCACACCAAGGGGAACGAAGCTCCTGGCATTTCTGTAGGCAACAAAGCACTCTAAATAATTTATTATTTAAAGAAGGAGCTGAAGAGGGAGTGCACCATCCAGAGTACAGTAGACACAGTGGATATTAAGGAACCAATTGACATCGTGGTGGCTTTCAATTGTCGCGTTGCCACTAAGACATTGGTAAACCACCACTTCAACATGATTTCTTTTTCCTGTGATACTTGTGCCAAGGCTGCGCCGTGTGTGCCGCAACCGGCCTCATGGGATAGGGGGTAGGGGGAGTGTTACAAGTAGGTATTAGGTTAGCAGTAGGTACGGGTATCCTTATATGTGTTGGGGTTGAGAAGTAGGGTTAACTTAGTAGAACCGGTTGTTGGGCCCAGTCATGTATCTCTATATATCCCTTCGGTCATAGATAGGAAATACACCAAGTCATTCTTCCACCGGTCCTACAAAAACTATTTTGCTAACCAAGGAAAGAACAAACGCCACAAAAAAAACTTCTTCATGCTCCATAGCCTCTGCACATCCGACTCTTCCTTCCGATGCTGTGCTAATCCTAAACGCATATCCGGAGGTTTGCCCGCACGATATTAAGATACTCTATGCCTATGCTGAGCATGACGAGCAGCATCAAAGAACTTGCTCCCGGCCGGCGTATCAATCCTGAGCCCATATCAGAACTCCTTTGTCTGAACGATAACGGGGTAGGTTGTGCGCATGCCCGATAGGCCTAGCATGCCGAGCAGTACCATAGAATGCCAACATATTTTTGGCATTCTCATGCTTCTTCCTGCTCAACACCATTCACACATCTTTTCCTTCTTCCAGATAACCCAGGGGGTAGGATACCACCGCACAGTATTATACATTTCTTGCCCCAGAGACTAATCTAGATTTATTTCCATCGTTCATTACGCCTTTGGCACTTGACTACTCCGCTGGACTAGGGCCTACCCTCCCGAGCGCTTCTGGCTTCTACACAAGTGCAGTACGAGTACAACGCTCCCGTGATACCGCCGGTCATTTTTCACCCCGCGAAAGCTACTGTGCGTCCTACTTGCTTGAACCGCATGGCCACAAAAGTACTCGAACTTATTACAGCATATCGCTCACCCCTCCTCCAACACACTCTTTGCCTCCCTCCGCAACCCCGAACACCAAAACTCCGAATCTCCCAACCCAGCACACCACAGCCCAACCAAAACTTAACCTGCCGTTAACCCCATCGCTTGTACCTTCCCATCGTATACCGTCCGGGTAAATTCACATTCAGCCCAACTCTAACAAATCCATAACCAAACGGAACGCCGTTACGATACGACTCACTGTGCGAGAAAGGACAGTCCGCCATGTTGTTTTTATTGATCAGAACTGAGAATACGGCAGGGAAAAGATGCTTCTGACGGAAAGGTTGAATGGAAGAGCGTGGGCTTGAAGGGCCGTAACTCCCTGGGCTGTCGAGGTTTAAATGGGAGGACCACCGAGACGGACTATAGAAGATGCTGTGTTCAGACACTATCTTATGTCACAGAATGCAATTGCCAAACTTGAGAGCCCCGAAGCTTGAGGGTAGTAAAACGCCTTTATGATGTAGGTGGTGGCATAATCTGTAGGTGTGATGATCGGAGAAGGATGTCGTTGGTTGTATTCTCTATGGAGGGTGCTAGCTACTCGAGTACTGTTCACCTTAAGTAGTGAAAACTCTACATGCGTAACCCTATATATCCCTTCACACCCTGGGACGTTCACCATCCACACTTCGGTGTTCTTCTATCATACATGTGCGCTTCCTGTTGCCTGAGCTTCTCTCTGCTCCAAATACAATGTGATACTACAGGAATTATACAATCACTTTATACCGAATTTGAAGGAAACAAGTAAGAATGGAGGTGCTTGTGCTCTTTAGCATTATGTAAATGCCCTTCATTACGATTAACACCGTTAGTTTCTACCAAACAAATCTTCACGAGTGATACCTTATGACCGCAACTCCAGGATGTTTCCCGTCCTACCCACAATCAACTTAGCAAACACCCACATAATGCTGTAGGATAATCCCATTCCGCCCCTAGTTTTACAAAAAAAATGGAAGCGCAGACAGACAGACGTAAATGCCAACCTTTCAGGTCGCCCATCGGGTAAGGGGAGAGGAAGGAACTTGACAAATCCACCTCCCCCTCTCCTAGCTCCTCCATATCATCCATATACATAATACAACATGAGTAGAGTTCCTTTCCGTATAGGAGGACCTGCGGAGACCTGATGCAGGCAGGTTAAAAAAAAGAGGACAGCGAACAAGAAAAATATGAAATATCAGAAATGGAGGAATAGATGAAAGAAAAAGAAGTAAACGAAAGAGAAACTTTTCCCCTACAAAAACGGGAGACAGCCAAAGCCAAACAAGAAAACAGAAAGGCAGTTGATCACCATTAACCACAAGACAGATGAGAAACATATCCTCCGGCCCCTATACTAGTAATTCTACACAACAAATGGGGTTGCATCTACACTACAAGCTCAATGCTATCCTCTCCCACTGCTGCCGTCCTCACCATAGTCGTCTTTTCAGGAATGGTAGGGCTTGTGCCCGTAGTTACCACTGCCTCCTTATAACCCTTAACCAAGCTCATCCTCTCAATACCAACATGCCTTTCCCTGTCCGACCCCTTAAAAATCTCACAGCCTTATGTCCCCCCCAATCTCTTCAAAAGTCGGTTGCGCACAGCAGAGTTCATATTTGCCGTTCTAGCAACATCAGACAGAGCACTACTCGCATGGAAGAAGCCGATCTCAGAAGAAAGAGTATAGGGGAAGCGCTGCAGGAAGCCCTTAGGCGTCACCAAGATTATTGTTCTGGCAATTAGCTGGAATCCAAGTATGCCCACGGCGATGTAGAACATCACTGGGTCCATTGACATTCGTGGCTGAAGGGACGCGAGTTGGCAAACTTCGCATCTGGGCACTTCACCAGCGGGGACAAATATCGCGTCCCGGTTCAGGGAAAGCACAATGGTGAAGCAACGCTGGTAAAACTTTGATAGTGAAGGCTGCGCATCCTCGAAGTTCGGTGATGGGATTGAGGAATCAGAGAGTGTTTTGTTGATCAGGTACTCACCGATGAACTGTGAGAAGCAATGGGATGTGTTGTGATTATGCATTATGCCAACGTCAAATCCATCCTTTGAGGGCACAGGCAGGAGCATTGCCAGCTGCGCTGTGAAGTTTCCAACTGAAGTAACACGGTTGAATATTCTAGAATTATTGTATTTGAGTTCTCCAATGAGCTTGGATCTGTGCACGCAACCTTTCTCATCTACTATCACCATGAACTCGCCGGTGGAGATTTGTTGGCTGCAGACTATTGTAGTATTAGACTGCATAGTTACCGATGTTCTTTTCAAGTCGCTTCTGGGGTCATGATTCGCCTCGCCCTGACCCCAGCCAGCAAGGATTAGGCTACCGCAGGCTTGCACGGCCTTTTAGTCACTTCTATTAGAGGCTTCAAGGCCCCAGACCCATTCCATTGCGAAGGGGTGCGTTTCCTTGCTTCAACGACTCGACATGCATCGTTGGATTATTCGAGCAAGGTACAAAGTCTCCATCTGATATTGGTACTGTGATGTTTACTCCAAACTCAGCCATATTACTCACCTCTACTCTTGACTTGGAGATCTGTTAGAATGCATTACGAGCAAGTACCCAGCATGTCAGATTCACACCATATCCTTGTGTTGTCAAAGTCCTCAAGCCATCCTTGTTCCCTGGCTCCCACTGGAATGGGAGGAAGTAGAATTCATCCGTGACCCATGCGGGCAAATCTGTACCCTCAATGACGTTGGTGTTGACACCCAGCCAATGTTCCCCGGTATCTTTCGCGAATGTCTCTACCAGAACCCCCTCCCTTGAGTTCACCCTCTGCATTTCTGTGTGGATGCTAGTGGTGAACCCGTAGGTTACTATTACATCAGATTTGAGTCGTTATGAGCTCTGGTCGAAGATTCCACCTAAGGCGACAGTGAGGAGGTTTGCTGTGATGACCATCAGGCAGGCCAGGAAGAGGAAGACATGGCCATGGTGAAGCGCATCTGGGAGCATGAGTACAGGGGGAATATTTGTGTATTTGAGGCCTAGAGAGGAAGTTGGTGAAGCATTTCATCTCCGAAGCTCGGTGTTGTTAGATGGTACCAGATCTCTAGGAACAAGTGAGATGGGTAAGACTGGGGTACTCTATCGTAGACGGAGATGTGTCTAGGAAGGCTCAATATAAACATGTGTAAAATAGTGATAAAGACTTTTCTAGTAATAACTTATTATAGTGATAAGGTCTCTTCTCCATAGTGTGATGATTTCAGGAAAGCTCGGAAGGCACTTTGATATTTATATCCCGCGTCGATAGAGTGCGCGGCCTACAAGTATTTACCATACTAACTAAGTACCTGCTAACCATTCCGAACATTTCCTCATAGTGCGAACACCTTTTGACCCTGAATATAATCGCCCCGCCATTGACTTCCGGACTGGCGAGCTCTTGATTTCTCTGGTGTAGCACCACATCCCTGTCAGTTCACAAGCCTTCTTCTGTCAGGAGGAACTGAAACTTGTCTGCATGCTTAGTGAGAGTCCTCATCATGGGACGAAGAAAGTGGCCAACTTCGTAATCGGACTTATCGCAGTAGCACATATCACTGTGGCTTCCTGCCTATAGGCTTCAGTCAGACTAGCAGTTGGGATTGTACCAGTGGCACAATTTTCTTATAGTCCTTCCTTACCGAATAGTCCTACATGGTAATATACTATTAGTTTGGGTGTGGTCATACTCTTATTTCATTCCAGAGTACACACGACAAAAACATCCCAGTTACCTAGGTGACATGGTTTGCTGTGCCATATCACTAGGTCTGTGACACTATGCCACGTTGACCAATTTCGCCCGGGATACGTGCATAAGCTCACCAAAGGTCCCCTCTCATATATCCTGCCAACAGCCTCCGGGCGGATGGACGGCCACAAAGTATACAGTCTTATGAGATAGGTTCCAATGATAGTGGCTTTTTGCTGTTGGGACGCAACTACGATGCCGTCTGGTGTTGTTACACCATCCCAACGCTGGGGCTAGAGGGGGGTGTTAGCTCCACAGGATGATGGTAGGGTAACCCCAGGGTACACAAAAGTAGTCAGAAAAGCAACACTTTTCCCATATGCTTAACAGGTGTACGGCTGATATAGTGCGAGGTAACGCCCAACAAAGACCCAGAACAGCTCTAATAGTATAGCGATGACGGTTGGAATGAAAGAGAAGATGATCTGGGATACGAGTAGGGAGTTGGAAAGCCTTAGCAGACCTAATGAGAATGTTAGCAATGTCAAGCAATCTTGGATGAGTTTGATCGAGTTCGACCATTCCATCGCAAAGCAGAGTTTATAGGACAATCAGCAGCGTCACTAATGCGATATTCACCAATGTTGCTGCGAGCCCCATCCAGATACTCTGTTGAATTGGGCCCACCAATTGGCCACTATGAGGGACATTGCAGCAAGCGTGTAGCGTTTAAACCAGTGGATTATCTCTACCCATTACAACATCCAGTTGGAATCCACCGCCAACTCCCCCGATCCCAAGTTTATATTTCCCAGATTCCATGCAAAAATCAGTAGCCGGGTACTCATCTGCGCCGCTAAAATCGCTCAGCAGCATCTCGCTGTGGGCAACCAAGGCCATCTTCGCTTCCAGAGTATCTGGGTCACTGGTTCGATTATTCTGTCAATTGTAGGAGACCAGGAACACTCCTCCAATGCAGATAACAACCAGCCATAGAAACCCAGCTAGAATGTAAGCAAATTGAGGGACGACAACAATTCCTATACTTCAAATTCCCCTTTTTCCCACAACCTCCTCTGTACAGGAATCGGACACAAGCATTGTCTCTAAAGCATGATTAAAAAACAACTTCTGCATTCTATCCCGCCCTTAAAGGTCGCGGGGTCTTTAAAGTCCTCGAATTTCTTCCCTGGTGACAATCCAATAATCTACAGGATCTGCGATGACAGGCTATCCAGGCCCCAATCCTCAAAGCTCGACCCAGATCCCAGATCGTGGATTGATAAATACTTTGGATTTCCCCCTGCTGATATGGCAACTAAGCCGACATTCCTTTTAAACTTGAAGATGTCGATAATTTTGTCTTCCTGGGTGAAATTTGTTCGCTCCCCAACAGAAACCGCCCTCACAGTGAAGCCATTTGTTCCTTCCACTGTGATCTCACGATCTTGGAAGTGGTAACTTGGTTTGCAGTAGAGGGTGTTTAGGTCGAATTCATCGCTTCTATTATGAGCATTGCGTGATTTGGCCCAGATAGCAAGGAACAAGTTTGGCTCCTTACACTCCCTTTTCGCCAGATCATTATGGTCGTGGCTAGTGTTGGTTGCCAACCCGATATACATCATGTCCTGGGTTGCATTGGGATTAGAGTGAGGGTTGATGGAGTATATACATTTGTCCGGGCTAAACTTGGATGTAATTCCATTCCGAGATTTTCTCTCCTCTATTACAGAAGGAGTGCATGCAGGCTCCATCTGGTAGACTCTTGTCTGGGCAGTCAATAATTCGTTGCCCCGTGTTAAATAATCTTGATAGCCATAGCTTGCTGGTTTGAAAGGTATGACGATAGGTTCCTTGGTAATGAATGAATGCCCCTTCTCTGCTAGCCAGGTTATACCATGGCTAGTATACAGAAAAGAACAAGCTCTCATAGCTTCTGGTGGGTCATCGAACGGGATGAGCTTTTTGACCGGCTTGAACAAAGTCTATATATCTCGTATTATATGCTGGGTAGTCAAGAGAGAGCTGTTCAATTGTGCAATGCCCCAGAAAGTCACGCACAGGGCCAATCCCGACTAGAAAATGTCCCTGTGTCTATATATTGTTAGTTCTAAATATCTCAAACCAAGTGGATATGAACCAAAGATTCACACCTTTCTAGCAGCATTGATCAGCACAAAACCAATGAAGTCAAAATGTAACGTGGGCACACTGTAGGAAGACAGATCCTAAGATTGCGACCTTACCGAAGACTCAAAGTAGAAGTAAGGATCAAAATAAAGATAAGATAATTCAAAGTAGAATCAAGCGGAAAAAACTTAATATCGTTAAGCCTGAAAGCTTTACTCAATAAGTTCTCACGAGGATCGTTGGTTCTCAGAATAGGGTGTCTCTCGCTTTAGTTAAGTAGAATAATGAAAAGCCAGAGAACACCTGTCAACCATTCTGACCTTTGGCCAGCACCCTGCTCAGCTCAGAGCTGTCCAACTCACCTGCCTAAAGTGAGCTAACACTTGGAGGCAGTCGGACTGCTCAGATATTAACTATCTCTACAAATACACAGTGCTCGTGGTGATGTCTCTCAAGCTACATCTGCATGAGCAAAAACTCTTTCCTATCGGTAGCATGTCAGTGGCCGACCGACATGCCCACCATAGAGATAATATCCATTGGGACTCACTGGCCCAGCAGTGGTTTCGTCTATACAAGCTACGCAGTCCATTGGCAAATCTACTTGCCTATACTAAGCTTCTAAACCTGACTGCAGGCTCCCAGGATAAGAAATCTCCTGCTGCTTGACTGCATGGGTGCTAGCCACAGCCAACCATGCGAGACCCTCTTAAATCATCACCAGACTCACACCTCTTGAGTCTAGTAATAACCTATGGTAATGCTACAGTTCACGGGGTAGCCTGGGACCGGCATTGACATGCTTGTCCTGGAAGTCTTGCAGCTTCCCGAGTCAGCCCCAAGCCCTCTACTGTTAACCATACTACTACCCAGAGGTCAAAGTATGCCATATGTGGTTCCCAGGTGTTATCCAGGTGGCGCCCTATGAGGTGGTCACCCTCATACCCCTTATATAGCCTGCGAACAGCTTCTGGTCGGTTGGATGGCAACAACTCATACGGTGTTGTTGGAGCCTTCCTATGGATCTCACCTTACTAGGAAGCTCACAACTACACAGCCATATAGTGCTGTCGCGCCTTACGAACGCTGGGGCCTCAGGAGGATGTTAAGAATATCCCCTGAAAGTTACTGGAGGTTCGGACCTCTCCTGCTCCGTCAGTAGTCTGTTTTGTGGGATACGAAGCGGCCTTATGAACCTCTAAGAGCCCCACTGCAGTTGGAAAACCTTCCCCTAAGTCAACAGACAACTTTGTCAGTGAAGGTAGGGTAACTGGGGTACCTCAGGAGGGTAACTGAGTCCCCAAAGTAGGGTAATCGTGTTTCCAAGGTAGGGTAACTTTACCCTTTCATGCCTTGATTGCCTATGGGAGTCCGCGCGACCACATATAATGTTGCCCCGGAGACCCGTGTAATGTTTACTATGTATCCTTAACTTTACGCGAACATACACTCCGAAGGTTACCCTGCCTAGTAGGGTAACTTTGGCCTACCTAGGTTACCCTGTCTAACCCTATGTCACTAAGTCACTTTGTAGCCACTTGTACCAACTCATGTATACCACTTATATACTACATATACTGGTCTATTCCCAATCTGGTTACCACTTGGCATACCATACGGGTTTGAGTCTAGTCTGCTGTAGCTACCTATCTGTAGGGTCGTTACACAAAAGTATAGTGAAGAGATATCGAGTTGCTAGCAGTTACTCCCTCAGGCTTCGATAATTGAAAGTACGGCTCTAGTCGCTTCACATCTATATCCACTGCAGCTCACCCTACCCCCAGCACCACAACTATCTACTGAGGTAGATACCGGTAACAAAATACTACACCAACTGGAAAGTCCAGCGCTCTTTCTGCAAAGAATCATACTTTCTCATCACTATTGATTTTATTGATATATTCTATGTGTGCTGTTAGGCGCCCGGACTCCCTGTAAGGATTTACAGTACAAAGTTACCGTACCTTGATATGCACAAACTTCGAGGGAAAAAGATAAGACCCCCCTCCAGCCCCGGAGTTGGGACGGGGCGTCATCACTAGCTGCCTAGCTAGTTGCGTCCCAACACCAAAGACCACTATCAATGGAACACATCTAATAACACCGTATACGTCGCGGCCGTCTGTCCGACCGGATCCTGTTCACAGGGTATATGAGGGGAGACCTTCGGACACCTTATGCAAGTGGAAGCAGGTGAGTCAGATGACGGCGCATAAGGTTACAGACAGTTGAAGACACCCAGTCGTGAGAGTGGGTTGAAGGTAATGGGACGTTTTGCACGAAAGTTGGTCTCCTCGTACCTACAAAGAAGTGTGGAGTATGAAGGAGGTAACTATGGCCAGTAAGTGGATCGGGGGTATCCACAAAGGACAGGTTGGTAAAAGCTGGAGTCCGAGGGAAAAAACCCATCGGTACGATCCTGAGGACAAGTCGTGTAATGCCAAAAGCCCAGAATCCGACATGCGGTTGCATGTCAAATTCTCGACGGAACCAACCAAAGATGATTGGCCATCTTCTGTCCATCGAGTTAGACTACTCTCGGTGAGCACAAGGGCAAGATCATTCGTAACCATCATTGTCAACGGATAAACGGATGTGCTGACACCTGACGTGGTCTCCACACCATGAGGAATAACCGAAGCGCAGACCGATAAGTTGGCCATTGGAGCAAAAGGTATGGTAGAGAGTTTTTAGAGTCTACGAGTGTTCGCACTCAAGTGAGGTTCGCAGAAATGTGAACAAGGTACTTAGTTAGTATAGAGATAGCATGTATACCGCGATTGCTCAGACGCGGAACATAAATATCGAAGCATCTTCGCTGCTATTAGAAACAACAAGTAGGAGAAGAAATCTTATGAATATATTAAGTTTTCTACTTTATCGTTACCAATACTTCAACGATCTATACCGAAGTAACCTTTATATCTAGACTACATTACTCGTGTCTCCTTAACCAGTTCTCCGATATAATAATTACTCAGGTCCTAGCTGTCGGAATACCTCATGCCGAAGCTACCACCTAACAAGTGCGATTTGAGCCACGGTAATGAGGAGGGAAGCCATGATAGTTGGTGCTCATAAAGTCAATGGTTTCCATAGCTTGTTCCAATTCTGGTCGTTTAGGCCTATTGCAAGGTTGGCCTCGGGTTTGAGTGAAACTAGAAACTTATTAGTAAAATGTGTAAATGGGGTTAGTTGGCCCTTACTTCATGGTTCAGAAGTGTCTACTGAAGGATATGCATGGTTGAGTTGGCTTAACTGGGTGAGACAGTTAGAGGCTGACTTGTGGCTGCGAAAGCTCTGACTATGCAGCATTCTGACAGATAGCTCCGGGTCAAGGCCGCTAGAAGACACCAAAATCCGTCACCAGTACTAAGAATAATCTTCTTCAGAATCCTACCATATAGGGAAGATTTAGACTTCAGGTAACTCACGGTACCCCTCTTGAGGATGACTGCCTAAGGGAGGGGTAGTCTTCAAAGAATCACACCTGCTAGTTCTACCCCTACAAGTACCTGCGGGGTGGGTTGTTTAGAATATATTTTTTGAACTTTTCTTCGTCCTACCAATTTGATCAGACGCTCAAGCACATCCCTCCGACTGCTTGTTCTTGCTGGATTACAAACAGCACTTCCACCGACGCCACACACTACAGGCACTACAGGCACTACAGGCACTGCCCTCTCCCATCTTATAAAGCCCCGGACGCAAGTCGACAATCGCGCCCCGCTGTGAAGCTCTTGCTCCCTTATGCCCTTGTTATGCCCAATGTTTTTGTTTGTTTTTTTTTTTTTTTTCCCACGCTGCCTTTAAAAGTTCTGCATCGTCACCATGTTGTACCAGTCTCAAGGCTTAAAAAACAGGGTCTGGGGAGCCTTGCCAAGCACCATCCCATAAACTGTCGAGATATTCTGGTCGTGTTTAAAATCTGGAATACTAGCCTATTTGAGTAATTTGATAGGAAAAGCTATGTTGTTAGAAAGAGGTGTAGTGCTCAGAATACGGCAAAATCCGCACTGCTCAGTATGGCCTTAATGGAAACAAGAGGTCCGCGTAGATTTACTCCCAATTGCCTCGATAAGTTGGGGGCTGTTTGGCGTGAGCTTTTTGTAAAGTTTCGGTAGCTACACAACCATGGTTGAAAGAACCTCATACCCTATGTCAGAAACAGTCAAAGATTTGGTGCTGGTTGCTGCAAACCACGGTTTGCAATTCACGGCTACCAAACAGTCCCGTAGTTACAAACTATGGTTCGGATCGAAACTATGGTTTGCCATCCCAAAATTGTCACGCCAAACAGCCCCTAACTTATTGAGGCAATTGCGAGTAAATCTACGTGGACCTCTTGTTTCCATTAAGGCATCCTGAGCAGTGCGGGTTTTGCCGTATTCTGAGCACTACAGCTCTTTCTAACAACATAGCTTTTCCTATCACATTACTCAAATAGGCTAGTATTCCAGATTTTAAACACGGCAAGAATATCTCCACAGTTTATGGGATATCTGGATCCCTACAAGCACCTAAGGCGTTCAAGCTCACCCTACTCGAGTACCGGTATTATACTACAGTATGATACCTGGCGATAGGGGAGCACGACTTGTATATAAAAGCAAGCTAGCAACGCCCAAGAAGTAGTACCAGTAATTGTATGATAATAGGCATCGTTTCGTCTTCAGGGGGCTTTATTATTCTAGCGTCTTTAAACTCGGCACATGCAGACACGCGGTAAGTTAACCGCTAAGCAAGGGGGGCCACTACTCTTACAGTCGCACCCCGCTATCCCTTTTACCTACTTTCATGAAATTATTCGGTATACCCAGGGAAAATCTCTTCAGCTGAGCGCACACTGCATACAATTACATCACATATCACATTTGTTGTTGACAACACACCATTATTCTCCGGTACAACCAGGATTTTCCTGAGTTTTACTACTCCTCGCTTTTCTCACCACCCTCCTCCCTTAGGTGTGGCAGCCAATCAGGCTCGCTTATCCTAAGGCTTCCAAACACACCAGGAAACAATTGCAAACCTAGTAACTAACTGTTTCCTCCCCGCCATGTCTACCTCTCCTGTCAAGAGAGTCCAGGGGCAACCCAGGGCTCAAAACTCACCTTCCCCTGGACCTGGCCCAGCCTCACCTCGCATTCTCAACCCAGGATCACCCTTTGGCATGACTGTCAGGGGCTGCCTCCCCACTGGGTCCTCCATTCTCCACGCCTCCGAGTGCCCAAACAACTGCATCAACATCCTCGCCCGCACCGTTCTCCCCGGGACTACCTTCCCCGATGTCAGGCTGGAACTGGGTTGTACAACTATGTGCTTCGTACACCTAGGTTCAAAAGCCGGTCCAGACACTCCTGTAATCGCCCCTGCCCCTCGCCCCGTGGGCTTCCAAACAGCCCTTGCCTCCATCTTCGGAGACGAAAGAGTAAACACAGTCGACGCCCAGGCTCTGGTAGAACTAGCCGCAATGGCCTCCTCCTACCAACCCTCCCCTGAAACCCCAAACACCGTTCAAATTCCGGACTCGCAACCAGCTGGAGACACAGTCATGGAAAACACAAATACACCCACCTCCATCTCCCAGGAGCTAATTCCCTTTGTACCGGAATCCTCCATACCAGAACTCCCCATCGACATGGGAAACAGACAAAACACGGAAAAAACAGGGCTTGGGGACAGCCAACACGCCCACTCGGAACCCCCTTCGTCCGTTCTCACTCCATTCTCCGACCCCTCACTGCCTTACCCAACATCAGCAGAACCCCCCCTGTCCCCCACCAGGTTCGCATCCTTCTGGCCAAACACAGCCTCCCAGATCGGTGGAGGAAACACAATCCGAAGCGTACGCTTCTCCTCTCCCCTGGCCAGAATCTGGTCACCAAAAGAAATCCCCGACATCTTCTCGGAAGTCAGCGGTAGCATCCAAACAAATCCAGAGGAGGAAAGGGTGACAATCGACCTGTGACAACTCCTGGACAAAGAAGGAGCAACCACGGAAAACACCGGACTCTCGGAGGACTTCCTCAATGGCGCGGCCACCCGCAAGGACCTCATCAACTACATGGCAATCCTTGAAGGCAGCATGGAAAAAAAGATGTCGGAAATGGAAGAACGTATCATTGCCTCTGTCACCAGGGCCAGAAACCCACAAACCCCCAGACCAAACCCCCTGCCCCAAACCCCCCAACAGACAAGAAAGCCCCGCTCCCAGAATCCCAATCCCCCTGCCCCAAAGCCTGCCCTAGTTCCAGTCCGGAACCCCGCCGCTGCCCCTGCCCTAGGAAAGGACAAAGAGACGGTAAAGGAGAAGAAGAAAGAAGCCTGGTCCGCCATCGCGGCGGCCGGCATCAACACAGATTGTTTCAAACTGGTACAGACCAGGAGAAGAAACACATCCCCAGCGCCAGGAGTGGGAAGGAAAAATGCCCCTTCCGCCCCTTGAACCCCGCACGCCAGACAATGCAGACTACTCGTCAAGTCTGTGGAAAAAGGCAGAAGAGTCGGAGCCAGTGACTGCATACCGGCAAAAGTCAGAGACGTGATTAATAGGGCGTCAAACACTACCAAGTTCGCATACACGGAATACACTAGGAACGACGACTTGGTACTCACCACCGTCGGTGACCTGCCCGCGGAGCCCGCCCTGGCCAACTTCAAAGGCATGACAAAAGCCCTAAATGACATCGGCATCTTCGGGTTTAACATCGGACTTGACACCCCTACTGTGAACATAGTTATAAACAGTATCTCCCTAGCAACCTCCGGGGACAGACACTGGGCCCCCGCACACTGGAATATCGACGCCCCGGGGTGGACACAGCTCGAAAACGAACTCACAGCCTTCAACCCCGAACTCAGACTCACGGACAGACCCAAGCGGATCAAGTCCGTATCAGCTCTGGAAGCGGAAAACAAGGAAAAATCCTCCATCATCGTCGCGGTAGAAGCAAACGACTGGCACTTAAGCGAAATCAAAAAACCCCACCCAGCAATGGCGGTCTACGGGCTAAGGTGCAGCTTCCGAAAATATGTCCGCAAAGATGCCTCAACCCATTGCGAGAGGTGTCTGCAATACGGACACCACGAGGCCTACTGCAGAATGCCCTCTATCTGCAAAACTGTGGTAATCAGCACCACACCAAGGACCACATGTGTGGCTCCCTATACTGCACGGCGAGTAAAGGAAAACCGTGCTCACACACTATCAGAAGATGTGTGAATTGCGACGAAACATCCCACTTTACCGGGGATAGACACTGCCCTACAAGGACAAGGGCCCGCAGCCCCACAACCACAGAGAAAGGCAAAGCACCGGCAGGGCCGGCCAACCCCATCCCCCATAAATAATTATGGCGACCAGTGATGTTATTTTCCACAACGTCGGCGGGTCGATGAACGTAGTCACAGAGTTACTTAAGTCCTCCCTGAAACTTAAACCAAAGATTATAGTGCTAGCGGAGTGCCCCCTAGAAAATTAAGACTGGATGGATATGAAGGGCTTCACTTGGTACGCTGACACAAAAGCCACTAAATACGGCTGCGCCGTGTACATACGAAACGAATATGTTAATATGTTTGTGGTGAGACGTATAACAACACAATTTATCACCCTGTGGAGCGCGGGAACCGAAATCACCTTCGGCTACCAAAGACCCAGAAGCCACAATTGGGATACCAAGAACGAATGGAACAAAGCAGATGGAAATGTCGTCATTGGGGACCTAAACGCCAAACACCGAGAATGGTCAGCCAGATCAAATGGGGAAGGGCTAAAAGTGAACCGATGGATACAATCCAGTAACATTGAAATCAGGAACCGACAGGTAATTACCATGCCCACCAACCGGAATTCCCAAGGAGGCACCACCATCGACCTGGCCATATCAGATCAAAACACGTCCTGCAAGACCAATACCATTGATATAGTATCGGCGCAACACAAGGCTCTCAGAATCCAAATCGGCATAGCATGGAGGAAATCCCAAGAACTAGCGCTGCGCTATGACAAAGCAGACTGGGAAAAGATAAAGACCGAGCTACTCTTCCTGGGCGAGAGAACCACAGACCCACAAAAGGTTCTGAGGGAACTTACTAGGATTATCCATAAGCACACCCCCAGAGCCAGACCGAACGCAAAGATATTCTGGAGCACCGACTTGGAAACCAATGTGGGACAACATCAGAAGGGAGGGCAAAAAAATACCCTAAGACCCCATGCTCCAGATGATGATAAAGTCCTACAGACAGGCGATAGCTAAAGCAAAATTAGAAGCCAACGCTAAGAGCCTACAGGAAGAAACAGACCCAGAATGCTTCAGAAGCGTCAAACCCATGACGACAAAGAGACCCATCCCAGCCCTCACAAGGCCTGATGGCACCGACGCCTCCGAACACCCTCATATAGCAGAAGAATTACAAAGAGCACCATATGGGGGTGAACACAGATGGCCCGCCCCGGGCAAACCCACCACAACCACGAATGGAATTACCATAGCAGAGCTTGACAAAGCCATAAAAGCTTCACCCTATGGGGCGGCTACCGGACCGGATGACATCCCCACAAGAGCCATACGCGAACTCAGGAAGGCGAAAGAGAACCTCTTCCTCAAAATGATGAACAAAGCATAGGCCGAAGGGATACCAGACGGTTGGAAAATGAGCACCATGATCCTCATAAGGAAGGCAAAAAAGGACTCCTACAAACAGGCAAAAAGCCGGCGGCCGATCCAACTCCAATCCATATTTTCGAAGATACTGGAGAGAGTAATAGTAGCCAAACTAGCGGACCTCCGACTCCTAAGCCCCCGCATGTTTGGAGGAAGAAAAAGCAACGGCACCACAGACGCCATACAAGCGCTCAACGACTTCGTCGAGAAGAACAAAGGAAAAATCATCTGGCTCACGGCCCTGGACGTTGAAGGTGGGTTTGACCACCTCAACCTCAATCGGACATGCAATGAGATAAGAGAACACAACCCCCACCTAGCACAATGGATCCAGTACGGGGGACACAACCGGCAAACAGCCTACCGATTTAACGGCAGGACGTTGAGAGCCTTCGGCACGGACCTGGGCACCCCACAAGGATCCCCGCTGTCCACCATCCTATTCCTCATCAGCATTAAAGATGTGGTGGATAGCGAAACCAAGACATCCGCAACAGTGGAAAGCGACATCTTTTCATCCGTCGACGATATACTGGTGGCAACGGCATACGAAGACAAGAGGGAAGGAAAAGAATCCCACCAGGGACTTGTGGACCAACTCTCAACCAAGGAATGGGCAGCGGGTTACAAGTTCTCTAAGCAGAAGGGAGAATACATACAAGTCCGCACAAAAAAGGGCCAACACCTTTTACCCAACGTCGAAGGTACCCCCCTCAATAAACAAGAGATCATGAGATGGCTAGGATACATCATCAGCGAAGACTGGAAGTGGAAACAGCACATGAGACACTGGATAGCAGTAGTGTTCGTTACGGGGCGGGGCGGGGCGGGTTTTCACTTTGTGACCACGCCGTTACTCCGGCCCGGGCTCAGCTCTTTGCCGTTCCTCCCCGCCCCGTATGACACGGGGCCCTGGCCGGGCTGTGGGGCGGGGCGGGTATTTTACTTTCCCCGCTGATTGCCTAGACAGCCCCCGTCTTCTCGTCCCTCACTCTTGCCCCTGTGCGGGGCCCCACTTATTCCTACGAGTGATATTCTCTGACTAAACAAATGGCAGGTTGAAATCTAAGGGGTGTTTGGCCTCTCAATTCTGATCTGAAATCACAATTTGAGATC
>Ga0307517_10003282_pt1 | contig 25280 bp, 23 predicted proteins | sample 23_EM_MG_FD_194515 | JGI IMG/M metagenome (GOLD analysis project Ga0307517, IMG submission 194515) | Populus trichocarpa ectomycorrhiza microbial communities from riparian zone in the Pacific Northwest, United States - 23_EM | ecosystem: Host-associated > Plants > Roots > Unclassified | place... | reverse complement strand
AGTTCCGTACTATCTGAAGAGATAGTATCCTCCTACGCCTTATTATAAAAGAAAAGAAGACTTGCTCACTATAGGAAGTCGCTATCGTTGCCTGTTGCACAACTACCCAACAATAGGATTGTTACATACGGTATCACTACTAGTTGTGCAGATAATAAAATATAGATTGGGTGTTCCAGTGGTTGCCATGCTGAGCCGCATCTACATGATGAGCCGTTGCACGGTAAATTACGTTATATTTTACTTAAACCCAGAGCAAAAAAACAAGATTAACTAGCATTAAATGTGTGATCGAAGAATGACTCTGGCCTGCACTGCCCCTGGTCCCTGGAACTCATGATTTACGGAGCTACAGACCCTATCTCTTGTTCATGGCACCTCTACCCTGACATACTGATCATATCCCTTCAACACAGCTGTGAATAAACAAACATTTTAATAAATTTAACTCCCTGCATCCTTTTACCTTCCTTACCCAGGGGCTTATGCAATTTGACTTGTTTTGAACTATCATACTAGCTAAAATTAGAGGCTGTTTTTTTCCATCCCATTAGGGCAAATCAGTCATTGGTCTATCCGCGAGTCCGGGCTATGTTCTGACTCCGGGTGCTTGAAAAGCTGTGGGTAATGCACTTATTAGGATATCGAAAAAAAGGAAGAAAGAAAAGAATACTGTATTTTCAATTTCTTATTTTGTTTTATTTCATTGTATTTTTCAAAAAAAAAAACCCCTCTTTCATATATCTCTACTCATCATAGTGAATCAAAATCACTACTATGGAGTATACTATAAGGCATGCTTGGCAAGCCGTGGGGGATTCCTTTTTCCTCTTGGATGGAGAATTTTAGCCCCTCATCTTTTTGCTTACAACCTAGCTCACAGGTTCCTTGGTAAATTTTGTTTTCATCAGAACTACTAATACGCATCTTAAACGCCTCGCATCATACTGTCTTTCTTTTGACTTTAGTTTTTCCTAATTCTTTAACCTTTCTTATCAGTTGCTTTTATTTTGGATATGTGTTATTAACCTTTTGTGATTAAATTGTTAAAAGGTATCATACCCTTCATTAAACAACGATTTCTCAAAACAACTCACCATTCCGGCCCCGTATGGTGCCCATATGGGCGACTACTCACATATATGCCACTTGTGGCTTCTAGTAATCTCTACTCCATTTGTCTCCCTGGCCACCTTGGTAAAATTTCCCGACCGCAACTGAATTTCCTTGTTTCACCTCTGTAGGGAAGAAAATCTAATAAACAACATGCACTCTCCTTTTATTTCACCCTCAACTACCTCAACCGTAGCAGAACCTTTCTGAAAACCCCTCCTGGGCTATCCTATGGTCTTGGGAATACCACCTTATTCGCCACTAAACATCAATGAGCCCGGTTATTTTCCCGAGTAAAAATCTTCCAGCACATTCACGACGCGTGCCGTCCGGCAAAACTGTGGGAAATTACGTTCCAGGGCAGACTCTGGACTTCATTCAGTTAATCTATCTTAGATAAGATTACGCAGTTTCACGGAGTCTTGGGTGCTAAATTCCTAGGAATCAACAAGCTCTTGTTAGCGTATATAGTGCCAAACATCTCCCGAGAATCGTGGCCAGATTCCATGGCGTTTCCGAATGAGGCGATCCACGTTTTTTTTTTGTTAAACCCTCCTACCGTTTGGGGTATAGCGCAGCTCCTATATACAACCGGTTTTTCCCAAATGACGAGAAACCACCGTTAGAGTGTGCTACTGCACGTACAGTGCGATTCTGAAATCGAACCCCGCCATAAGCCAACTCCGATAACGAACCAGCCCTAACAACAAAGTTTTCAGAGAAAAGCTCTACACTGGACTGCTTAAAACTGACCCCCCAATTCTATGAACTCCGCTCTCTTCGATAAAAGTGAGTATTAGTTGAAAATATTGTGAGGAGAATTTTGGAAAGAAAACTCACTTTAAATTTATGCCAAGAGGTTGCTTCCTCTTAGGCATTACCAGGCGAAGGGAAGCGAGTGAACACGAGGGGTGGATTCTTGTTCACAGCTAATCCCAACGGTCTGCTTCCTTTCCACCCCTGGTAAGAGTGCCTGTCTTGAGAGCTGCTATATCACTACTGTGGCGTCTTTCACATTTTAGCGGGTTTCCGCTTCATCCCGCGCATTATATTGTCAGAGGGACAGCAAGGGTTCGGCATTGATAAATGGCAGTTCTTGGAAATTATTTTTACTCGTACGAGTACCGGGCGAGCTAAAGGCCCTGTTGATCTAGTGTGAAACACAGTCGCACCCCGCTATAAGGAACGCTAAGAGTTCGGGACTTTTTGTTCTTTATAGCGAGGTTTCGGAAGAAATTCCTTGTAGTGAAGAAGGTTCGTATCGGAGCAGGGGCGCAAATTTCCGAAGAGTTCGTTCGTAATAGCGAGGTTTCCCGGATAAACAGTTCCACCATAGTGGGGTGCGACTACTATACAATGTAGCGTCACAGAAAGCTAAACAACTGGGCAGGGCTAGCTGATATTGGACGAATTGTTTGACCCTTGCCGTCCTGATTCCTGGCATGGGTTTGGGCTACTATAATCTACATCCTTACCCTACCTAGTTTCCCAACCACACAGAGCCCTCTAGCAGAACTTGAAGGAGTGTACGCCGATGTTTCCTAGGAACAGATGCTCAGAGGTAATGTGCGGGATACAGCAGAATCTCCCTTCTAACTCCCCAATTTTTCCCTCGGTGGTGTCCCCCTCAGCGGCTAAGGCTACCTCCACTCCTACTCCAAGAGCCCGTATTGAATATAATCATCGCTACTTCCTTGATCCGTTTCCGCCGGCGATTTCGCTCAAGTATGGGCGTATCTGGGGTTGTCATTTCCGAGGAAATTCCCGTGGGCTTCCGAATTGCTACTAAGAGTTTCCAGGTGGCTGGGAAATTTGGTGGAAACGCCACTAGCATATTCGAGATGGTTAATATATCTTCAGGAGTAAGAGGGGGAAGGGGGGCTATTTTCTAGGAAGGGGGAGGGAGGACGTGGTATAAGATGGCTTAACTATCCCACTTCTCAAAGGGAATCGTCAGTTACATCTTGCGGTAGCTACACACTCTTTTGTTTCCTTTTAGAGATCTAATATCATGAAGGTCACTGTTGCCATTTTTGCTGCGGCAGCTTCGCTGTCAGCACTTGCTTCTGCACAGGCTGCAGCTTTGGGTCAATGTATGTTTGGTGTCTTTTCCTGAGATTGGTTTTTGATATTATAGTGCTAATGGAATGTTAGGTGGTGCTAGTTACCCCAGACCCACAACTTCCGTTGCCGGAGATACTTCTACTGAGATGCAAGATTGTTCGGAAATCCGCTCACTGCCTTAGGTTTTGCAATTGCTAATAGCAGGAAACTTTCAGATCAGCCCCAACCCTCCCCCAGCACTGGTGCTGCCCCTTCTAAGACGCAAGACTGTTCGGAGATCCTCTCTCCGCCTTTTATGTTTTGCGATTGCTGATAGCAGGGAATTTCCAGATCAGCTCCAACCGACCCCCAGTACTAGTGCTGCTCCTTCTAAGACGCAAGATGGTTCGGACATCCTCCCTCCGCCTTTTATGTTTTGCGATTGCTGATAGCAGGGAATTTCCAGATCAGCCCCAACCGACCCCCAGTACTAGTGTTGCTCCTACTAAGACACAAGATCGTTCGACTATCTACTCTCCCCCTTAAGTTTTTCAATTGCTGATATCGGGGAACTTTCAGATCAGCCCCAACCCACCCCCAGCTCCGGTGCTGCTACTTGCGCAGAAGCAACGAAATTCAAGTACTTTGGAGGTGATTATACCCTTTACTCATTCATGGTTGATGAACTAACGAGAACAAATAGTTAACCAGGCCGGTGCCGAGTTTGGATCTAATAATGTTCCCGGCGAATTAGGAACTCATTACGTCTGGCCCGCGACTTCCAGTATTGATGTTTGCCTTCCGTGACATGTCTTTGTGGAACGTGGGATGCTAATCCGTGCTTCAGTACTTCCTTGGTATCGGAATGAATACTTTCCGCATTCCATTCTTGATGGAGAGGTTGAGCCCACCAGCGTACGGTTTAGCTGGGCCCATGGATGCTACATACCTTGCAGCGTTGAAGAAGGTGTGTTACTATGATATGATATGGAGATGAATAAATCGATAACTTACAAGTTCATAGATTGCTACCTACGTGACTGGAAAGGGAGGGCATGCCATCATTGACCCCCACAACTATGGTCGCTACAACGGCGCAATCATCACTGATACCGCTGCCTTCGGTACATGGTGGAAGAACCTCGCCAGCGAGTTTCAGCACGACTCAAATATTATTTTCGGTAATACTCAGTCTTCCCAGTTCATTATTTCACACTTCTAACTTGGGTAGATACCAACAACGAATACCACGACATGGACCAGAAGCTCGTCTTCGATCTTAACCAAGCTTCTATCAACGGAATCCGTGCTGCAGGTGCCACTTCGCAATTGATCTTAGTTGAAGGTAACGCCTGGACTGGCGCCTGGAGCTGGATTTCGAGCGGCAACGCGGAGAGCATGATCCACCTGGAGGACCCTAACGACAACATTGCCTTCGGTAAGTCCCCTAACTTCCCGGAACGTTCAAAACAAGGCTAAGCAATGACAGAGATGCACCAATACCTCGACTCCGGTTCCTCCGGAACGTCCGAGACCTGTGAATCTTCCACTGTTGGCGCCGAGAAGCTTGCTGCAGCCACCAAGTGGCTCCAGCAGAACGGAAAGAAGGGATTCCTTGGTGAAACTGGCGGTGGAAGTAATGATGCTTGTATCGCTGCTGTCCAAGGTGCTCTCTGCCACATGCAACAGGCCGGTGGTGTCTGGATTGGTGAGGCTTTTATCTTCCCCTGGAGGAGGTTTGATTACTGACGGTGCTTTTGATTACAGGCGCTCTTTGGTGGGCCGCTGGTCCTATGTGGGGATCTTACTTCCAGAGTATTGAACCTCCAAATGGTATTTCGATCTCTAGAATCCTCCCGGAGGCTCTGATGCCGTTCGTTTAAGGAGTTGTTATTTGGCATGGCTTGGGTTACTGGAGAAGCAAGTTTATCTGTACAAATACACGGCTACTCGGCGAGTGCCTTCATGAAATAGAATTTCTCGCGGAGAGGACCCCTCTCCCGTGCAAACCCTAATTGTTTATTACCTTTCTATTCCCCGTCTCAGAGTCTTCATTTCACGAGGACTTTTGGGCGGGTGACTGTATTTTATTAAATATAGAAGTTTTTAAAAGCACTCTTTGCTAGTGGTGAGGCCGCTTGCGGCTCTAATTAAAGTTTGTGGCCTGCACACTACCTCGCTAGTCATGTCCGATCACTCGACCTTATATTCGAGGCTCTACTTTGTAAATTTGTGTCTAGACCATCCTCATTCACCAGATTCATGCAGTGGTAAATCAGGAGGTACGGCTCTTATCCAAGAAAAGCGCGGCCCCGGGCATCAGCCCCTTTCGCCCTTTTGCGTTCTAGGGTCATGCCCAATTTCGCTAAGGTCTTTACTGTCTCCATTATTTCAATTTATTTATATCTCCAGAACTGGGCCCTCTATCTCCTGTTACTGCCGGTGCTCTCATCGTCCATTCGTTCTCCAGAGCTATTAGCTGTCCGGGGAGACGTTAAGCGCATACGTCCTAGATTGTCCTTTCTTTCTATCCTACTTCATCCTTTGGCAGTTTTCACAGCAGGGGGGTTCATTTGTCCTAAGGGAAGGGAGTCCAACACCGCGAAGCACCCGTTCTAATGAAGGTATTGGGTTCGCATGTAAATTTGGAGTAACTCGAGCTCGATTAAAGAAAGGCGGTGAATCACAGGCGGTTTTTAGACTTTGCCTTCATCCCCTCGCTCTGCGGCCAGGAAGACAATGGCAAAAAAGGAGGAATAAACCTCAAGGGAAAATCAAAAATTAAGCAGCCCAGGTGCCCGAAGACAGCTGGCGTAGTACCAACCTTTGTAGTGCAATAAAGGTGGGACGCCACGAGGATCCATCAAGAGTGAGCGGTGGATCCTGTTACTAGGTAAGTATGAGGAGAGAAGATGGAGTGGGGAGAGGGAGGTATTTAAAGAGGAAAGGCAAGGATGCCAAGAGTTTGGGAATTTTAGCCGACGGGCAATGGAAGGGTTGGGGTTAGCATCGGAGGTTGGCGAGTGATGGAGGCTATGGTGATGAACTTTTTATTAATCTCGCCTGGAATATAGGAGGTTACTATTCATTTTTTAGCACCAATGGAATATTTAACTTTAGTGCATGGGGGAGGAACCCGATGAAAAAACAAAAGAAGAGAATTGTTCCCCGAAATGGGCCGGGCAGTATGTGACCCAGGAGCCCTTGCTAAACCACACTGGTGAGCATGAATTCCACGAGAAGTAGTCTGGAAGCAGCTAATCCTACTATGATACTCATATTGCGCTGCAGGATTGGGGAAAAAAAGAAAGAACAACATCTGGACATCATATCACTAATGGATTAAGGAGGGATGAAATCTGAGTATTTAAAAGAGAATAGAGTGGGGAGAAGTAGTCCTGAATGATGCATTTGCGCAAACAAGGAATTGGATATTTGGGGGAGATAGTGTATTGTCCGGTTAGTGAGTATTGAGGGTTCTTTTGAGGGGTGTTCTGGATACGCCAACTGCTTGTGTCAGCTCGTTCTCGATAGACATTTGAGTATAGCATTCACTCTCAAATTCCATGGCATAATATATCAGTAGCCTGAAGGAGCCCCACAATGCTAGAGTCAGATGCGCGGTCTGATAAAACCATTAAATAAGGATGTGGTTCCAATCCCAGCTTCTCATAAGACCTCACTTAAGGCGGTTATTGAGGCATTAGTTTAGGATTCTGCACCCACAATTACACGGGAGATATCCCGGTTACCGTATTGGAGGTTTTCGTATTTTTAGGCTCTTGCCTTCATCCCCTCGCTCTGCGGCCAGGAAGACAATGGCAAGCAAAAAAAAAAAAAAAAAAAAAAAAAAAAAAGGAGAAATAAATCTCAATGGTAAACCAAAAATTAGGCAGCCCAGGTACCCGAAGGTAGCACTGGCGCAGTCCCCACCTTGTAGTGCAATGGAGGTGGGGAGCTCCGAGAATTGACCATTGGTGAGCGGCAAATACTGCTACCAGGCACAATACGTATGGGGAACGCTTAAAAAATATCAAAATGGGGGAGTCTTTTGGATAGGTGAAAGGGATGGAGATGACTGAAAGGAATGGAGATGGAAGGGGATGGCGATGGCGATGGCGGAGGGGGATGGCGATGGCTGAAGGGGATGGCGATGGCTCAAAGTGATGGAGATGGGCCGAGGGGAAGATGGCCCAAGGGGGTGGAGATGGCCCAAGGGGATGGAGGTAGAGATGGCCCAAAGGGATGGAGGAAGAAGAGGAGGTGAGAGGGAGGGAAGTATTTATAGAGGAGAGACGGGGATGCCAAGCTTTCGTGATTTGGCCGACAGGAAATGATAGGGCTGGCGATTTAGGTGAACATGCGGGAGGGTCAACGAGAGGCAGTTTTGGGCTGGGGTAGCCATTAGGTGACAGGCCCGTTGTGAATATCATAGTTCAGAATGCAGGGGGTGACCCCCGATTTACTAGACTCAATATTTTACCTTTACCTCCTCTCATCTTAAGTGAATAAGATGGAAAAGAGGAGAAAAGGAAAGAAAAAAGAGAAAAAATCAGCCTCTGGAATAAATCAAAACTATCTGGCCTTGCCACACTGGCTCACTAGTGGCTTGGGTGTCAGTTGATGGAAGCGAATAGTTGTCAGAGGTAAGGGGAGCGGATAGTTGATGGGCAAGGATAGATAATGGCTTTAGTGATTCTGTTTTTTCTGGAGTTGAGAGGATTGACAGAAGGGTTTATAGTCATGTCTTTCCTTTATTATCACTGAAGTACGTAGGTAAATGAGGTCATGGAGAGAATGGAGGTGGGGGATAATCCAGAATATTCCGACGATACAATGCATACAAGCCGTAAGAACTTTCGTATTATACTTTGGGGATTGTGAATCGTTCAGTAGTTGTGATACTTGTTACGGGAATGTGTCATATGAGAATTTTGTAAACACATCCGATGGTCATAGAGGTCGAGGGTGGCCTGCAGTCATCTGTTGGACAGTAGTCCTTGGCATACTAGTAGTGTTTGGTGCTGTAGATGGGAAGCGTCCGTCCCAGGGAACTACTAAAGTCTGGAAAGGCGACAGCTGGTAGCTGTGGTCCTTCGAAAGTTACTAGCTCCAGCCTGTAATTAGTGGGACCCTGTAGGACCCGTCCTCCCGCCATTTGTAGGGACAAGCTTTTCCCATCCATCATCCACTGGGTCCGCAAGTTCCGGAATCTGAGACAATGATGGGGCAAGACCATCCGCCCTCCCATCAGGATCTCTGGAACGAACTGACTAGGAGTTTAGGCTCATTATGTACAATCAGCTATTTACCGTGACCAGCACCGTCACTAGAAATTATGTATGGCTTTCAGTCCTGAATTCTTTGGGATAAGATTCTGGGGGTTTAGAGAAGCTGTAGTAAGGTCTTGGAAACAGATATGCAACCCCATAAGCGCTATCAAACTAGGGAATGTGCCCTGAGAGATCTTTAGGGTAGCTTGATCATGAGTTACCTAGATGTAGGAACGGGTTATGTATGGCTGTTTCCACAAGATTAGCGGCCTTCAGAGGCTGGTAGTATCATAACCCGGTCACTCACTTTTTAAAGTAAAACTAAAGACTGTCTGCGCGGAAGGGGAGATAGATACTGGAGGAGGATATCTTGATCTTAATTCTATCATCGCACTCAGGAGGGAAACCAGCATCCTTAAATACATAACTCAGAAAACTTTTACACTCTAAATTGTTCTTTTCCTAGACTCTCTTTCCCTATGATAACATCCGCTGCGTCTTTTCTCTCTCTGTCCAACTTCCCCTGACCTCTTGTCCGTTCCCTCTCCTTCCTCCGCTTCACCTCTCTTCCATTCCTAACGCTTCTTCTGCCTTTCCCTTCCCTTCTTCCTCACTTCTTCAATGCGCACCCAGCTCCTACTTCATTCTCCATTTTCCAGATTATTCGTGTTTGTCCTTTATGCGAGAGGTGATGAATTCCAGATATGTAGTCATTGCTCTTGAGATGTCAAGATTCTGCTATCAATCGAAGAGCCGATCATTCACAATACTTTTCCCTGCTCCAAACGCTGAAGGAGTCAAGAATTCGCCTAATACAGTGCAGTATGTGACCCTAATGCCCCACTTACAGTGGGAAAGAAACTTGTCTGAGGCCTTGATTGGCATACTTCTTTGGGATCTCACGGGAGCCATTGTTCCCGAAGGGATATGATAGGAGGAATGCAACCATGAGAAGAACGTGTGGGGAGTAATCCGCCCTAGCGGGCCAGTTGGCAACTGCTTCACCCCCGCCGAGGAGCAATGCATAATTCTGAAGCTAGTGCACTGGTGAAAGGGGGGTGGGGTTCTTTGGTTAATGCCCATGATGGCGGGAGTCATGGGCTGGAGTTTTTATCTTAGGTTCTGGTACAGGGGACATAGATTGCGGGTAGCGTTCATTATGGGGCCTCAGGGGCCCCTGCCCAAATTCCCAGCCCCAGCCCGCTTACCGGACAGGCCCCCGTCAATTTTGGGCAGCATGGAACGGGGCCCCGCACGGGTGCGGGGCGGGGACAACGGAAAAAATTCACCCCCGGCCCGTGTAACGGTGGAGCCACTAAGGGCAAAACCCGCCCCGCCCCATAACGGACCCTAATTGCGGGCTTCACTAAAGGGATCCCGGCACCCAACACCGCAAAACACCCATTCTGGTGACGCTATTGGTTTCCCATGCAAATTCGCAGTAACTCAGAGTCGATCAGGGAGGCATAAATATCTAGCTGTCTTTACACTTTGCCTTCATCCCCTCGCTTTGTGGCCAGGAAGACAATGACAAAAAAGGAGGAATAAACCTCAGGGGTAGATCAAAAATTAAGCAGCCCAGGTGCCCGAAGACAGCTGGCGAAGTGCGAACCTTTGTAGTGCAATAAAGGTGAGACACCGCGAGTATCCACCAACAGTGAACGGTGGATCCTGCTGCTAGGTAAGTATGAGGAGAGAAGATGGAGTGGGGTGAAGGAGGTATTTATGGAGGAAAGGCAAGGATGCCAAGAGTTTGAGAATTTTGGCCGACAGGAAATGGCAGGGTTGGGGTTAGCATCGAGGGGCTGGTGAGTGGTGGAGGGCTGAGTAGACTATGGTGATGAGCTTTTTGTGAATCTCGCCCGGGCCTGGAATATGGGAAGCTATTATTGATTTTTTAGCACCAATGATATTTTACTTGGCTCCTTCGTACATTGGCGAGGAGCCCGATGAACGGACAAGGGGAAAAAAGAGAATATTGAAATGGGCCGTACGTGGCCCGGGAGCCCTTGATAAACTACAGTGGTGAGACCGAATACCATGAGAACTAGTCCGCTGGGAGCAGCTAATCCTGCTACCTATACCGTGCTGCGCTGTCGGGGGAAAAAAAGAAAGAACATTTGGACATCATATCACTGTTGGATTAAGGGGGAAGGGGGGACAAAATCTGAGTATTTGAGAGAATAGAGTGGGGGGAAGTAGTCCTAGATGATGCATTTGCACAAACAGGGAATTGGATATTTGGGGGAGATAGTGTATTGTCCGGTTAGTGAGTAGTGAGGGTTCTTTTGAGGGGTGTTCTGGATACGCCAACTGCTTGTGTCGGTTCGTTCTCGATAGACATTTGAGTAGAGCATTCACTTTCAAATTCCATGGCATAATATATCAGTAGCCTGAAGGAGCCCCACAATACTAGAGTCAGATGTGCAATCTGATAAAACCATTGAATAAGGGTGTGATTCCAATCCTAGTTTCCCATGAGAGCTCACTTAAGGCGGTTATTGAGGCATTAGTTTAGGATTCTGCACCCACAATTACACGGGAGATATCCCGGTTACTACCGTATTGGAGGTTTTTGTATTTTTGGGCTCTTGCCTTTATCCCCTCGCTCTGCGGCCAGGAAGACAATGGCAAGCAAAAAAAAAAAAAAAAAAAAAAAAAAAAAAAAAAAAAAAAAAAAAAAAGGAGAAATAAATCTCAATGGTAAACCAAAAATTAGGCAGCCCAGGTACCCGAAGGTAGCACTGGCGCAGTCCCCACCTCGTAGTGCAATAGAGATGGGGAGCTCCGAGAATTGACCATTGGTGAGCGGCGGATACTGCTACCAGGCACAATACGTATGGGGAACGCTTAAAAAATATCAAAATGGGGGAGTCTTTTGGATAACTCAAGCGAGTAGAGAGGACTGAAGGGGATGGAGATGGCTCAAGGGGATGGAGATGGCTCAAGGGGATGGAGATGGCTCAAGGGGATGGAGGTGGCCCAGGAGGGTGGAGGTGGTGGCCCAGGAGGATGGAGGTAGTGGCCCAGGAGGATGGAGGTGGTGGCCTAGGAGGATGGAGGTGGTGGCCCAGGAGGGTGGAGGTGGTGGCCCAGGAGGGTGGAGGCGGCCCAGGAGGATGGAGGTGGCCAGGAGGATGGAGGCCCAAGGGGATGGAGATGGTTCAAGGGGGATGGAGGAAGAAGAGTAGGTGGGGGGAAGGGAGATATTTATAGAGGAGAGACGGAGATGCCAAGGCTTTCGTGATTTGGCCGACAGGAAATGATAGGGCTGGCGTTTTCACATGTGAGGGGGTCAACGGGAGGCGGTTTTGGGCTGGGGTAACGATTGGGTGACAAGCTGGTTGCGGATCTAGTTCAGAACGCTGGGGGCGACTCCTGATTTACTAGGCTCAATATTTTACCTTCGCCTCCTCTCACATTGGCCAGGGAATACGATGGAAAAGGGGAGAAAAGGAAGAGAAATAAGAGAAATAATGACTCTCTGATATAAATCAAAACTATGTATCCTGGCCACTCTGGCTCACCAGGGGCTTGGGTGTCGGGGTTGACGGAAGCGAGTAATTGTCAGATATAAGGAAAGCGGATAGTTGACGGACAAGGATAGATAATGGCTTTAGTGATTCCGTTTTTTTCTGGAGTTGAAAGGATTGACGGAAGGGTTTATGGTCATGTCCCCGAGATATACTTCCCCCCTGTTAGAACCCCAACCAAATCAAGTCTTTCAGAAGTCAGCATTCTGACTTTTGATGATATACTCATGTTGCTTAAGCTGGAGGGGACCTTGACATTTGTCGAGTGAGAAAATTAGTGTGGTTTAGCTCAGCCCTAGATCGGCCGAGGTTAGTTGAAAATGTTCTGGTAACAAAGCCGGATCGATACTGACCAGAGTCTGACACCACGGTAGTGAGTTGTGAATAGGTAGCTCTGTCTCCGGCCGGATCGGAACAACGCCACCGGAAAGACCTTTATAGGTCTTTTCTCTGTTCTCACCATCCAGCCCTTCTGCTGCACTGATCGCTTCATTGGCCTAGAACATAATATCAATTAAATCCCACCCCTACTCACCCAACACCCCAGCAGCAACCCCCGCCCGGCCAAATGCCCCTGATTCGACCTGAATGTACGAGACAAGGTAAACTTACATTTCAGCTGGTATGTGCCTCCTTTGCAGTCATCATTCTGCTACCAAACAACACACCATCGAAAGGCATCGCAAGATAGTCAAGCTTCTCACCAAGCTGCTGTCAAATAAGGATATGTGTCTTCTGCCCCCCGGAGCTTAGAGCCAGCAACGAGGGAAATGTTATCCCTCTCCGGATGGGTGTATACATTTAAAGGATCAGTAGATGAAAATTTTCAAAGGAGTGATGACCGCCACCTCTTTCTTAAGTCCACTACAGAATCAGCAGGAAAGCTGGGTTGACCTTTGCCATATTGATGACTTGTTGGATAGGATCGGAAGAACAGTGTTTGAAGGAGATGTGTTTCAACCCGATAGTCTCGCTATACGGGTCGGTACCCTCGATCGACGGTACCCGGGGGCCAAAATAAATCCTTCAACGAGATCACAGGCGGAATGAAGCTGTCGGAGAAGTCGGATCTGCCATCTCATAGCTCTTGGATTCGCATAGATAAGATCGACCGCGATACTGGCATCAGAGATGGTATTCTGTTTGATCTTGCGAAGAGCTGCGGTAAGGCCCTTGGCGTTGAAATAACCACTACCTGCTGACTTTCGTTAGCATAGGGCAAGCGGGATTCGAGGAAATGATACAGCTTGCCGGTTAATCCAAACTGATAACCGGTATTCATAGTAGCTGCAACAAAGTCCTACGGGACAGTACAAATTTGAATATGGTCGAACGATGATATTCGTGGAAGCTGAGGGAGGCGGGGGCTTCTGGCGTTAAGGCGGCGTTGCAGATACCACTTCACTGAATGCAGAGGAAAACCATCGTACCCTGGAAACTGTCATTGATAAAAACCTCCATGCGCCGGCCGCAGAACAAGCCCAATCAGATATATACATAAACTATGGTATCCACAGTGGCCGGCACTACGAAATAAATCCTTGGTGGAAGGAACACATCGTAGCAGTTTGTGGTAGCAGCGGTTTCAGCTTAAGAAATACAGGCTTTCCAGATAGATTCTGAATAGAAGCTCGCCCACAATATACCTAGCCACTACGATTATAAATAAAAGTAGCCATTTCTCGCATCAAAAGTCCGATACACCAGGAAAATCACCGGCGCCCTACATGACACTAACGATGATTTAGTTAGTTATTAAACTGCGATGGTCTTCACAAAGGACCCCCAATGATTCTCACCTAATATCATACTGTGGGGCACTTATCTCGCACTAATATCCCTTCTAGGTCTCCCGGGGTGGAAGGGACTCGAAAAAGAATGGGTTATAGATCCTTAGCCACTCAGTTTACCATAGTAAACCCTTTTGATCTTGTGAAAACTGCCAGGCTAACATGTCAGCCAACTTGAAGCGGCAGGTCGGAGCTCTAGCTAATGGGTTTAAATATTAGAAAGCTCTTGCCTCAACAACGGAATGTTCTATAACAGTACCTTGGGATCTCATCTTCTGATCATTGTTAATATAATAATAGAGCTGACCACGAGTTGCGGCCCGCGTCCACAAATTGCCTTTTTCCGCTCTTAAAAGGCCTGCGACATTTCTCCGGAATCATTTTCCATCCAGCTAACCATCTGGTCTAGCAAGGAACTTAGCATACTAGCCGCAGACTGCTCCTTCCGCGCTGCGAGCTCAAAGTAAAAACACGCGATAGCCGTGTTTCTTCTCCTCCTAGCTTAATTGCACAGCCTATCCAGAACCAGTGAGTTATCATCATGGCTAGTTAGCAAGGGTTCCCTTTCTTCCGGCATGGGAGAATAACCATCGTTACTTGATAGATGCCCCGCCGACCCCCGGAAATCCATCAAAATAGAACTGCGTTATCACCCTCAACCTTCCCGCCCAATCCACACCATCTTCCGAATTCTTCAGTTAGTGTGAGCCATTCCCCCACATTACGCCAGCAACGGTATAGTTATTCCACACACTAATATTGTTTGTATTCAAGTAGTTGGTGTTATCGTTGACCGTATATTGCGACATCTTTCGATCTTTGCTGCTTCCCCGCCGTAGGGGAGGAACTATTGAGGATGGTCGGCCGATATTTCTGACCACTGAGCAGGAGCGGTAGTATATTAGTGGTAAAGCAGGATTGCGGATGCCATTACACAGTAGTGAAGAATGCATCGAGATCCTTTCTAGCTACATCCAAACAGGGTTAGAGGCCTGAGGTACTTAGGGGACGACACCCTTCCCAATCATTCGGGACAGCGCAGCATAGATATCCTCTGAAAGCTCCCTACTGCTCGTTTATTCCTAACCGGAAGACCCCATATCCAGAATATGGCTAAAAAGGGTGTCTCTGGGGGGGGATCTGGTATATTAGCAGTTCCTAAAAGGAACCAAGTTATTGTATATCCTCATGCCGAACCATCTGGGAACGCTACCGGCGGTGCGATAGATAATAGTCTGGGGAGGTGACAGTAAAACGAATCCCCAGAACTAACTCCGGAATGCGTAGTACTGTAGGCAAAAAAGTGGGTTTATAGGTTTTCGCTAATATCCGCATTTGCACATGGCGTCCGTAGTTGGCACTCTATAAGGTCTAACTGGACGGCTGCCGCCGGGAGTGTTCGCGGGTGAAGAAGGTTTCGCAAGATCGTTTTCCTCCACCTATATACCCCCTGAGGACACAAGAGGGCAAGGAACCCTTGACACTCCGGTTGATCCTCCCTACCTTGTCTCTCGAGAATACGTTTCAGCCCTTCTGGATGTTTTCCCTAGAATTCGACAACAGTGGAAACGTATCTAGCTCATCAGAATAAATTATCAGCAGATCTAAAAGCCCCCCGCAGCCGTATCTCGAGTCAGCCCAAATTAAGCGGTAGACACTCCTTGCGTTATTCCGTCCTTAGAGTCCTCGCCCTCCGTGAGAATTGAGGAAGCTCACCTATGGCATGAATCCGCTTAGCATTCACCGGGTATTAAATAAGACCACCTTGGCCTCCCAGATGTTATGGGCTGTCGGTTGAGGAAAATAAAAACAGCGGAAGAGGGAAGGAAAATGAAGACAAGGAAGGCAAACATCTTTGAATTCCGAGAATCAAATCTTTCTTGCTTATCCTTCCTATCTATGGCGGGGCATAGGGTTTATATAGAAAAATACAACAATCCTCGCATCTCAACGTTCCTCTCTCTAGAGAAGTAAGGGAAATAATTAGAACTTGCGTGATCTCGGGAATCCATCCGGAAATACTAAAACAACAGCAGAATTCCAGTTCCCATTCCCCGGGTATTCCCATCTCTCTTCCGCTCTGCACACAGCTCATTGCCGGCAATATACCACAAAAACACAAGCAACCGGCCCATGTGCTGTGTCTTCGGAAATTCCCTACTCTGGAAAACGGGTGAAAAACACAGCAAAAGGTGAGCGGTTCAGCCCCTCTAAGAGAAGTAAAAAAAACACAAACCTTGCCGGAGGAGGCAACTCCAACGACATAGCACGTGGGCCCATCGTTTGAGTTCTTACGGTATGCAAATCCCCATATATAGTATACAAACCAGGTACGCCAAGTCCTCCGCTCTGATTCGTAATGGGTGACAAAGGAAACTAGTAACCAATGATCAACATGATTAGGAAGGCACAAAGAAAACCCTTTAGCGGGGAGTGATCGCCCGTGATTTTCAACAATAGCCAGACAGGAAGGCAGAGAGAAGATATCTGCGGTACTGCGCTCCAGTATCATACCCATGCCGGTAGTGGGGCTTAATTAAACGTTACCGACCACAAATCGCAGAGCCTCCCACTCTCGTCACTCCCTATAACCAGAAGGCAATGAACCCCCCCATAGCAACCCTCACAAAATCTCTGGGACAAAAAGCACCCCCTACGACTCACCCCCCGAATAATGAGTCAAGCCAAAACTCAAGTTTCCACCGCTCCTAAGGTCTCAATTTTTACTTTCTCCGAGAATTCTCTCCGCGAGTATTAATGGCCGGAGCACACACTTGCTCTCCATCCCCGACAAGCAAACCCGATCAGAAACGCAGGAGACTCGTCCCAGCCACTGCCACTTCCACCACATCCCCCCTCAACCAACGCTTCAAATAAATACAGTACAACGACAGCTCCCACAGCTCCCACAGCTCCCACAACTCCGCGCACCCTAGCCCTCTCACCAGAGGAAGCCGCCTTACTCAAGATCCTTCTCGACGCAGCGCAAGAAATCGACAAAGATAAACTGGAGGATGGCGGCCTAGCTTTACGCTTAACCGGCGACTGGGTCTGTAACAAACCCCTCGGTACCCGAAACGTGGACGTCGGCGTGGGAATAAACAATATGAGCGGGTGTAATTTCGCAACTCGGCTCTCAGAGTACATCAGGGCAATCATGGAGAAATTCGGCCTTGCAGTGTGAACAAGATCGGGAGCAATCCCGGGAAGTCTAAGCATTTAAATACCACCGCTACAAAGACTCTAGGGCTGGATATCGTCTTTGTGAATCTGAGGAGAGGGAACTATTCCGGAGATAGTCGGATTCAGCAAATGATTTGTTCCACTTTATCTTCAACTATTACATGGGGGATATTTACGGCGGCCTTAAGAATTCGGAACCACGGAAAAGGATGCCCTCCACCGTGGGTGCATCATCAACGCCCTATTTTACAACCCACGCCCTGAACTAGTGGAAGACTTCGCCGGATTCGGCCTACAGGACACCGCCGCCTGTATATTCCGCACCCCACTACCGCCGAAAGAAACCTTCGCCGACGACCCCTCGCGTACTCCGCTTAATTTGCTTTACTCCACGCCTCAACTCCATCATAGTTCCCGAAGCCGAGAACGCCATGAAACTCCCGGAATTCAAGGCATGCAATCCCCCCTCCCTGCAGACATGGATTATCACTCAAACAAACTAACTCGCCTCACTTGTTCAGTACGCCCTCAAAACCGAAATCCCCCGCGAGCCCGTCGGCAGTGAGATGGAAAGGATGCTCAAAGGGCGCAATGCCCATGTCGCCCTGAGCCTAATCCACGAACTAGATCTCTGCAACGAGATATTCTCCCCACAAGTCCAAGACGCCCCCACCCTCCCTTTACTAGATATGAAGATCGCTGCGGATATCTTGCGGTACCCACTCACTAGATACACCCCTTCACACCCACACATTTCCAAGCCCCTGATGACCAATAACGAAAAGTGCCTCGCGTGGCCCATCGCCGCCATGAGCCCCTAGAAGACCTTATCGGCCTTCCCGGCTGGAAAGAAACCCCCGCCGCTATGGCAATAAAAGGAAGGAGGAGCCTAAGCTAACAACTACAAGACATAACCTAAGTGAAGGAAATCCAAGTACTACGGTCAGGATTCGTTGTCTCAATAGTTCTTAAGTCGGCGGTGTATCATTATTTGCATAACTCGAATGATACAATATAGTGGTGGTAATAATACCACCACTCGTAATCTAGCAATACAGGAAAAATAACTCTTTTACTAGCTTTCAAACACTAATACAGAACCCCCCCATTGAGTAAAAAAATAGGAATAGGAGAAAGAAAAACACGAGGGACAAGAATCAGTGGGAGGAGGGAATAAAATCAAGGCGAAAAACTAGACAAAAATCTTCTAAAAAATGAAAGAAAAAATGAAGACTTTGACAAATAGTTCCCACCATGACATCCCAGCAACCCTGCGATAACTGCAATAAGGGCAAGGATGAGGGAGGTGGAATGGCGGCTCAGAGGCGGACATAGGGGTAATACAGGCAGTGGTGCACCGTGCTTTCGGTGCTGGACTGTTGTATTTAGACTAAGCGCCTATCTCATCTTCATTTGTGACTCGAGTGCTAGTACAAACCTTTAATCGCGGAAGCTTATCGCCTTTTGTTCTAGAGTAGCATTAGGCCAGTTGCCCGGGGATATCCCCCAGAGCGACCTAAATGCTCGCTCCAGAACACGCCACAGTCTCTCCTCACAATAGGGGAGGATCGCTACCACATTATCGCCCGTTGTCTGGTGGGCTGCCGTGTTCCGTTCCGCGACTATCTCCTACTACTATTTTACGAGGTTAGCACAACAATCTCGGCCATTAACTTTGGGGGAGGGGGGGGCACTGCATCGGCGAGCTCGGCCACCTGCTAGGCACCCTTGTAGCCTAGCTCCGGGAACTTGTGCGCGAGAGGACGGAGCCTTGCAACACGGCCATCTTGATCACCAACGCTGTAGTCTTGTTGGGGGCCTTGGCCTTCTTGTGCATTGCCTTCATGATGATGACTGCGACTATTGGGACTTGCGTGCTTTAGAGGGCTTCTGGGTCAATTCTGCCTCCTTTTCGATCTGCTCTCAGTGTTCCCAACCGTCCGGGGTGGTCAAAGTGCGGGACGGTCGTCCTTGGGCTGGACGGCTGGCCCTACAGGGTGAGACATGTGTGCCCAAGATAGTGGGGGGCGGCCGGGTACTGTAGAGGACGGGCGGTGATAGTGAGGGACGGCAGGGGATGCTGAAAATCTGGGCTGCGGAGGTAATGATTTACGCAGTGGACTGAAACCGCTCAAGTGGAGATGAAGATCATGATTGATTGATGGTAATTTGATGAAAGGAAAGGCTTGAGGAATGTTGTGTACCGGAAGGAAGGTGTGAAACGAGCAAAAATAAGAAGAAAAGAAAAACAAGGGGGTGAAAACATTTTCAAAGCTTGCGTGTCCTTTGACTAGTGCGTACGTATGACTCAGCAACCACAGAGTGCGGACACATCCCGCATCAAGTGCGGTCATTAAACTGCCATTTCCAACAGGGGACGGTGGAGGACGGCACGAATGATGTCTCATGAAGCGATAATGATTGGCTCAAAGGTGTATGATTTCAACTTGGGCTAGTGCCAAAGGTCCAAGCGTTAGGACTATAGTCCCCTACAGCCCGTCCGGTCCTCACCTTCCCGGGCGTAGTCCTGGCGCCCCTAAAAAAGACGGACTATGAGTCGTAGTCAGTCCCGTCCTACCCCGAGGACGGACGAACCGGACGGCTGGGAACACAATTGAGGGGTGTTCTAGATTCCCCAACTGCATCTGTCAGTTCATCCCCGATAGACACTTAAGTATAGCATTCGCTCTTAAATTCCGTGGCATGGTATATCAGTGACCCGAGGGAGCCCCACAAGGCTAGAGTCAGATGTACGATCCGACAAAGCCATGGAATAGGTATCTGATTCCAATCCCCGCATCAGATGAGATCTCGCCTAAGGCGGTTATCGAGGCATCGGTTTAGGATTTTGCACCCCCGATTACACGGGAGATATCCCGGTTACAGTATTGGCCGTTTTCGTATCTTTCGCTTCTTGCCTTCATCTCCTCGCTCTGCGGCCAGGAAGACAATGGCAAAAAAGGAGAAATGAATCTCAAGGGAAAATCAAAAATTGAGCGACCCAGATGCCCAAAGGCAGCTGGCGTAGTGCCAACCTTTGTTGTGCAATAAAGGTAGGACTCCACGAGGATCCACCAACAGTGAACGGTGGATCCTGCTACTAGGTAAGTATGAGGAGAGAAGATGGAGTGGGGAGGGGGGACGTATTTATAGAGGGAAGACAGGGATGCCAAGACGTTGTGAATTTCGCCGACTGTAAACGATAGGGCTGAGGGTTTGGCATCAGGAGAGGATTACCGTAGTGGCCCACGATAACCTGATAAGGACCAAGAGACTGGATTTTCTGGAACCCTACTTATGTTGCGAGGGGATATTGATAGATTATTTGCCCCTCGCTCAGCATCTCCGGGGGGGCCGGAAAAAAACAAGATATCATAGAAGAATAAAAGCTCCCTGAAATAAATAAAATGCGGCAGGGGAGCTTGTTGCTTCTTTCTCATAAGCCAGTCCTACCAGGTGCTTCTTGTACGCTCTGAGAAACGAAAAACTCTCGGGTAATACGGGGAAGGGAGAATGAAAGGAGAATCTAGGTAAGAAGGCTCGGTACCCGCAGGTACAGTATCTGGAGGGTAAGCACTATCAGGAGCATTGCCACAGCTGTTGAAAAGTTCTTGGAACTATAATCAACTTCCTTCCAATACGCATCCATAATTCTCTCTACTTTTTAATCATATCCCCAAAAATGTTATCCTAAAACCAATTTCAAAGTCTCTAGAAGATAGTGCAATGCTTTGATCCTGTCCCCATATGTATCACACAAGGTAATGGTATTGATGACTCGATTTGAGGACGAAGGAACAAGATCTTTGCATGGGGATTTGGCGACTGATCCAAACACAATAACTTGGCCATAACAATGTAGCTGTGCATAGGATATAAGATTTTTCCCTCTCCAGCAAAATGCACCACCCCAATCCAATCAGTCCACCAAGAGCTTTAAATACTCTATATATAAAAACTACTAAAAAAGAACTGCACCATTCTCCTCAATACCCCCTACAATCCAGATTTGATTCGATTTCTGAATCCGTCCATTGCTTTGGTGGGAGCCTATAATAAATTGAAGATCACGGAAAATCTCGTCTGGGTTTGGGAGAGCATGAACCGTAAGTATGGGGAATGAAGGCGGTATGGGAGAGGGGAGGTATTTATAGGGGGCAGACTGGCTGCCGGGAATTTGTCTATCTGGCTAAAGGGGTGGATGGGTTTGAGCATGGACATTGGAGCAGACCTTCAGTCACCTGATGACAACTAACGGGCAAGAGTCTATCAAATGCATGTCGCTTTTGCGAGAGGGGATGCTGATAAACAAGAACGGAGGGATACGCAATCCTAGTTATTATAGTCAGTGGGGTCTTCGTGATGAGGAACTATTGGCAATGGTATCATAATTATTATCTAGTTGCCAGAGGTTCATATCCATAGGGCATCCATCCCAGGCCCCCAATCCTATCCTTTCTTGTCGGCGAAAAGTTAAATTTCTTGGCAATCAACCTTCCTCCCTATAAATACCTCCCACTCCCACTCCCTCTTCTCTCCCCATACTTACCTAGCAGCAGAGTCCGCTGCTCATAGATAGCTGGTTCCCGAAGCTTTCTACCTTCACTGCACTTCGAGGGTAGGTGCTACGCCAGCTACCTTCGGGTAGCTGGGCTGCTTAATTTTTGATCTACCTGAGGTTGACTCCTCCTTTTTTTTTTGTCATTGTTTTCCTGGCCACAGAGCGAGGGGATTAAGGCAAGATGCTGAAGATGTGAAAACAGCCACAGACCCAGTTTGTCTGGATTAACCCCGAGTTATAGTAATCCAATGGGGGAAGTCAATACACATAGGTGATTTGTGACCTTGATGCTTGGTAGCCATTTCGTGTGAGGATGTATAATGTCTTTTTCCTTCATAGAAGAGTTCCCCCGATAATCTCGGCTATCGTTATGAGAGCATCTCCTTTCTATATGGCCTTTTTCTAAACCCTTACGCGCGACCCCTGCTAAGGCTGAACTAGTGACTTCTCACCCGCCAGGTCGAATATACTTGCCCATTGGGCTCACACTACCGGATCCCCCTATACTCCCCCAGTCATATCACTCCCAGAATTATTAATCGTGGGTGCACAATTCTTAAGCGTTATCTCAATTATAGCCACTGACGAGCTTTCCTCCCACCGGGGAGATTCTCATTACATGTATATCCCGCAGTTTGATCAAGAGTCCTTCCTCCCGGCCTCTATGGAATCTCGTATCCCCCTCTAATACTTCAAGACCCCTCCAACCCATCCATATCTCATGCTCTCAAGATTAGGAATATAATCCCCGATGAGGACAGAAGCCACACAAGCAGATAATGTATCTATGAGCCCTCACACAACACCAATTACATATACCAGCTGTCTGGTAATTGGCCATTCTCCCCTGTATACGCAATTACCTGCAACTTGTCTGCGTAAACGCATCGCGACAAAATTCTCGAAGGCCTTCCCGCCACCTCCATTTTCTCTATGGCACATATAGAAACTTTTGATTTATTTCAGTGGGTTATTATTCTCATCCCCTTCTCTCACTTTCTTCCTAATTACTGCACCGCGTGATGAGGGCTAAAGTTTCTTTAACTTAACAAATCAGATCACACCCCCCCCTACTCCAAATCAAATACCCGAAAATTTCATCACAATCACAGTTTGCCCAGCCGGCCACCACCCGCAAGTCCTCCCAATTTTTAAACCCTCTACCCTATCATTTCCTGTCGGCAAAAATTATCAAAAGTCTTGGCATCCTTGCTTTTCCTCTATAAATACGTCCCCCCTCCCCACACCATCTTCTCTCCTCATACTTACCTAGCAGCAGGATCCACCGTTCACTGTTGGTGGACCCTCGTGGTGTCCTACCTTTATTGCACAACAAAGGTTGGCACTACGCCAGCTGCCTTTGGGCACCTGGGCTGCTTAATTTTTGATTTTCCCTTGAGGTTTATTCCTCCTTTTTTGTCATTGTCTTCCTGGCCACAGAGCGAGGGGATGAAGGCAAAGTCTAAAAATAGCCGGATATTTACGCCCCTCCGGACTGACTTCTAGTTACTGCAACTTTACAAGTGAAGCAGATACCTTCATCAGAACGGGCGCTTCGCAATTTTAGGCCCCCACAACCATTTGGCAAATCTGGTATGGATAAAAGACCTCCCTTATGCTTGCACCTAGGATGAAAACTCTAGCCCATCGCCTCCACTATCATCGGAGTTAACTAAAAGATCCCCCCCTTTCGCCAGTGCACTCTCCAGCATTACACATCGCTCCTCAGCGAGGATGAAGCAGTTGCTAATCCCCCGCGAGGATAAATTACTCCTCATCTGTGCTTCTCGTTGCTGCACTCTTCGTATTCACTGCAGACGGGACACTGTACTAGGGGATTTTAAGTATTCCGAATGGAAGAAGCAAGTGATCGGGGTATAGTATAACTCATACCTCTACAAATATAGTGCCCAATCTTGTGGAACATCCATACGTAACCCATGCCTCTAGCAAGGTGGCCCACGATCCCACCCTGCTGTGGTTTAATCAAGTTTATGGGATTGCCTATCCGCTTCCAAGGGTGTGGATCTCCTCTAAGCCCCGGGCTTCTTACGCCACATAATTTAGGACTGAATCCATAGACAATTTTTAGCGACGGCCAAGGTCGGGCGGGACACAGCGAACCCAACTTCCCAGTCAGTCCGTCCAGAAGGCCTTGAAAGGATGAAATAGTAGTTCCAGAGAGGATGGCGTGTCTTGTCGTTGCTCAGGTGCAGGAAGGTTCAGGACCCCGTGGATGATGTATGAGAACATCAAAACCTCTTGAGACCTTTGGTATGACCGGATGCGTTTACAAGACTCATACGACACACTCCCGTGACAAACATCACAACAACCCAATGATTCACTATCCCCCGGCACACAGGTCCTTGTGATTTGTGTGCATTGTATCGCCGGAATATTCTAGATGATTCCCTACCTCCATTTTCTCTATGTATGACCCATTTGCCTACGTACTTCAGTAATAACAATACAGGAAAGACATAACCACAAGCTCTTCCGTCAATCCTCTCAACTCCAGGGACAAATAGAATCATAAGGCCATTATCTATCCTTGCCCGCCAATCATCCGCTTCCCTTATCTCTGACAACTATCCTCTCCCGTCAGCTCCTAGCCATGCTAGCGCACCAACGGTTTGGCTGTCAGACACATATTTTTGATTTATTTCAGAGGGCTATTATTTCTCCTCCTCACTCCCTTTTCTCCTCTTTTCCATGTTATTCCCTAGCCAATATGAGAGGTGAAGGTAAAGTACGGGTGCAAAAATACTCGTCCGATACCCTTTTTACACCAAAAATGGACATTTTTGAACGAACAATTCTTAACACTGCTTATATAAAAACACTTGAAATCCTTCGATCAGCTAGGGAATCACTATCTATTCAAACTTCTGAAAGTAGAAGTGTAAGGAATCAAATCTGTCTTCAGGGTTCATGATTGCGTCAACTCGTGTAAAAGTGACTTATGTTTTTGTATGGGGCTCCATACAAAAAAGTACATGGCAACCGCTACCAGGTACTTAAATGACCTTTTCTCCATCACTTGGTAATATTTTAAGGATTCTGTAACTTCCTTCATGTTATCTATGGGTTTGGTAATGCAAGGATAATTTTTCGCTGATTCTCATAGACATTGTACAATGAGAGAGGGTGGTGAAGATGGGCACTTTTGGTGTAAAAAGGGCATCGGACGAATACTTTTGCCCTAGTACTGTAAAATAATATTGAGTCTAGTAAATCAGTAGTCACCCCCTGTGCTCTGAACTAGATCCACGACGGGCCCGTCACCCAATCATTACCCTAGCCCGAAACCACCTCTCGTTGACCCCCCCCGCATGTGAAATCACCGGCCCTATCATTTCCTGTCGGCCAAATCCTGAAAGCCTTGGCATCCCCATCTCTCCTCTATAAATACCTCCCTCCCCCCCACCTCCTCTTCTTCCTCCATCCCCTTGAGCCATCGCTATCCCCTTGTGCCGCCTCCATCCTCCTAGGCCACCTCCATCTTCCTAGGCCACCTCCATCCCCTTGAGCCATCGCCATCCCCTTCAGTCATCTCCATCCCCTTCAGCCATCTCCGCCCCCTTGAGCTATCCAAAAGACTCCCCCATTTTGATTTTTTTGGGATTTCCCCTCCCTATACGTATTGTGCCTGGCAGCAGTATCCGCCGCTCACCAATGGCGCTTCTCGGAGCTCCCCATCTCTATTGCACTACGAGGTGGGGACTGCGCCAGTGCTGCCTTCAGGTACCTGGGCTGCCTAATTTTTGATTTACCTTCGAGA
>Ga0307517_10003281_pt1 | contig 25282 bp, 29 predicted proteins | sample 23_EM_MG_FD_194515 | JGI IMG/M metagenome (GOLD analysis project Ga0307517, IMG submission 194515) | Populus trichocarpa ectomycorrhiza microbial communities from riparian zone in the Pacific Northwest, United States - 23_EM | ecosystem: Host-associated > Plants > Roots > Unclassified | place... | reverse complement strand
GATGGGGCTCTTTGTTCGCACGGGTTCGATCAACCCGACGGGGATCAATCTTCCTTCGATGCTGACATCCGTTTGACGTTGACGAACTCTCTCATCGCGGGATGCCGGCTAGTGACGACTGAGGACGATAACCGGCGTCCATCTCGTTTTATGATAACCGCGGCTAGAGCGGTACCGGTTCTGCAACTCCGATTGTAAGAAAGAGGGTGCTGAACCTCGGCAGCGCACTGAACATGCTGAGGTGGAAAGTAAGAGCGTTGCGGTTTGTGGGTGCGAGGCAATGATGGGATCTCGTGAAAAGACCCGAAAACTGAAGAAACGCCGAGGTAAACTCGGTAAGGTCTGGATTGTCAGATAACGAGCCCGCTGACTTTTGACCTGGAGAGCGTCGGCGGAGAGAGTCGGAGGCCCCGATTGGCGCGCTTGGTGCCGCAGCGTTCCCAGTGCGGGTTCGGCACGAAAAGTAAGCATCGGAAAGAGGTGTGTGTGTAATATTCTTCCTCTTCCTCTCCCGTTCGAAGCTCCAGAGTCGAAGATGATGCATGAGCATCGTGGCAGAACACGAGGTGACTAAAAACGAGGTCATATGGACGGATAAGATCCTGCTCACTCCGCGTGTCCAGAGTGTGGCTATCGATCAGCGAGACGCCTTTGAGGGAGAGAAGTTGGAAAATTTTGCAGTCTCGTGGCTCGAGAGGGGCCTATGGTTTGCGGGATCGACCCCCTCCGGGGTTATCACGCCGTTTCTGTAGCCAAGATGCTGGATCGTGGTCCTGGAGCCGGAATAATGCGGGATAGAATACCGGCGGTCCGAGAAATGCGGTCCTCCTGCGAGTGCCTGAAGGTGGGCGTAGAGCGTAAGGCTGTTCGCGAACTGTACGGCGATATTATGGAAGACCGTTAGCCCAGCCCAAGGCCTTCTAGTGGCTTCAGATATACAAACGTCCCTGTAGAAAAATGGGCGGTGAGGGGGGGATCATGATATTCAGGCGTTCAATTTTGATAGCGTCGATCTTACTTACATCCTTGCAGACTCCATTCGGACATCGCAGGATAATGAAACGTGGGGTCGTCAAGGACCGACCGAAGGTTCGAGACAGAAGCTGATGGTGCATCCGAAGATGGGGGGGATCCTTGGGAAGATGGCGTTTCGACCGGATTGCGGACGGTTGTGTGTGATCTACGGATGGACCTTCAATTGAATGATGTAGGCTCGCGGAGTTTTCTGTCCGTTCCTCCGTATGCAAGAGTCTTGTGACTGCGCGCCGCTACTTGGGCTGAAGCCTCCTCGGTTGATCCTTCTGACCATTTGCTGTTCCATGACGGAGTCACATGGCATGAAAGAAAACACTGACGGGACATCCCCCTGATCCGAAACGCGAAGACGGTGTACCCCCCGAGAGAAACGGGGTCTGTGAATCAAGCGATTGGAAGGGGGCTTTCCTCTCCATGAGGAACAGCGAGGGAAGCAAAGCTGCCACGCTACGCCGCTCTGGGAGACCTGGACGCACAAGACGGTGCCTTCACGCGTCACGGGCGGAGATGACAGGATGATGTCGATCTCGTAAGGTTAGGATCGTGGGTGATAGTCTAGTGGTGACAGATGCCACAAAGGTCCAAATTCCCCGTCGATGTCGCGGGGATGTTCGGCTCTCTAGCAAAGAGGCCGTAGGAGGCGGGGACCGAACTTCATCCGACTGGCACCGGGATGTCTTCGCCTGGTCATGATTGACTGTCGGATGCAGTCACGCCCCACACCCTCGAAATTGAGGCCCAAGCGGCGACAATCAATGATATTGCGGACTGCGTCAAAACGCCAAGACGTGTGTGGGGGGTTTTGAAGAACGCGAAACGCGTCCCCGCCGGTTTCCTCCCAAGTTGTCCCTCGAGTCGGGACACAGGGAAAGGATCGTGACGCGTGACCGTAACGGCGTGGAGGGGGGGCAGCGTGACGGGGGGACCGACAGTCGTGATGTTTTCTCCACCTAACTTGCCAACCCGACTGACGATAATCCCCGATTCTTTCACGATTTTCTTTGCCACTCCCCCCATCCGAAGTCCTCGCATCTCTTGAGAAAATCATATTTGATATCTTGATGTCTTCCTCCGTCCAGAGCTCGCTGCCGGCCCCAGCGCTCCAGGCGTCCAAGGCAGCATTGAATGCCGCCCTCTCCGACATAGAGTCTTCCGAGCCTGGCGAGGTCCAGGAGATTGAGGTCGATATGGCCCTCCAGGCCGAGACCCTCAAGACCGTGTTCAACGATCCCAAAAACTTCAACGTCAAGGTACGCGTTTTTTTTCGCTCCCTTCCCGTTCCGGCGGGTGGATTCCCTTTGTCTCCTCTCCTCCTTGATCCGTTTGATTTTCATGCCTGCTGACCTTGGACTTGTTTAGCACCCCCTCTATTCCGCGTGGACGTTGTGGTTCGATTCTCCTGCGACCAAGGGCCGTAATTTGCCACAGACCCCAATATCGGCGTTCCCTCAGACTCCACACCCTGGGACACCCGGTGGAGCGGCGGTCCAGGGATGGATGGAAGATATCAAGAAGGTCATCAACATAGATAGTGTCGAGGAGTTCTGGGGGTGAGTCCGCTCGCGCCCTCTTTCACAAAGTATTAGAGTTGACCTCCTCCTTTAATCAGACTGTACAATAACATCCTACCACCTTCCGCCTTGCCACAAAAGGCGAACTACTACCTTTTCAAGGCATGGAGTCCAAGCCACACTCCGCGCGACCTCCGTCTGAACGTTGTCTCTTTAGGAGGGAATTATCCCTGCGTGGGAAGACGAAGCTAACAAGCACGGTGGCAAATGGAGCATCCAGCTGCCTAAGGAGAAGAACCGTAGACATGTGGATACTCTATGGTTGTACACAGTACGTTCCTTTGTTGATCCGTACCCCATTCGTTTCTAACCGTTCCCTTCACCCGCGGTAATCGACGATCCCTTGTTTCATGCGCATAGATGTTGGCCGCTATCGGAGAGACGTTTGATCCATACCTGACGGACCCGGAACTCTCGGAGGCCCATCCCGAATCACTGGTCACGGGTGTGATCGTGTCTTCCCGTCCCCAATTCTATCGTATTTCCATATGGACGAGAAGCTCTCCTGGGGTTAATAACGATGACGACGACAAGCTGCGACAGCGGATAGAGGGGATCGGCAAGCACTTCAAGACGAGTGTGTTGGGGTACAACGAAGGGCAGAAGTTGGCCGGACCACTTGCCACGGAGGTCGAGTTCATCTCCCATAAGGACTCGGAGAAGAAGGGTAAGGGGAGGAAGATCATCGTGTAACAGTTCTTGTTTTTTGTGGGAGGTTTCCTTTGTGGATTCCTCTCGTGTTTGATTGACTAGCCACCAGACTACTGATGTGGTGAGGTAGTACATATGCTTGTAGTTATCGTTGTCCTCCGTGCTTTCTCTGAAATCTCGTTGCAATCGGAACGCTACAACGCTCGAGGGTGGATGCAAGAGCCTCGTCGGCTGGGTTCCCGCGGGCCCACGGTTACGGCGCTTCTCCCGAGATCGACTTGTTCTTGACGCCGATATGTATCAACCGGGAGTGGCGAACATTACTCTCAAGTTTGGATCCCGGTGAGAATGAGGCTCTCTATGCACGTGGTTTTTCATTTCCCTGTCGTGCGATGACCGCGGGCGACGTTCCCTTTGTGGCGCTGCATTGGGTAGCTGACCTTCACACAGGTGGGCGGTCACCGGGAGGGTGAGATGGAGTGAATACTTCCTACCGTAACCTCTTATCCTCAAGGCATACCGGGCGCTCGTACAGATGCCATCCGCTTCTCCCAACGATATCTCTTCACCTTCATCTCTGTAGACCTCTCGTCCGATTGACCTCGGATGGCTCACCCAGAGCACCTTAGGGAACCCGGGTCTTCTTGGTGTGGAAATCCACCTGCATGTACGTGGATAGTTACGAACGTGCCCGCCTCATTCCTGATGCACATCTCGTCGCTCTTGCAGTCAGAAACCTCCGCAGTTGGGCGGCGATAACCCCTCGTACCCCAATGGATCTTTCCGAACTGTGCATATCATACCAACATGTCGGAGCGATGGGGTTACCTCGAGATATCATCGAAGAGATCCTACGCCTGCTTCATAAGGATTTGAGAACGCTCAAGGCTTGTTCGCTTACTTGCCGAGCGATGTTCTCTGTTGTTCGGAGGTTGATACATAGGAGGGTCAGGTTGGCGGCGCAGAAGAGTTATTGCTCCTCGAAATTTGTGGATAGGATTGCGGAGAAGGTCCTTCGAGGTCGCAGGGTCCATGAGGCGCACATGAGGCACCTATCCATCGCTGGGAAGAGTGGGCTATTGAATTACGCTCGGGAGCTTATCATCGACGCTGGGCAGAGCCTCGTTCCTGAGACTCTCGAGGTTTATCTCCCCCACTTCCGCTCTTTCGGTCAGATTCAGACCCTGAGGATTCGCCGTTTGGACGTTACAAGGTTCCTCCCAACCTTCGATCGGTATTTTGCGCAACTTGCGCCAGCCTTGCGTTCGCTGCACCTCCCGGATTTGGTGGGTGGTGCCCACGAGGTGCTAGAATTTATCTGCAAGTTCCCGCATCTCGAAGACTTGTCGCTCACGCTACCCTCGTCTTATTGCGTCGATGATCCCCCGAAGTTGTCCGTGGAGCGCTCTCCGCCGTTGAAGGGAACGTTGGTTCTGAGAGGGTGTATGTCGGCTCCTGCTCGGTTCCTGCTGGAGATCCCTGGAGGACTTCACTTTCGGTCGATCGATGCAGGTGGAGCGGACAAAGCAGAATTGGACGAGATCCTGGTTGCGTGTTCGCCGACTCTTCAGGTGTTTTCTCTTTGCCCTCAGTCACGTAAGTTCACTCAGTATACCGGCTTTCTGGTGAGAATTACTCGATTAATTTCTCGGTTACCCAGTGCTGGATAACGCGGACTTGGGCCGAAACTTTGCCCTGACCCGGTTTGAGCTACGCGTGGATCCCGAATACCTGACTCTCATCCCGCCCCTTGTGCATAAGACCCTGGAGACGATTTCATCTCCGGCGTTCTCGGAGTTTACTCTCAAACTCGAAGGCTACCCGGTGGAGAACCGATTTTTCCACCTTCTCACCAGTGGCGTGGTGTGGGGAAACGGGTGGGGAACGATTGATAGAATTTTGAACGATATGGTTCGTACGGTTGGTAGGGATATCAGGTTTGTCGTTCGGGTTGGTGCGAACGGTGGAGTTTGGTCCCCCGAGCTTGGAAGGTTTGTGGGGGATATGTTTCCGTTGATGAATGCGAGAGGTTTGGTGAGAGTTATGAATTGGGTGACGGTTGGATCTGAGGGCGATGAGTTCATTTGGTAGATTTTCTGATTGATTGGTACATGGCTGGTTTTGGTCCTGGGGCCTCATTATTGTAGAATCTCGTGTATCACCGGTCGATCAGGGAAACGCTACGCGATGTTTATACTTGATTTCGTGTGACATTTGGCGAGGTGGGGGCGAGTGCGCTCAGACGAAGGGGAGCGAGATATGTATCACCAGGAACGTCGCTGAATGTTGCGCTCGAGATCCAGCAAAGCGGTGACAGTGTTGCCATTCCCCGCCCCCTGATTGGCGGGATCGTGGAGTCGGAGGCGACGGTGTCCGTCGATCTGATCTGCCAACTTATAACTATAACTCTCTTTCTGTTACCACCTCGTGCCGTTGGCCACGAAACTTCGAGTGCTCGATCTTTGTCGGTAATGACCAGTCCTGGTGAGCGTACACCGCTGGCGCGATGTTAATCCCTAACAACCTCTAGGACACCTCGTCGAACTCTTGCGTTCACTTTACACCCATGACCGCAAAAGAAATGAGTGCCTCGACATAAGCATACGCATGTTGGAACCGGGAGTAGACCTCACTCTAATGTTGGTTAACTTCACGGGGAGTTTCGAGGGTCTACCCCAGGAAATCGTGGATGAAATACTCGAGTACCTGGAGGACGACCGGAGGACGCTCAGAGCATGCTCTCTCACGTGCAAAGCGCTGTTCCGTTCTGCGAGGCATATAATCCATCGACAACTTTATGTGGTTGGCCCAGAAACAACTTGGTCTATGGATGGAGATGAAATGTATCGTTACGAAGTTGCAAACCGTTCCCAGCTTGGCACGTTTTCGGTGGCAGCCAAACGCGGTTTTTTTCATTACACTCGAGAACTCACAATCAGAGTCGCAAATGAGTTCACACCGGAGAACCTTCGACCGTACCTCCTGCAATTCCAAATGTTCGCGCGGTTGACCTCTCTCACACTCCATCACTTCAACCCAACCCCTTTCCTCCCCGTCTTCGAACAATACTTTGGACACCTAGCGCAGCAAATGCAGTCGTTGAAATTTATATATCCATCGGGTCCCCAAAACGATATGATGTATTTCATCTCTCAGTTTCCGCACCTCGACGACCTGGGGTTTAACCCACCCCCGTCACATAACTCCAACCCTTCGAAAGAGTACAACATGTCATCCGTCCAGAGCTCACCGACCTTGGGAGGTACCCTGCGAGTCGCAAACACGATGGGCTCGATTACCAACCCTCTAGAATGTCTTACCCAACTTCCTTCTGGACTTCGGTTTCGATCGATCGAATTTGTTTACTGCCCAGAGATCGATCCGAATGTCATAATACGGGAGTGCACCTCCACCCTCCAATCTCTGACGCACGTGGTGTATACCTGTGAGTTTCCCCTTGACATATGACTGGCGTGGATCGCTGATCCCATATAGTGCCCAGTTATGACCTCTCAGCCTGTTCTCATCTCCGAACCTTCGAGCTTCGTCTCGAATTCTCATCTTACAGCTCTCCCCGCATCGCATCATGGTTGGAAATGGTCATCGAGACCATCGCCTCACCTGTATTCTCCAGGTTTATCTGGGTTTGCGACATTGCAGGCCTCAGAGTACTTTTTCAGATGCTCCACGGGACAAGGGAATGGGAGCTCGTAGATAAATCCTTGTCGTGTCTCTCACAACGGACCGGGATGAAGATGATTGTGAAAGGGAGGGCCCTGGATGACACCCTCCGCAATGTGATGGAGGACGCCTTCCCGCTTGTGGTGTCGGCAGGGGCGTTTGAGTTTGAATACAACCGTTAGCCATCACGTTCCCATAGCCCCTTTCCCAATAAAACCGTGGAGTCACCCAACAATAACCAATAACCTTCATAACTGTTTCTGCCCACGATTCACCATCCTTCCCCGGTTTGAGCTCGACTCCCCCTGGTGAAGTACGTGTTTCGCGACGTAAATGATGAAATCTTCGAAGTTTATGACGACAGCTCGGAGGAGGAAGAAATTGAATGAGTGGTACACCAGCCCACCTTCGAACATGGCGTCACCAGCGGAGGTGGGGGATATGTTTTCGTTGATGAATGTGAGAGGTTTGGCGAGAGTTGTGACAGTTCGATCTGGGAGCGAGGAGCTTATTTGCTAGTTTTTTTGATTGGTATGTGGCCGGTTGGGGTCCTGAGGCCTCATGTCGTTGTAGAATTTTGTGTATCACTGGTCGATCCGGGAGACGCTGCACGATGCCTGCACTCGATCTCGTGTGATTGCAGAGATGATAACTGGCGGCGAAGTGGAGGTGGATAAGCTCCGATGAAGGAGAGCGAGATAAGCAATACCAAGAGCATCCTTAGATTTTGCGCTCGAGATCCAGCAAAGCGTTACGGTGTTGCCGTTCCCCGCCCCCTGATTGGCGGGATCGTGGAGTCGGAGGCGGTGTCCGTCGATCTGATCAGCCAACTCACAACTATAACTCCCTTTCTGTCGCCACCTCATACCGTTGACTGCGAAACTTCGAGTGCTCAACGTCAACCTTGGTCAGCAATGCCAAGTTTTGGTGAGTGTACACCACCAGTGCGATATCAGTCCCTAACCACCTCTAGGGCGCATCATCCAACGCTTGCGCTCACTTCGTATCCATGCCCCCGAACTCCCGACAGCCGCTGCCCTTGAAAGAAACGGGCCCGTCAGCCAAAGCACACGGCACACATGGGAACCGGAAGTAGACCTCTCTTTGACGTTGACCGACATTACGAGGAACTTTGGAGGCCTACCCCAGGAAATCGTGGATGAAATACTCGAGTACCTGGAGGGTGACCGGAGGACGCTCAGAGCATGCTCTCTTACGTGCAAAGCGCTGTTCCGTTCCGCGAGGCGCGTGATTCATCGACGACTTTATGTGGCTGGCCCAGGAAAAGTTACCACTGTGGATGAACGAGAACCGCTTCGATACGGATCTGCAAACCGTTCTCACCTTCATACATTTTCGATGGCAGCCCAGTGTGGTTTGGTTCATTACACTCAGGAACTCACAATCAAAGTTGGAGAGGCGTTTACACCGGGGAACCTCCGCCCATACCTCTCACAATTCCAAACGTTCGCGCGGTTGACCTCTCTCACACTCCATCACTTCAACCCAACCCCTTTCCTTCCCGTCTTCGAACAATACTTCGGACACCTGGCGCAACAAATGCGGTCGTTGAAATTCATACACCCATCAGGTCCCCAGGACAACATGATGTATTTCATCTGTCAGTTTCCGAACCTTGACGACCTGGGGTTGAGCCCATTCCCCTCACACAACCTCGACCCCTCGAAAGAGCACAGCATGTCATCCATTCAGAGCTCGCCGACCTTGAGAGGTGCCCTGCGAATCGCAATAACGAACGGCTGGAGTACCAACCCTTTGGAATGTCTCGCCCGACTTCCCTCTGGACTTCGGTTTCGTTCAATCGAATTTCTTCACTGCGCAGGGATTAATCCAGATGTCATAATACGGGAATGCGCCTCCACCCTCCAATTCTTGACGTGCGTGTCGTATACCCGTGAGTTTCCCCTTGACACATGACTGGTAGGAATCGCTGATCCCATATAGTGCCCAGGTTTGACCTGTCAGCTTGTTCTCACCTCCGAATCTTTGAGCTTCGTCTCGGATTCTCACCCTGCCACTTTCGTGACCTCGCGTCGTGGTTGGCAGCAATTATTGGGACCATCACCTCACCTGTATTGTCCAGGTTTATCCTGACCGTTGATATCACGAACTACGAACGTCTTTTTCGGACGACCGGCGGGGAGAATGCATGGGAAGCCGTAGATGAATCCTTGTTGCGCCTCTCACAGCGGACCGAGATGAAGATGGTTGTGAGAAGGACGGCCCCGTATGTCACTTTCCGCGACGTGATGGAGGGCGCCTTCCCGCTTATGGTGTCTGCGGGGGCGATTGAGTTTGAATTCGATCATTTTTCATCGAGTACCCGTCGTCCTGTTTCCTTTTCATTCATCCAGGAAACCGCCTACGGATAGGGTTGTGTACTTATACATACAATTAATCGGACAAAGGTTATATACACACATCAAGCCCATTGCTTTCAAGTATCCAATAACAACTAAGTGATGGGTCCTCTATTGATGTTACCAAACCCGACAGAGTGGGGTTTGTCTAGCCAAACCGGCAACGTCAGACAGAACCATAGAGTCACCAAGAAATACCCAACAACCCTCACAACCGCCTCTACCCATGATCCAGCATCCCTCCCCTGTTTAAGTTCGACCCCCCTCGACGAAGTAAGCCTTTCGCGATGTAAATGGCGAAATCTTCAAAGGTTATGGCAACAGCCTGGAGGATGAAGAAATTGAACGAGTGGTATACTAGCCCTCCTTCGAACATGATGTCACCAGCGAAATTCCGTTGATGAATGCGAGAGGTTTAGTGAGAGTTATGAATTTGGCGACAATTCGATCTGGGAACGAGGAGTTTATTTGCTAGTTTTTTCTTATTGGTATGTGGCTGGTTGGGGGTCCTGGGGCCCCACCGTTGTAGAATTTTATGTATCATCAGTAGATCCGGGAAACGCTGCGCGACGCCTGTACTTGATCTCGCATGATTGCAGGGACGACAACTGGCGAAGTGGTGGATAAGCTCCGATTAAAGAGAGCGAATAAGTATTACCAAGAGCGTCCTTAAAATTTGCGCTCGAGATCCAGCAAAGCGTTACGGTCTTGCCATTTTCCGCCCCTGATTGGCGGGATCGTGGAGTCGGAGGCGGTGTCTGTCGATCTGATCAACCAACTCATAACTATAACACTCTTTCTGTTACCACCTCGTGCCGTTGGCCACGAAACTCCGAGTGCTCGATCCTGGTCGGCAATGACCAGTCCTGGTGAGCGTACACCGCCGGCGCGATGTCAATCCCTAACAACCTCCAGGACGCCTTGTCGACCTCTTGCGTTCGTCTCACATCCACGACCCCGAACCCCCGGATGTAGACCTCTCTTTGATGATGGCCAACTTTACGGGCGGTTTCGGGGGTTTACCCCAGGAAATCGTGGACGAAATACTCGAGTACCTGGAGGATGACCGGCGGACGCTCAAGGCGTGCTCTTTGACGTGCAAAGGGCTGTTTTGTTCCGCGAGGCGTATAATTCATCGGCGGCTTTATGTGGTCAACCCAGGGGGGACTGATACTCTGGGCAGACGTCGATACGAATATGGATATCATTCACAGCTCCGTACCTTTTCGACCGTAGTCAGGTGTGGTCTGGCTTGTTACACTCAGGAACTCACGATAGCGGTCGGAGAGGAGTTCACGCCCGTAGCCCTCTGGAAACACCTCTCATATTTCCAAATGTTCGCGCGGTTGACCTCTCTCACACTCCATCACTTCAGCCCAACCCCTTTCCTTCCCGTCTTCGAACAATACTTCGGACACCTGGCACAGCAGATGCGGTCGTTGGAATTCATACAACCATCGGCCCCCCGGGACAACATGATGTATTTCATCTGTCAGTTTCCGAACCTTGATGACTTGGGGTTCAAGCCATTCCCGCCGCAGAACCTCGACCCTTCGAAAGAGTACAACATGTCATCTATTCAGAGCTCGCCGACCTTGGGAGGTACCCTGCGAATTATGACTAGGAAGGGTTGGAGCGTCGACCGTTTGGAATGTCTTACCCGACTTCCCTCTGGACTTCGGTTTCGATCGATCGAATTCCTTCGCTGCACAGGGGCCAGTCCAGATGTCATAATACGGGAGTGCGCCCCCACCCTCCAATCCCTGATGCACGCGCTGTATACCTGTGAGTTTCCCCCTGACACATGACTGGTATGGATCACTGATCCCACATAGTGTCCAGTTTTGACCTGTCGGCTTGTCCTCACCTCCGAATCTTCGAGCTTCACCTCAAATTGACACTCTACGGCTCTCACCGCCCCGCACTGTGGTTGGCAAGGGTTATCGAAACCATCGCCTCACCTGTATTCTCCAAGTTTATCTTGGTTATCGACACTGCAGACCTTGGGGTACTTTTTCAGATGACCAACGGGAGGGATGCATGGAAACCTGCAGATAAATCCTTGTTGCGCCTCTTGCAACGGACCGGGATGGAGATGATTGTGAGGGGGAATGCCCTGGACGACTCTCTCTGCGAGTCGATAGAGGATGTCTTCCCTCTTGTGGTGTCGGCAGGGGTGCTCGAGTTCGAATACGATCGTTTTACATCGCGTACCCATCGCCCTGTTTCCTCGTCAATAATCTGACAAACTGTACATGAATAGGAATGCGTACTTGTACGCACAATTAAGTAGACAGAGATTACATGTATAGGTCAAGCCCGTTGCTTCCAGGTATCCAATAGAAACTGGGTGACGGGTCCTCTATCGATGCGACCAAACCCGACAGAGTTGGGTTTGTCTAGCCATACCGGTAACGTCAAACAAAACCATAGAGTCACCCAACAATAACCGATAACCCTCACAACTGCTTCTGCCCACGATTCACCATCCTTCCCCGGTTTGAGCTCGACTCCCTTCTGGCGAAGTACGCGTTTCGCGACGTAAATGACGAAATCTTCGAAGCTTATGGCGACAGCTTGAAGGAAGAAGAAATTGAACGAGTGGTATACCGGTCCTCCGAACATGAAGTCACCAGCGAAGTGGAAAAGTCCCGAGAGGGAGAAAGCGATGTAGAGTTGTGTGTAGGATGACCGATTGGTACCGCGAGGGAACCCCAAAAACCTGTTCGCGACGAGCCTTCCCAACCCCACGAACACCTAATCAACGTTAGATCATCAGAATAGCGTTTGCATGAAAAGCAGAGTGTGTTCATACCAACCGCATCCGTTGGTGCCATGTTCGCCTAAAACCGCTCTGGTCAGTGGGTAGGGGAATAAATGTTCGTCAACGTACGCACCCCCAAAGTTTGCGTACAGTGTATGCATCTGCCCAGCAGCCCCAGATGTCTGGCCACAAGACGGGGCTCGACCAACCCGCGCCAACGCACACCAAAGCAATGATATTGTGAAAAGCGCCCATCCCAGCCTCCAGCATAATGCCGTATGCGAAGATGTAGGGGACGCGGCGCAACAACGGGACTGCGGCGAGGTAGGTTTCTGGGCCATCGGTGGGATCGTGCAGACGAGAGTCGAATGCTGGGTTTAGAGCAAACGCGGAGCTCGTGAAATCGACGGCAACGGTATTGATAACGAATTTCAAGAAGGTCTTCCAGAGGAACGTTGAGCGTGAAGGTGGTGGGTGTGGTGGTAGACAGTTTCGTGGTTCCTGGACCCACCCGACCATACGGTCGCTGCACGCGATGTCAATCATCCACCAGAGCTTCTTTGTCAAGGGGAAATTCGATGGTAGGTTATCCAATCCACCTGTACCATCCTTAGCGCGGACTTCATCACGGACGCGTCTCCAGTGATCAGGGAAGGAGCCTTCTGCGAACAGGAGGTAGACCGTGAACGTAAAGTGGAACGCAATCGTACCACCCATGGTGTATGTCACCGTGAGCGGGTCTGGTGTTAGGCAGATTTGGGCTGTGATGTAGATCATGGCGGCGAGTACGGCCACACGATAAGCATGTTGAGGTGTTGGGTAGAGAGCGATTATGCGAAGAATCTCGAAGAGAATGACCTCTGCCCAGGGATATTGTCCCATGGCAGGGAAGGGCAAAGGGCGAGCGCGTGCTAGCCAGCTACGGACATCCTCGTGTCCGGTACATATGATCTGCTAGTATGATCTCCTTAGTGACACCGGACTCATCCGATATCACTGGGACTACGCAAGGTCACAACGGAAAGAAAAACCTGCAGTAGATCACTCACCGGCACCAATCGTCCTGGGACAGTCTGGACGTTGACGAAGGGTGGATTAGCCACGACTGGTTCCTTTTGCGGCTGACCGTCGCTGTGGCTCGCGCCTCCAGTTGTGGTTCGGTTCAGTAGATGATCCCACGAAGAACTCGTAGCGCGAAGATGGCACCGGGTTCAAGCAGTCTTCGGTAATGCGAGTAGCGAGCGACATCCTATGTTCAAGACGAAATATACTGGAACGCTCATTCAGGCAATCGCACGCAGCGAGGAACACGAGAACAAGTCTGGTTCATCCGCATATGCTATTCTGATACACAAGGACCCGAATAAGCAATTCAAAATCGTAGTACAGCTCAGTGTTGGGCCGCCGCTGGCCATAACCCAACGCCATCAGAAGCTAAAGCCAGGCGAAGCCACCGGTTATAGACATCTGGCGATATGTCCACCGGCCTTTCGGTTTTACCCGGCGGTGCTTGCCGGTTTGCCGGGCCAATAAGATCTCTATGGGTCCGCACCCTAGATACCCAACCAATGACTAGGACCGGATGCCCATAAATCACCTTCCCAATCTCCCCCCCAGATAGGTCCTCGTTGTACCTCTTGCAGCGAACTGGATGAAGATGATTGTGAGAGGGAGGGACCTGGATGACACTCTGCGACATGGAGGGCGTCTTCCCGCTTGTGGTGTCGGTGGAGGTATTTGGGTTTGAATCCAATCGTTTGTCATCGCGTATCCATCATCCTGTATCCACGTCAATTATCTGAAAACTGCCCACGAATGGGAGTACGTGCGTATGCATACAGAGAAACCGTACATACGTCAAACTCGTTGCTTCCAAGTATTCAGTAAAAACTGGGTGATGGCTCCTCTGTCCCTAATGTTGAACCCGGCAGCGCTGGCTTCATCTTGCAATCCCGGTAACGTCAAACAGAACCATAGAGTCACCCAACAATAACCAATAACCCTCACAACCGCTTCTGTCCACGATTCATCATCTTTCCCTGGTTTAAGATCGACTCCCCTTTGACGAAGCAAGCGTTTCGCGATGTAAATGATGAAATCTTCAAAGGTTATGGCGGCAGCTTGGAGGAGGAAGAATCTGAACGAGCGATACACCAGCCGCCCCTCGAACATGAAGTCACCGGCGAAGTGGATAAGCCCCGAGAGGAGGAAAGCGATGTAGAGTTGGGTATAGGACGACCGGTTGGAACCACGAGGGAACCTCAAAAACTTGTTTGCAACGAGCCTTCCCAGTCCTGTAAACATCTAATCGACATGGTACCCTCAGAACAGCACTGAGAGAGAAAGGGAGCGAGTGTGCATACCGGTCGCATCATTTGGTGCCACGCTTGCCTAAAACACGTGAGGTTATTGGGCAGAAAAGTGAAAGGCTCGTCAACGTACGCACCCCCAAAGTTTGCGAAGGGTGTATGCATCTCCCCAGCGGCCCCAGATGTCCGGCCATAGAGTGGGACTCGACAAACCGAGGCCAACACACACCAAAGCAATGATATTGTGAAGGACACCCAACCCGGCTCCCGTCATAACTCCATGCGCCAGGACGTAGGGGACGCGGCGCAACAGCGGGACCGCGGTGAGGTAGGTTTCTGGACCATCAGTGGGATCGTGCAAACGAGAGTCGAATGTTGGGCTTAGAGCAGACACGGAACTCGTGAAATCGACGATGACGACATTAATGACAAGTTTCAAGAAGGTCTTCCAGAGGAACGTTTGGCGCGAAGGTGGTGGATGCGGCGGCAAGGAGTTTCGTGGCTCCTGTTCCCAGCCAACCATGCGGATACTGTGTGCGATGTCAACCATCCACCAGAGCTTTTTTGTAAAGGGGAAACTCGATGGTAAGCTATCCGGGCCACCTGTACCATTCTTGGCATGGACTTCGTCACGAACGCGTCTCCAGTGATCGGGGAAAGAACCTTCTGTAAACAGAAGGTACGCCGTGAATGCGAATTGGAACGCAATCGCACTGCCCACGCTATACGTCACTATGAGCGGGTCAGTGACCTCCGAGGTTTGGTAGAATTGGGCTGCGACGTAGACCATGGCGGCAAGGACGACCGCCCGGTAGGAGTGTTGACGTGTTGGGTAGAAAACGATTATGCGAAGAATCCAGAAAAGAAGGGCTTCTGTCCATGGGTATCGTCCCATGGTCTGTCTGCAGGGTGGGTTCGTCGAGAGGGAGAGGGAGGAAGTGAAAACGCGTGCCTGGCAACCCCGGAAATGCTCCCGGCGCCAGATTCGAGATATGACGTGTTGACAGGCCAGTTCGTGATGCATGATGTACGAAGGGGGGCTTCGTGTCCGCCCAGCTGGAAGATCGAGTCGAGGTCACGCCAATTCCCGTCCGACGGCGGAGCCTGGTCTTAGCTTGATTAATGGTTGATTAATCACGCGGGATTTGCGGTGTCCTGCACCGGTGCCATGATCTCGGTTTCATAAGGTTATGTCTTCGTAATGTTTGGTTCCGACCGGTATTTCGGCGAGTGGCTTGTCCCTCTTTTCTAACGATGCCTAGAACAGCGGTGTGTTTCACGTCGGAACCGCGGAGCGATCATGAAAGCGCCTCGGGAATTGCCAGATCGACGAAATCATGCTCCTCCACAATGACTTCCAGTCGCTGAAAGGATGTTCGCAGATGTCCCACCGGTCTTTCTTTCTGCTTTGCTACTCGCCCCGTGATGCACGAGTAAATGGCACCGGAGGTGTTGAACTGGCTGTGTTCCCACACACGAGGGATGGGATTCCCCCTACCCCGGGTCTCTGATTGGCATGCTGATGTGTATTATGTTTTGGGCGCTGGCTATCGACGATTGATAGACGTGGTCTATCGTGCCGCACACAGCGGATGAGCCCTATCCTGTCGCGCTTTCATAGTGAGTACATACTCCAACAACTTCAAGGCGCTCAACCGCCGCGTCCAGGCATGGAAGACTGGGCAGTTTAACCTGCCCTCGATTCTCCCCATATCCTCGATCGTTGCCCCTGGGCCCGCTCGCTCCGGTCCCTTGAACACATCGGGCGCATCACCGCAGCTTGCTTGGCAAAGAGGCGATCGACATCGACTCGGTTTTGGAGTCGATCTCGAGTCGAAGGGTTGGGTTCCTCATTCAAAATCTTTTACATGATTCGGTTGCTCGGTCGACAGATCGCTGATGCATCTTCGAGCTGTTTGAACTTGCCGCGGACGTCGAAGAGCTTGGCGTCATCCTTTGATTTACAACATCCTCCAAATGACTATCCCGTCACCCAAGTTTTCGGAGCCCCTCCCGCAAATACTGTTACGCCAACCATGTAAACTTGTAGGACACTGGACGGAGGGCGATTGAAGAGGATATGCATGCGCACGCTGCGTGGGGCTCTTCCTGTATGTGATAAAGGTCAATTACGGTGTGGTGACAGTAATTGAACCTTCGATGAAGAGCCTTTTACGTTGATGGAATTGGGGGGCTCATTGGGATTACGTAGCAGGTGCTTTCGAGTGTGTAAAGCGTGCCTGAGGAGATCAAATAAGTACTTATCTGATTCGATAAACTGGGCTTGTGAGGGACGCCGGGAAAAAGCTTTCTAAGCTTTCCAACCAGGGTAGGCGCACGAAAACGTTCCAACAAAGATACATTACACTCTGAAAGAGTGTCCTACGAATGTAAGGTAATGTGCACAGCGTGGTATGATGTAGGTATATCGTTCTAGATCGTGAAATTCAATCACAACTACCGGGCAAATGTCGTGTGGGTCATTAAGCGTGGCATACATGCTGGGTGGGGGGCGTCGGTGGGACCTTCGGCCGGTCGGGCGAGGGTAGTTTTGTCGATGAAATAGAAATAAAGTAAACCGCGAGCACCGGCTAATCGTCGGGCATTTTGTCCAAGACAATCTCGTCCGGACTGTACGCGTCATGGCGGGCAGGAGTCTAGTTGACTCTACTGGTGGCCAATAATGTTACGCCACCTTTTCTTTATGTTTAATGTACGGCAAACTTGGATTGTGCCCTCAGCCTAGCCCCGATCTTGTAGAAGATGAACCTTTAGCCGAGACTCGTTAGCCCTCCCGATAGAAAAGTTGAAGTTATGAGGATGGAACTCACGGAAGAGGCGCAAACAAAGCTGCTAAGCCCGCGACCAACGCGGTCGCACCCACCGTTCCCAAAGTGTCGTACATCGCCGAGGTAAACAACGGGAACACACATCCGAAGGTGCACCTGAAGAAACTGTTGCTGGCAAGCACTGAAGCGGCAATGGGTCGATAGGCAGTGATGAGATATGTGAACGTGGATGAGAAGGCGAAGAAGATTCCCATCCCGAAGGGGACCGAGGCAATGATAGGAACGATCCAGTGAACGGAGCGATAGGTCGTGAACGCGATCCAGAAGAGGCCAACTGGGATGAGGACGGCACCAGCTTGACCCATGATGAGCCTGGATTCCGGTCGAATGGTACCGTGTTTCTGAATCTCTTTGAGTATAAGCCTACAGACACATACCCGTCAGCTTTGCGTTAAAGAGGAGGCGGTATGACTAATACCTGTTCCAAAATGGCTGTGACGATCCAGCAAGGACCATACCAACACCAATTCCCATAAAACTCAACCCAACAAACTGTTGGTTAAACCCGTGCTGTCCGAAGATAATTGGGAACGCCTGGAAGGCAAGGTAAAGTATGCCGAGGATCAAGGCGGTCCTGGGAGGGGGTCTCCTGAGCCTTCTCCGAAATTCTATGCAGAAAGCTGGCTTACCAGGTGTCTAGAAGTAAAACCATCCGGTCGTACAGCAATACCTCTGTTCAATTTTCGGGAAATGAGTGACTCCATATTCAGGGGTTTTATAGCCACTCACGGAAAGGTCGATAGCAGCTGATGATAGTTAACTGGAGTAGCGAAATGTTCGCCTTCTCCATGGGGGCGTAGTAGCGTTGGTCACCGGTCTCCTTTCGTAATCTGAGAAGGGATTGGCTCAGCGCCCGAGGAACAGATAGGCGGGGCCCTTACCGTACAGCCTTCCTTTTGAGCAGAACAGGGGCATACGTTTCCCCCATCTACACGGTTGTATTGGTCAGGCCGTAGGGCAGTATGGGAGAGCGCACTCACGAAAAAAAGAGCAATGAGGATGACAAAGACCCATATTGTAATGATATGGTAGGTCCACCTCCAGTCAAGATACTGTAGAGCGCAAGAAGACAATCAGCATACGCGTTGTAAGGGGCATGAGCCAAGGGACGACGATCTGTCCCGTGGAAGGAGAAAACCGCGGAGCCTATAGTTGCCGTAACACCGCCACGGAAATAACCCCATCAAACAGAACCTCGACTCACTTGGTTGACAAACCCAGAGGCCAATGGCCCGATCACGGGTCCGAGGAATGGAGCCATACTATAAATGGCCATCGGACTGACGAGAAGACAGAAGAGCAAAAGGGGAAGTCAGTTCCTCGTTACCGCAAAGCCGCCATTCGTTATCCGACAACATGTTGATCACGGAGACACTCACTTTCCGATTTCCGATGTTTTGAAGAGGTCGCCGATGCTACCCCCGGTCACGGACAAGAATGCTGCGCCGCAGAAACCGGTGACGAAGCGGAAGACAATAAGCACGGCTGATAGATGCAAAGGGGACGGTAATCAGGAAGCGATGTCCTATGACGTTGGGAGCCAACACGTACCAACATTAGGGGCAAAAGCTACCGGCCAGGAGAAGATAAAGAAACCAGTGAACGATACCCGGTATATAATATTCCGACCTGAAAAGAAATTCAGCGTTCAGTAGAAGAACCAAGGTTGCGCAACGTACCGTGCACCTCGGATAGTGGTCCAACAAGCAGAGGTCCGGTCCCCAAACCTACCAAAAAGAGAGAGATAGGGAGGATCGCAACCGTCTGTGATATGCCGAACTCCTCCATGGTTCCCTCCTCAGCAAAAGCAGCCTGTATGCACGAATGCTTTAGATCCAACGAGGGACGAGCATCTCACACCATACATACCATCGACGATGCACAAGTAACACACATCGCACCAAAGCTAACCGTCAGCACATTAACCCACTTATGCCAAGCCACCATAGTCTTCGGATCTTCATCCTTCGTGAGAGTGACCTCCCATTGCGAAGGGCCCTTCTCGCTGGGGGTTGCAACGTTTTCCACGGGAGCATCTTCGGGTTTACCGAGGGCCTCTGGATCAGAATCCTGTCCGTGGTCGGTTGTGACTGTCTTGGACGAGTGCAGAGAGGCAGTCATGACGGAAGGGAGCCGGTGGGGGGGTGATGAAGGGATAGGAGTCCCAACTCCCCGTTTTTGTAGCAGCGAGGGGGGAAAATAAATGAACCCGAACGAAGCACTTCAAGTCCGAATCCATCCCAAGTGACGGCAAGGGAGACGCTCATGAAAGCTTGTGAGAATAATTATTGATCGATGTGTCATCATCGCAAGCGACCCCGTAAAACTGAGGCTTCTCTCGTTCCAAAGGCCTCGACGTGTGACAGAAAGACGAGACAGCGGTTTACTAACATATCCCCCCTGTTACGTTTTCCTTGACTCCTTGGACGGGTTGCTTGTGCTCTGGATCCAGCCTGACATCGCAATCGCGAGTGGAGTGGTCATGTGTGTCGGTGCCTTCGGACCCGGTGGGTGAAAGACGCCGACACGGAGACGGAAGGAACATAAGTGATGACCCGATCACGTGGGACGTCGACTCTATTTTATTGGCCTCTCCCTCGGAGGCGGGTGGGTCGGGATGAGCAATCGTTGGATGCTATAGGCGCGCTTTGTTGACTCCCGTATGGGCGCAGCAGATATAAAAACTAAGCCGATTCCAAAATTGCAGTCGCCCACACGTCAACAGCTCATTATAGGCCAAAAAATCGCACACAGGATTTTCTGCTTGAACGCTTGCTTCGAGATTGTGTTGGAGAACCTCGAGCCGAGATCGGATCAACGCCTGCCGAAGTGCCGGACTCGCATAGAACGGAAAACCCCATGTGTGATTTTTCAAAAAATGTGTTATTGACATACGAAAAGCTGTATGTACAGGTGGAAGACACAGAACCACCCCATCGCTGCCGAGGTTGCACTGTGCTTAGAGTCAGAATATAGCCCAGGGTTTCCGGTTGTCCGAGGAGCCACTCGCAAGACGAGTCAAAGCACGTCGTACGCGCGCCACGGCTCGAAATTGCACCGAGGTCTATCTCTGGAGAATCCGCAGTGGGTTAATTCCCGGGCCGCCGGACCGCGGGGGAAAGGCGGTAACAGGTCTCTGGCCTCGGCGTATCGCCCTCGAAGAACATCAAAACGATATGGGTTTAAAATTAAGGTTATCGCAATAGGCATCGAAAATAGATTCGCCGGAATATGATGAGCGACTAAATCCTTTCCGCCAGATTGTAACCATCTATACACGTGTCGACGGATGTACGAGGACTTTCGGTCGAGGTGCAGGGACCCAAATCACTCGTTTGGGTCGCGGACAACGCGAGCCCGGCAACTTAGACACGTCTGCAGTGTTTACGGGTGTACCTTTTCTTACGGGTGGTCACCTGGTACTCGTACACCGGGGTTCTGAAATTACCGTAACAATCGTCCAACTCTAGACCCCGCAAAAAATCACAACAGGAACGCCCCAACTGCCGCCATGTAGGCGGACCTTTCTTCCCAGAATGGTGTATGACTGGACTTCTGGAACTTGAGATGGCGCGACCGGGGTATGCGGTCAAGGAACCCTTGGATAACGAAGTCCTGAGCGATATCGTCCTTTCCATTGATCACGAGGGTGGGGACGTTGATATTTGAAAGCCGGTCGTTGATGTCCCAGGTAGAGAGAGTAGATCCCCTACAGTCCGCCCAAATCAGAAAATGACGAGGAATATATATATAAACGACCGCTTACATGTTTATGGAAACCGTTGGGTCTGCGAAAAGATAATCGAACGAGGCGTTCAACGGTGCTGGCCACGGGCGCTGGTTGCACCCGTACTTCCCGAAGAACTCCCCAAGCGCAGCCCGATACACAGGTGGATTGCTGAACCCAACAAGCACACCCTGCTGAACATCCTGCGGGAACGTCGACAACAGCTGGATCTGCGACTGGATCCACAGTTGCATTGACGTGAGCGAGTCCGATAGAACGAGCTTCTTCAAACCCGGTGGCCGGAGTACAGCATACTCCACGGCCAGCATCCCTCCCCACGAATGTCCTAAAATGTCGAATTTGTCCAGATTGAAGTGCGCAATGATGTTTTTCAGTTCGCTGAGGAAAAGGTCGACCGTGAAGAACGATTGTGGTTTTCCGGTGAGGTGGGAAGAGCGAGCAATGCCGATTTGGTCGTAAAAGATGACGGGACGTATGTGGGAGAGGTCTGCAAGTGCAGTCATGTAGTCATGAGAGAATCCGGGTCCTCCATGGAGCACGATCAAGGGTCGCTGTGAGCCCCATCTCCCTTTGTAAGCGTACCACGTCGAGTAGGTTTGACCTTGGTATGTGAATGGTATCGTTCCAGATGATGGTGGCGCGGCAACTGGGCCACCAATGACCATGGAGGTGAATGCGAGGAGGAAGAGGCAAATGGCTTTCACAAATAGGTGGGACATCCTAGTTCGTGGGCTGACCAGATGGTGGTCGTCGCACAGCGGACTTTTATATATGAACACAACGAGGGGCGCAGTACATCTCAACAGGCACTGCACAATGGGTGCAAGAGAACATCGTGTTTTAACTTGGATGATCCCGTATTTGAAGCTACTAATCAATCAGCAGGGCCTCGAGATCCCCGAGGGAGCCTCAGGGGCGGATATGACGACAGAACAATTCCGCTTACACTTTCCTCCATTTCGAAACAGAGCACACTAAATAACGGCAATCACGAGCTCGGCGAGGACATGAAACTTTTTCGCGACGGTTATCATTCCTGCTACCGACTTGATTGTTGGATATTTACGCAACCGAAGTCATTCTCACGGAGATTGTTGTCACGAGGCCGAAAACCGACCTTTCTCCCTCATGAATGTTGGACGCTCGCTGATCGATTTATCAACAGTGTTACATCGTGTTATGTATCTCTCCACCGGAAATTTGATGAATCAGATGGCTTGTACGGTCCGCGACCCCTGGTATGAATAGGGTGCCTCAGCGTCGCGGCCCGTTTTCTCCCACCGGCGTCTAGGGTCTCCAGGAATGAGACGCGGCGGCGATGAACACCAACTCACAGCAGAGGTTCCACTCGGATCAAAAAACACAGCCCACTGTACAATCGATGGCGCGGATTTAGCTGAGAGATCAACGTTTGATTGGGGGTGATTGCTCTTTTCGACGTTTTGGCCTCGGTGGAGAGGAAAGATGATAAGCTCGACCGGCGGCAGTTCCCGAAAGGTCGGTCAAGATCATTATACTCGGAGCTCTGGCCTACCCCTTCGAATTTCTGCTATTCAGGGACTTCTTCGAACCGCTCAATCACTGTAGGGCAGGTACAATATTCAAGGTTCCTGTTCGCGTGGAGTCTGCGACCTGACTTTGTACCGCGACCGAGGCTCTCGGGTGCGCGGGGCGGGGTCAACCGATGATGGCAAGATCACGGATCGTCAGCGTGGCCCACGTATCAGTGTCTGCAAAGCACTCGAATGAATCACCGTAACAACGTACGTTTGATCGGGACGTCATGAAATATACCCCATTTCTATCCAAATGCACCGATGTCTCCTGTTCCTTTTTTGGCGTAGCTTGGAACTAGGTCATCCGCCCAAAACATAGAGTGTCCTGAATGACACTGCAACCACCTTTTACGTGCAAGAAAAATTGTAGTCATGACTCACCGGGAGCCTCGTTGGTTCGGCGACCGACACGGTGGATTGCAGGCGCGAGGGAATCACTGTGCCGCGCGTCTTGCGGGGTTCTGGAGGGCGAACTGGCCCCAGCCACGGTCCCACCAAGAATAGGGCGCCGGTCCGGTTCGACAGACAACACGCGACCATAAACCCTCCGCACGAGTGACATCGGTCGAGAGCGGCCGCGATAGTCCTCCCGCCCCCTGAGCGTGAATAGAAACGCGCGCACACGCTGAACGGCCCGGAAGCCTAGGAGGGCATGAACGGGCCGGTAGTTCCCAGAACCGTTGGAGGGGGTTCAGGTTAATAAAACGCGTAGCGAGAGCTTCTGCGTAGGGTTCGATTCAAACGTGCCTCGGCGCACTCGCTGCATCAGTCCCGTAAATGCCGTCCAACGGGCCGCTTTCTGGGTAATCGAACGTCCCGGAGCGTGCAGGGATAGAGTGGTGTGTCGGCGGTGGAACGATGTGACCCAGACGCAGGGAGCAAAAAACACCTGGAACGACCATAAGGGTCAACTTCGAAAAGTTTTGGAAATGGCGGTGATGTGCCTTGAGCTCATGAGTGGTCGATGGTGTCAATCACTTTTCGGGATTCTCGATCCCATCGAGATAAACTTTAGGAGGGGCAGTGCATCGGCAAAACCATCCAAGTTCAACGCTCGACGCCACAGACTCGACAAATGCATCCCGTTTAGAATCGAAATTCCGAATTCGTGAGAGAGGGGAAAAGTTATCGTCCGGAGCGTTTGGTGGACCGGTCTGTGGACTTCCAGGGGACTGTACAGTTGACGTTGAATTTGAATCTCTCGGGAACCGCACCTCACCCGAGGTCCAACGGGATTGTTATGGTCTCCGGTAGGGCACCCTCATGTCTTGCGTTCTGTGTTGGTTTCAACCACAGTCCTGAGTCGAGAGCTGGGCGCATGGTGAGGACACCGGCTTGCGCGATAGTGATGTTAAGCAAATTGGGGTGTCAGGGCGGGTCTATCCCACAGCATTGAATGCTCCGATGAAGATCAACGGCTCGGTGGGGGAGGTGTTCTAGGTCTGATGAACATTCAAGTCAATTCAGAGCCTGGGAGGGATACGGGAACGCGCGCGCGGTGACCGTACGGCGTAAGAATTCGGGAACACTGCAGAGTCACCGGCAGTTGAAAGTCGAAAGACCTAGCGGTGAAACAGCCAGCAAACGCTGTGGCCCTCCCGTAACAGGGGACCCTCTTCCCATCGTCATGAGACAAGTTTGAGCGGGGCGTCATACATGACAATTCCTCGATTTTAATCACCGCGTCAGACTCCAGAGACGGTTTACAATACCTAAGTCAGGTCAAGTGGGAATACCCGGCTCAGACTCCGTCAAAGTTGACGCACATCCTCCAGTGCAAAGCCGTCCCGAAATGGGTCAATACCACCACTCGTTCGACACGCGGGAGTGAGAAACCCATTAAATTGCTTGCCGATAGTGTACGTCCGGTGCCCATTTGGACCACGACTTTCGGGAATTAGCGTATGCGGATGAGCTGGTGCGGGTTCGGGAACAGGCGGCATTTTCCGGTCCACTCCCAGCCTCCACCAGTTGGAACTTGTCCGAGCGAACTTGAGCCGCCACCGCCCCAGTCCATGGTCAACCTTTCTAGGCGAAATTGCTATGAGCTGTTCCAAATCCCTCGAGCCGCGTCCCCAACGGAGATCAAGTCATCGACTTTTCCCTTCATCCTGGCAAATCAGACGCGTCCAAGGATCACTCAACTCGAACACGTCGACATCGGGTGATCTAAGGCCCGACGGCAGGGGTTGGGACGTGCAGGTTTGCGCATTGGTGCCGCGAGAGGTTCGAGATCGACGGCGTCTGGGAAGCAAACACATCTCCTGCGAAACTAGTGGCTACGAGGTAGAAAACGCAGATACCACGACGAATAGGAATGCAAGCGGGAAGAGGACAACACACAGAAACGGGAAGCCACTACCCCATGTGCTTTGCGGAAAGATAACACCCTCACCTGGAAGCTCCCGCGAAGGTTACGGTTCTCGTACTCTACTATACCAAACCGTCTGGTAGCCAAGGGACAACCAAACTCATTTACGCCACCAACTCCATTCCCGCTACCACCTCGAGCCATGTTTGTAGTGGACAGTCGTGTCAGTTCAGGGGTTGCACCAATCATGGAGGAACCAGTGCAGACGAGGGCGATCCGGTCGATGCCAAGCTTGGGGGAGGGGGAGGTTGTGGGTGGGGGCCATCGTTGGGGTCGGGACGCGGGACAAATCCGTACCGGTCGGCGCAGGTGGATTAAACGGGTTGGTAGCGATTGAAGCCCAGTGAAAATTCGGGCGAGCGGGAG
>Ga0307517_10003280_pt1 | contig 25283 bp, 23 predicted proteins | sample 23_EM_MG_FD_194515 | JGI IMG/M metagenome (GOLD analysis project Ga0307517, IMG submission 194515) | Populus trichocarpa ectomycorrhiza microbial communities from riparian zone in the Pacific Northwest, United States - 23_EM | ecosystem: Host-associated > Plants > Roots > Unclassified | place... | reverse complement strand
TGATTTGTTTCCAAAGACATATAAAGCAACCTAGAGAGTCCTAGAGAGTCAAAGTTGCTTTGGGAAAGTTGAAATTACCTAGGTTGCTTTGGGTTTCTTTAGGACCAAACCTCTTTTTCCTGATGGGGCCTCTTCTGACAAGCACCGTTCCATCGCCAGCAACCATACGTCCTACCACCCAACCACGGGTAAGTAGTAGTTGCGGGAGATGGTGAATAATTGCTCTTACGTGTCCACCATGAAGATATGAATGTGGTGTTCGGCATCCTTTCCATACCTGCACTTTGCCTCCAACACCAGCTTCAAGATATTGTTAGAGGAATGACGCTTGATGAAAGAATTAATTTTGGGTTCAAAGGAGGGAAAGAGAAGGACAGCGCTACCTTATCTTCAGTGAGCATCCATGGCCATAGTTGGGATAACTCTTGGCTCGGGTGATCTATGAACGTGTCTGGAAAAATCAATACAACAGATATATGATTGGAGATGGAGAAAACCGAGGTACCCTCAGCCAGTGACCATGGTAATAGATTGTATGGGTCGTATCTCAATGAAGAATCAGGTTAGCTACATGACATATGACATGACTCATTAAAACTCACCGAGGCTCGGCATAAATGCTACCTTCCGCTTTCTCCAGCGGTGAACAAGGGCTCCTATTGTTGTCTGCATGATTCCATTGCGGTTGACTGAGTGCGTGGTAATAGAGAATTTGCGACTGCGGCCCCAAGAGGGTTGCTAAATATATTTATGAGCACCGAAGGAATATCGAAATGGTGGGAAATGACCTTGGCAAGCCAGTGCATCAGCCTGGAGAAGAGTTAGTAACAATGTCGATAATGAATTAATAGGGCATACCAATCATAGGGATAGTCATCTTGGCTGAAATGGGCAGTGAGGAAAGCTAAGAAGAATGTTCAGACGATTTCAGGAGGGCAAGAGAGTGAGGAACATCATGCATCATGCACATGGTCGATACCTGGTCCAAAACGTGCCAAGTCCATTTAAACCCCGACCTTCACGTGATCAATTTTCTACCTCTGAATTTCGCCGTCGTTCTTTCATCTTCTCCCACCATGATCATCCCTCTCCCTCCACCCCCTCTGTTACTCTCTTTTTTGTCGGCAGCCTCTCGCACCCCAGGTGGCAGGAGGTTCTGGTTCTCAATGACCTAACTAACAGCAACGACCATGATCGCAACAGCAGCAGTTTGAGGGCGAGTTGCAGCAACACCAGCCTGAGGGCCGTCACCACAACAACCAAGGACCTTGAAACCACAGTGGAGCTGCCTTTGACAGTCTGTAACCTTATCTCTCAACAACTCGTTTACTAATTTGTTTCCTCATAGCTCAAGATGATGACTATCAAACTGTTGAACATGACATGTGCATATATGCCTCACATTAGAGGTCCTGATTCCTGAATCCCCCATTCATAATTTAGTACAGACTGTTACCTAACTGCTAGCCATGGCCGGACCACCAAAAATGCCCCAGGAATATCCCGTGGGTGGTTCAAATTCCTCACATTGCTAGATTCCAGCTCATCGAGTCGTGGGGCTAAAGGATATTTCCACGGACCCAAATACATGGTTTTTCACCGGCCGCAGCTGCTCATAAATTAGTATATACCATTCCCTAACTGCTAGCTGCGGCCGGACCACCAAAAATACCCTAGGAATATTCCGCAGGTGGTTCAAAATCCTGACATTGCTAGATTCCGGCTCGTGGGTCCAAAAAATATTTCCACAGGCCCAAATGCAGGGTTTCTCACCAGCTGCAGCTATTCATAATTTAGTACAGACCCTTACCTACCTGCTAGCTGCGGACAGACCACCAGAAATACTCCAGGAATATTCCATGGGTGGTTCAAAATGCTCACATTGCTAGATTCCAGCTCATGGGTCCGAAAAATATTTCCGCAGACCCAAATGCATGGTTTTTCACCGGCCGCAGCTATTCATCATTTAGTACAGACTGTTCCCTAACTGCTAGCCGCGGCCAGACCCCCAAAGATAGCCCCGGAATATTCCACGGGTGGTTCAAATTGCTCACATTGCTAAATTCCGGCTCGTGGGTCCTAAAAATATTTGCACAGACCCAAATACATGGTTTTTCCAAGGGGGTGTCAGAAAAAAAATTAAGGATATCATGTCGAAATTTTTTTTAATGGACAACTTGGTGGACTAACTAACTGATTGTGGGAATAACCTTCCAGATATAGTAATTTCTTAATCTAATCTAATCTAGGTAATTTAAATTCTTACTTTTTGACTTTTTTTCTGACTTCTTAGACTCTCTTCTATTGTCATTTCTTCTATTTATCATGACTAAAGTGTGTATTTTTATTTTTTCTGCACTTGCACTTAACTTTGGCCAAACCTCAATTCACAGATTGTTATTATAATTTGCTATGTCATTTCTCCTTGGCACCTAAAATACAGGTTTGGAAGATTTTAGCCAAATTTTAAGCTTGTTAAAACGAAAAACCAGCCTATATAGATCAGAAATAGCTCCAAAATTGATTATTTCTGCAATATTTTCCGAAAATTTTTTAAGGCCATCCAGGCTGGACTAACTAACCAACATGATACCTCAGATTTTTTTACTGACACCCCCTTGGGTTTTTCACCGGCCGCAGCTATTCATCATTTAGTACAGACCGTTACCTAACTGCTAGCCGCGGCCGAACCACCAAAAATACCCCAGGAATATTCTGTGGGTGGTTCAAAATGCTCACATTGCTAGATTCTGGCTTGTGGGTCCGAAAAATATTTCCGCAGACCCACACACATGGTTTTTCACTGGCCGCAGCCATTTATAATTTAGTACAGACCTTTACCTAACTGCTAGCCACAGCTGGACCCCCAAAAATACCCCCGGAATTCCATGGGTGGCTGAAATCACGTCAATGGTTGCATTTAGGCCTACCAGCCATGAAAAAAAAATTGTCAACCCCACTGTATTGTTTTTCACTGGCCGCAGCCATTTACAATTTAGTGCAGACCATTTTTTACACCTGGAAGCCAAAAAAAGCGGCTGGGAAATGTGTAATTTCATGTTTCCGGCCCTGTACCGGCCGCTACAACATTTTACGTGGACCTAAAAATTAATTACCAGCCATTTCCCTTTCTCTAGGGTCTCAGCTCGTCCATATCATATGGCAAACTAACATATATTTAATTGGGAGATGGGCCTCAGCTTACCCATAACTTATGAAGAATTATGGGGTTCTGGGCTCATTCATGTTATATGAAGCAGGAAAGACACCTCAGCTCAGTCCGCTAGCCTCATATAATATGGGCCATTGTCACTTTCCACTTTTCCATGGTATATGGGACCAAGTGACTATTGTATGTGGTCCGACTAGTCTCATCTCATCCTTTTGACCCTCAAATGTGACTGAACACCACTTTTAATCCGTGGTCATGGTTAGATCACAGGTTAGAGGGTAGTTCTTGCATCGTACGGTAGAAGGAATGGGGGATAATATCACAACTCGGACATTGTGGTGGCATGCCATAGGAATGGGTTGGTCGTCTTTGTGATTATCTTCTCTCTCGGTGGATGGATGCCAGTGATGGAGCAACCCCTACTTTAATCCAGGTTTAGAGCAATCACTGGCTTCGTCTCCTGCCACTATTCAGCAGTTTCATGAATATTGCATTAGAGCATCACATTAGTTCCAGGGAATTTGGTTCCCTTGTCACTGAGGTGATGGTTAAGGAATTGAGAAATCTCTGAATAGTATTTCTTTGATTTCTGTTTCAAAGAGCTTTATCGAAGCATTTATCAAAATTCTTCATCAAGCGCTCCTTCAAACCAACGCTCAACCCAGTGGATGCGCATCAGCACCCTGGTATTGGGTGCGGATGATTCCAGATCTAGAGACAGAAGAGTGGATTATATTTGAGCATTCCGTGAACAGTAACGATCATTCTCTTCACTCTGGGGTGGTACTAGTGAATTTTTTATAGATACTCTGTCCTCCCACCTCCCAGGTTCACCTTGTGCCTTTCTTCCAACTCTGCACCTACTCTCAGCATAATTTGGCTGTAGGTCATCCCAGTGATGCCGAGGTCTCTGATGCTGATTAGGTTCACTTCTGGGCTTATGAAATGCACAGGTGAAGCATTGGTGGTGAGCACTAGGGATTATCAGGGGTAACCCTGGGGTATTTCAGCTGTACCCCTACCCTACCCTCCAAAAACCCTTACCCTCATCAAGGGTAAGGGTTTTGGTGGGTCAGGGTAAGGATTTTTCAAAACCCATGGGTTTGCCTAATTCCCAAGGGTATTCACCTAATTTAATGTAAAATCACCTTTTAAAAATTACTTTATTAATTTTGAACAGTGAAATGTGTTAAAAGAAGTCTTACTCTATCTAATATACCTTTATACAAGCCATAAGCAAATATTTCAAAGGGAAAAACCTTTTGTAGGTAAAAAAATGTGATATATTCATTTTTTCTTTTGCTGATCAATACCCTTGACCCCTGCCAAGGGTAAGGGTTTTTCAAGGGTATGAAAATGCCTACCCTGACCCTTACCCCTACTTACCCTACCCCTGACCCCTGGGGGTTTCAAAACCCCTGATAATCCCTAGTGAGCACTGAGTACATCTTTGTTTTTCATTTTTTCCCCCCTTTGTTTCAACGTAATGTCTTTCTCTCGACTGCAGCATATTATAACCCCCCCCCCTCCCCATCTGATACAGGGACACTTCCAGACTACACTCGTGATTTCATAACCAGTAAGCCAGTAAGTGAGCGTCATGTCAATATAGGCCGGGCCGGGATTGCCAACTAGTAAACCATATCACAACTATATCATTCATGTTATATAAAACAAAATACTCAAGGATGAGATATGTAAGATTTATTAAAAACAGCATGCGGTCCTGAAAAATCAGCAGAGATGCAGCTTTCAACGATTTAGAACCGAAAAAAAAGAGGAAAGGTAAAGGCAGCAGTGAGATCATCTGATCATGGTCACCACATCAGCAAATTGTCAATTTCGTTTCCGGTTTCCACTGGTTTTTTAGGGTTTTTGGGTTTCTTGAACCCGAAAACCAGAAACCTGGAAACCTTGAAAGAGTCCCTAACAAAAGCTAGTTTACACTAATATACAGTAAAAATAAAAGTGTCTAAGTCAATGAAATAAATTCGTGAGTATGGTGATCAATAAAATGATTAATGAAGAAAGAATTAAAGCTATCTAATGCATCGTGATGACTAAAGTTATCGGGAACCCGTGAAGAACCATAAATAGGCAGTAAATGTGCTCCTCAAGCAATGGAATCAACATCGATAATATCAATGGTTGGCTGTCCGTGCCTATCATACTCCATCTGCACGGTCCACATGCCAGTATCACAGTCAGGCTCGTCATCATGAACAAACCAATTGATCAGTGTGCACGAGAAGTTTTTTCGACGATATTGGAAGGAGAAGAATAGAAGAATGCGACCAATTTCCATGCCTTCCATACCCTTCTTGCATTCATCGAGCACCACAAATACGGTGTCACGGCGTTCATGCCTATAGAAAGATGGCGTCGACCAAATGAATTCACGATGTAAGCCACCTGCTCCACATAAATCACTTGGCGCATAATAAGTTGCGATTGCAGAATGATAAACCTTGATTTCTCCCTCGAATGAAGGCAAATCTTTGATATTGGCAGGAGCCTGCTCCAAATCAGAATGGTTATGGTGGAAGAGGAATTGACGGAAAGCAATGGGAAACAAAGGCTGGTTTATATATCTTGCAAGGTGATTGAGATTGCAGGGATAGCGAGGTTCTGTCATATAAATACATTAGCTCAAAGGTAGATAGAAAAGATGTATACGACATACCATATCTCAATGTGAGCTTGACATCAGACATTGCATCAGATGGATTACCGGCCATTGGCTCCTCATCATCATCCCCACTGTCATGAAATTCATCCTCTTCGGCAATGACATCCTCATCTTCGGCCTTCATTCGCGCCATGTATGATGCAGTAGTCCCAACCAACATACCCATTTTCACAAACTGTATGTCGAAGCACTGCCATTTTATCCATTCAGACAAGAATCCATAACATTTGAATGAGGGCTCGGTATCGACTTGATCGGCGCCATGGCTCTTTCACAGCTTTGATATGTTTCGACTCTGTGATTGAAGAACAGAGCCCATTGGGTGAACCAAAGAGACAGATCACATAAAAGTAGTGGTCGAGGGCATGTTGACGTGGCAGAGAAATCAATGTTCATACTCCTGCCTGGATGAACATATTTTGTAGAGCATGAAATTTCTCAACACATGATCAAAAATGTTGGAGAGCTAGGCCTGTGATGGCATCAATGTAACAGGCATCCATGAAAGTTGCGATGCACTGGACGATGGCTGAGGGTAAATAACCAGCAATTGCTGCAAGATACACCTGCGTAATTTCTGAGAAACATCTCTATAAAGTCAACCTACAATTACTCACCTTCATTAGTGCCTTTGAGTCATCACCAGTCCACTGTGTGTAATCCCGACCATCGGGAAATCAGCGAAGGCCTGGGTATGGAGGAACTGCTGAAATACTAAGTAACAAATTTGAGGAAAGCTCATATTTATTGACTTTGACGAAGAGGCCTTACCGATGGTCGATATCTTCAATTATCTCCAATGCTACTTTCTCGCCATGTGTCTCATATAAATAGTCACCAACCCAGGTTACGAGATGATCCTTGAACGTTCCCTTGATTAACTGGTGTAAAAGATCAGGGGCTAGGAGTTCATGAATATCGGCGCGCAGAAATCCATGAGTAAAAGGCTAAGTAGAATCAGTGATTAGAGATGAATGGCGATTAAAACATATAGAAACGAACCACAATGTCATGCCAAATCCCGAAGTCATCCCACAGAATACCAGGGTCAAAAGCTTTAATGAGAAAGTCCGTCTTCTCGTGTGTGCGGTGGTGACTTCCTGGACCATCAAGGTCATCTGGCATGGCATCACATCCACGTAAATGTATGAGTTCCGAAGATATAAACAATAAAACATATATAACTTACTTCGGACACCAGTTAGAGACAATTCCAGCTAACCATACCTGTTCTGGATAGTCGGTGATGTATGGTCCAAGACTAAAGATTGCATGACGGAAATGCCCATCAGGACATTTTACAACTTTATGGGTCTCCATATAGGGCTTGAGAGGCTCGAAAACAATTTCTAGGCATCGATGGTAAAGCTGGCAGCAAAACAATTGGAATTCGGCCCGCTTTCTTTGGCGTTTACTTGCTATATAAATTAAAGCTCAGAAACAAGAGAGAGAAAGTGAAATAAAAGATAAGACATACTTTTTGGTATTGGTAGAAATGCGACAGGCAGAACCGCATTTCCGTGCCCACGGCGGGCAGTATTAGTGAATATGCCTGGTGAAATATACACTGGGTGATATTCCTGATGACCAGTAGCGACAGATACTGTTGTTTTGTCACTTCCAGCGATAACCGGCACAAGCATGGCCCCATGAGTTGAAGGATCGCAGGTAATCATATCCTGTGATTTGAGATTTAGAACAGATCTATTTACAGTGTGATAAAACAACCAAACATACTGCTTCACGAGAAGCCCAATCTCCAGACATAAGATTAGAGTAAATGTGATCTCCTTTGGCATCAAACTCCTGGTATGGGACATACTCAGCCTGGCCATCAAATTCAGATGTAGCTATCTGTTGTTCAAGAAGAAGTAAGGCGTCACACATGTTGAGTTCCAAGTCATAGGTCTCTTCCATCCAAGCTGGTGGTGTCGATGGTTTGGAACCCATGTATGAGAACTTGTATGTCTTCCAAGGTGCATCACCAGCCTGAATCGCATCAATTGTCTCGTAGAGGGCATCAGCATTACGCCACGGAACATCTTCTGCTGTACACTTATGCGTGGATTCGTGCTTGATGACAGTGGCACTCCAGAGGTCCAAATCTTCCAAAATGTCGGACTTAGATGATTGAAGTCGCACATAATGGTAGTGTGGCCAGTTGAATGCTAAATGATCTCAAAAAGGTGCCCACGGGTTCTCCGAATCAGCATTAGTAGCTTCAGCTGGTGAGGTTGGAGGATCGGATTTTTTGAGAAATTTGCCATCTTCATTACAGGGTCATGCTGAGACAAATAATCATCAGATATCCTGTTATAAAGTCAAGCATAGTTGATCATACCATTGAGGTACTGGTGCGAAATACGTGTGTGTCAAGTCGATTCAGTGGGAGTTGGAAATGCAGGATGCCGGGAATTTTTGTGTTGGCTAAGTCCACCACGAGAGCGACATTTATGGCCACATATTGAGCAGTCATATGAAGCCATATTGAAGTATTGAGGCCAGTTGAATAAGCATAAGTAGGACTTAGACGCAAGATAAAACTTTGGGGAGAACAAACAAATGTGCTCTTTCCGGAGATTGAATTTGCTCACCTTGTAGATTTTTCTAGATTTTTCTGTCATTCAGCCACGTCAGTGACCCTGGGTTTCCACGCAGTTTAGTTGGCAAAGACATTCCACCCCATAAACTATATTCTACATTCCACACATCTACCGCTCAATTGTTATGGCTACCACTCATGGAAAAGGTACTCGCAAGGCCAATTCTGGTCCAGCAGTTCAACATCTTGGATCTAAAAAAGGCGGTGGTGCTCAGAAGAAGAGCACAATAGTAGAGAAAGAAACACATCACTCCAAATGCCAACCCTCACCTCCCAAAGCCAGTTTGGAGCAACCGCAGAAAGGCCGTGGCCACCCTAGAAAGGTCACAGCTGTTGACGTGCCCACCATCCACGAGGACCAAGATCCTGCACCTATCAAGGACCTGCCACATAAGCATGTTCGAAATGACACTAAGCCAGCCGATGAGGGCAACAATCAACCAGCAGCCAAACATTTAAAGGTGGACAATGCAGGCGTACCCCAGGTGCCACGTCAACAACGCAAGGCAGGTGATACTCAGAAAGTGGCTACCGTTCCCCCTCGAGACCCACTCCCAGACCGCACAGGGTGTAATGTCCATCCTGGTCCAAAGAAAGCGACATGGCGCAGTCATCAGGAGGTAGTAGCTGAGCGAGAGGCAAAGGCAAAGGCCATTGAAGACCAAATTCAAAAGCTGGAGATGGCGAAGCACCTCCTAGCTGAAGCTAACATGCTTGAAGACATTAAAAATGACGCTATGGACCAGAATCCACAGCATCTCTCTACTGTCATCCAGAAACGCAAGCATGTTGATGTTGTTGGCATCGTTGGCGATAGTGATGATGGAGAGCTTTTCGACTTCGAGGAGGTTGATGAACTGATGGACACATCCGAAGATGAGGGGCCTGTGAAGCAAAAGGTTGTGAGTGTCAGTCTTAGGCAAAAAGCGCAGAAAACCCCAACTGACTGCAAACACATCTAGCCTAGGAAAAGGGGTAAAGCAGTGAAAGGTGTGGTACGGAATGAGGTCCAAGACATGGTGGAAAGGATACATGTGGGGGCAGATGAAGGGAGGAAAAGCAAGAGAACAAAAACTGCCATTCAGAAGTTTGTTGATCATTTCTCATCGCCGATTCATCAGTCAGCTGATACCTTGTTCCAAATTAAGCAGATCACCTACTCTGGAAACCGCGCCGAGAAAATACAACAATGCAGGTCTCCGACAGGACTTGAAGACTAAGAAGACAGAAGAAACTTTGGATCCCTTCCAAAATGGCAGGTTAGACGATGACCATGCATCTTCAGTCCGCCCAAATTTTCCTCGTGCTCGAGGACTTTCGAGGACTTACGCATTTTACGGCACACCCCTGGAGCCTGAGGCAAAAGGTCTCAAGCGAGATCATTCACGGAAAAACAATGTGGGTACCTCTGTCTTTCTTATCGCATGAAATATCTCACTAACTTGGGATATATTAGCTCGTTTACATCCAACCAGACTCCGAGTCTGTCGATGAATCCGAACTCACGGTCCTGGCCAAAACCAAGACCAAGTTAAAGGCATGAACAATAATTCTCTTATCGTCTTCGATTTTCAATTGACTTCTCTTCTCAGACAACTAAACCGACAGCTCGTCGAGCTAAATGTGAGCCTGCAGCCGTTACTCCTCAGAATAGTGGGATCACTGGACGAATCGCTGACAACCTTCTGGATGACTATCGTTGGAAACGCGCCTTTCTCCCAACGCTTACTCATGCCCTCTACACCTCTTGCGAACCTTTTGTGGACTGGACGATCGACTCTCCGGCATTCCTTGCTACCGAGCAAAATGTTTTCAATCTGTCATTCCCTAATATAGATGTTGCTTTGTCTGCGAAGGATAAGCTCACTGACACGGTATGTTAAACTGAATCTCAACTTGTCTGAACACTTGATATTAACTCAGAATCAGGCCTATCAAAGGATGAAGAGCCGAAAGTCATTGTTGGCCAGTGGAATTCTCGATTCAATCAAGAAATTCTTCGAAAGTGCCGAGTTTGCTGGAAGGCCAGATAAAATCCGTGAATACGTTCTTTGGGCATTGAGACCAGGCAGGCCAGTGTACTATGGCATACCAACGCCACAGGAATACAGGGTAAAACCCGACAATCCAAATTACATTGTGTGTCCTGCTCCTCCCCATTGATGCGATTGCTGACTTGAAGATTCTATATTACAGCATCCCGGAGCTTTCCTGGAATCTAAATTCATCAAGCCGTTCGCCGAAAAGTACTTGACCTATGCTGCACAGTCCATCCTCAGTGCTCACCCCTGCGCTCGATAGAAAGCATCCGCCGAAGGGCCTATATGCTCTGATTTTGGTTGCGGTATGTTCATCTATATTCTCCCTAGATATTATCGGTAACAATGACTGCTTTTTTTAAGGTTGAGCGAGGCTTCTTTGCCCATAAAAATGGTGCATTTGTTGCGCCTCCTCCATTCAACCATAAGAACTGTTGGAAGCCGCTTGGAGACTTCTTTGCCAACGTTAACAAAGTCAAAGAAGAGCGGTGGGTGTCTATCCTCTGTACACAAGGACCTGATGAAGACGAGACGGACAGTGACAGTGACACTCAAGCAAACAAGTCGATGATCTCTGCATTCCGTGCTGATATGTATATTCCGTCTAGTCCATTGAAAGGATGATTCTGAACTTTTTCGATGTCATATATTGCCTTACATTTTTCTAGTCATATGCTCTTATTCCTCCTTTCATTTCGTGCTTAATTATTCGAGCAGATATATAGAAAATCATCATTCTTAGCTGTAGGTAGCAGATTTAGATAGGTTTCTAGGGTTTCCGTTGGTTTCTTAGGTTTTTAGAATGCACCGACATGTGAGGTTTCCGGGAAATGGGACCTAGGTCTCCAAGTTCCCAGGTTTCCTGGTTTTTATCGGTTTTTATCGGTTTTTGGGGTTCAAAAACCGGTAAAAACTAAAATGCAGGATTACTGATGCACGTTGATTCTCAACGTGCCACAACGACCAAGGTGAGGGTACAGGTACACCAAGATTGTGCGAGCGCGTGTGGTCATCCTTGCTTCGAACCGGGAGTTGAAAACACTGTCAGGAGATTTGACGGGGATTTGACGCCTGCTGACCGATCGAAGCCGATCGAACAGATCTGATCACATTATGTAATACATGCGAAATATTCGTCCCATCCAGTCAACGTTTCTTTTGTGTTCCTCCTGCCCGACTCTTACGAGAAAAGTGGTCCACATCTAAACTTCCTTGTGCTGTTGAGAAATCTCAAACAGTGAACTACAACGGGACGATGAATTGGTCCAATTCCTCGCAATCAAGACGCGCACCTCGTGAAGTTGGTGACGTATACTCGAGAGTCAAAAGCAACAGTGAATACTTCTCTGAAATTCAATACGTATGTGCGTTGCCTTCATTTCTTGCCTTTAATAACGGGCCCGCTCGAAATTCAACTGCACAAAGCTCCCATTTCCCTGATTGAGGGAAGGGAGCGTCGGATCGAGTCGGGTTTTGTAAAACAATTTCGAAATTGGTAAGTGCTTCCCCTTCCTCTGCTTCCCTCTTTCTCCCATTAAACTTTTCCCTCTCCTTCAGCTTTTACTCACGGTCAGAATACACCAATCGCACCACAAAATTTAACCTGGCATAGTAGAGAGAATGTGTCCGTCCAGGGAACAAAGGGGCATTGTAGCGGGTAGATTCTACGACCCGTGCTATGCGTAATCGAGTCGGAGCGGAGGAAGTGCAGCGTTGGGAATCAATAAGGAGGCCCTGGGATTCGGTGTTTAAGAGATTTTACGTGAGCTTATTTAACGTTTCAATTCTTCAATATTTTCCGTGTTGACAGAATACGTAGGACCCTTCAACCTCGATTTCATCGTCGTCCCACCTGCGAACCTCCTCCACCTTTTCCACTAATTCCGTGTGGAATTTGGCTTAGTCACAAAATTCGTTCATTGGCGGCGGAGTGCCATTCGTTCGACGTGCCCGCGTGCCACTTGATCGCCTATTACATGCTGGGATGACTTGCGTTTCGCTGTTATCCACATGCGGGGGTTTATGATACATACTTCTGTGCGTCGCTGTTGTTCTAGTTTCCTTCGGGCGTTGCTCGTTGGTTAGAGCGTTCGTGTTACAACCTGGTTCTACCATCATGTGCTTCAGATTGTGCAGAGATCAGGAGACGGCCGAGTCATATAAATTATGTGGGATTGCGTCGCGCACTTATATGCCCACATAGCAGTGTTGAACCCGGGTTTATACTTGAACAATCTTCCCGGGTTCTGTTCTTTTCAGGTTCTGTTCTTTTCAGACGTGCCATCACGTTGGATGTTCACCCCACTGAGGTTGATGGAGTTGGGCTTTATGCTTTTTCCCTCCCTTCATATGATCTTTTTCTGCCCATTCATACTTTATTTCCCCCCATTCACGGTATTCCCAGTGATAATTTTGAATTTGGATTCGTCGTGCGTGATTCAATTCATGCTACAAGCGTAGAATCGCCCTTCGTCTCTGTCTCAGTTCGCCTCGCCAGCGAATGTATGCTAACCTTCCGAAGTGCTCCTGGCCCAGGCATGCGACCGCTTGTCTGTGGGATACTTTCGTATTGTCGACATGGCTTTGGCGATCGCTCGTGCGAGGCGTATGTATGACTCGGATTTAGGATTATTATTTTTTCCGCGGTGGCTTCTCACGGCCTCCCAGGTTATCAAGTTTAGTTCATCATCGTTCGTCATCAGAATGATTCTTTCCAATCCTCATGTCTGGAGATCACTATTGGCTAAAATGCTGTCCAATTCTAGGAGAATTCGTGCGATGGAGGAACGGAAAGCTCAGTGTTGATTTCACGAGTTCAGAAGATAGCGGGTTGAATAATTCAATAGTAAGCGTATCATACAAATCTCCAAAACTGGCACTCGCTCGATAATTAGGACTCGATAATCATGATATTTCTAATTTCGTCGTTTCCTGGTGACAGACGTAAGTTGTGCAATTATTTTAAATATAGGAGACAGTACTCACAGCACCAGCTTTCGCATACACATTGGATTCATTCAAGCCTTGCGGAATCGACCAAAACTAGACTAACATCTCGTGTTTCCCTCAGCTTCGCGTCCAGCTTCCTCTAGATTCTCAACCGCAGCTCCCGTGACGGTGTTCGTCTTCCGCTCGTTCTTCCTCCAGATCAAGATCCACGACGAAATTCCATTTATGACGTACTCCGAATGCGTAATGATGACTCATCTAGGGCATTGCTTCGAGATTCTTCGGCCTTCCTTGTTCCTTCTTGTTCCTCTACTCCCACCAACTCTTCCCACTTCCCTCTGTGCGCCCTATCCAACATTTTCCCATTGGCTAGGGCTCAGTACTTTTTGTTCGTATGTCTTCAGGGTTTGTCGGCTCCTTGCTACTTCTCTATGTCGGATGGTATAGACTACGCGTGCAACATCGGCTCTCCAGTCTCAATTCTCGTTGCGCGGGATGTTGCGGTTTCACCCACCAATTCACCCTGGGTATAAGGTTCAACCTTTATGTGGACTTTGGGCTTTATGATGTACAACACAAAGCCTTTCCAACCTTCCTTCCCGACTTCTATGCGACGCCTCATCTGACCTCATCTGCCTCGCTTATTTACTACCTCAACATCTATCTGCTTCTGGAGTCCGGTATATCACTCCAGAATTAAGATGTGCAAGTTTACCCAATCTTGAATGAGTGAGGCATATGCAGTTGCTTTGAGGTTTTGGAATTCGTTTCAAATTTTGTCTACTTCATATCGGTCCTTTCCATTTTTCTTCTGTGTTTTGTTCGCGAATTTGACTGTATGTGTTCTAACCTTCAGTTCCCTCCAATTTTAATTTTCTCGTGAAGAATTCTACCTTCGGCTCTATGGGTTCGATGAACCACCCATCTCGGAACCTTTTTACCTCATAAATCCGAATTCAACTCGGTTTCCATGTCCCTCTCTAGCCCATGATGCGTATCATGATGTTCTTTACGTTTTATCTCTCTTCCTTCTCAACCCCCAGCATCAACAGCGCTTTCTCTTCTGTACGCTTAACTCATTCTTCCACGTCTACTCGGTGGGTCTTCTCACCTCTTGTCACCTGAGGTGACACTACCAGCAGTTGTCTCATTTCTCAATCAATTCTCGCCCGTTGTATAATTGGTCTATGGTATCGGAAATGCCATATATCGGAAATGCCGCATATTAGGAGGCGCAATTGGACGTGTTGAACCCTGCCTCCAGAAAGACCGGCATCATCATGTCTGCTCACATTGACTCCAGTATTCCGCCCTGACTCATTTATCTCCTGGCATATACAGCCTGAATGCATAAGCGGCGGAATTTTCGTGTATGCGTCCGAGCTAGATAAGATGCCACTTCTTCCTGTCTTTGAGCCAAGGATTCAGTGGAGTACCCAAGGTTGTTGGCAATTAATTTCTATATTCCAATTGGTATCTTGGAGTTGTAAAAGCCCCTGTTTTCGGTACTAGTGAATTAGGTTTTGCCTATATTTGCAACAATTGCCCATATTCTACTTCGTCATTGACAACGCGACTCCGAACGGACGGTTTAGTCCACCGGAACCTGTTGCGCCTGTTGTCTTTATCGCATTCGCTGCCACACGCTTCACACTCTGGATTCTGTACAAAGTATGTCATAAGCTTTAAGTTGCCGGATGTTTCGCACAGGCATATAAATTGCTCGAGTCTTGGTTTGGTTCAAGAGCGCTACAGTTATTTAGGGCTAGGGCGTTTTCGCTGCAAAGGAATAATCTTGTTGTTAGTGCATGGGGGTTCGATAGCATATGTCCGTGCCTGGGCAGACGAAGCGACTGCCACATCTACATATCTAAATAAATTATTACCACTTAATCCCACTGCCGATTGTATCCTGGGCATGCGAGTTGAATAATTCGATAGTACTGTTACGAGGTGTTATACAAATCTCTAGGGCTTGCACTCGTTCGATAATCATGACCCGATAACCATGATATTTCTAATTTCGCCGACGTTAGGGTCCTTTTCCTGGTGACATACGGTAAATAGTGAGCAGGGGTTTGTGAATTTTGAATATAGTATAGAAAACTTACAGCACCGGCCTTCGCATATACATCAGCCTCATTCAAGCCTTGCGGAATCCACCAAAACTGGACCAACATCTCGTGTTTCTCCATATCCCTCAGCCTCGCATCCAACTTCCTCCACAAATCCAGATTCTCAATCACAGCTCCCGTATTCGTCTTCCAGTCATTCTTCCTCCATGTCAAGATCCACGACGAAATCCCGTTAATGACGTACTCCGAATGACACGCTATAACGATCTTGTTGAATCCTTCGCCGAACCACCATCGCAAGCCAAGTGCAGCAAGAACTGCGCGTAACTCAGCGCGGTTGCTCGTCTGTGCGTTTCCATCCTGTTCGAGGCGGTTGGAGATCGGTAGGTGCCATTGGAGGGGGGCGAACACGACGCCGAAGCCTGCGCGAGCGGTAGGCGATTCATTGCCGAGCGAGCTGCCGTCGACGAACATAAGCATTTGCTTGTGGTCGGTGTTGCGGATGAAGCGATAGCCGCGAATGCTGCACTTGTTTATTTGAACGGAAAACAGTTCGGCGGGCGTGGAAGAAGGTGTTGGGGGAATAAAAATGCGTTGGGCGTCGGCGGTGGCGTTGGGAATTGCTGTGGGGAAGCTGGAGGTAAACACCGAATCAAGGGGGCCGATTGGGCGGATTGGGGTCTCGGAAAGCTTGGAAAAACACATGGCGGGAAGATAAAGATGAAGGACTGCAGTTGCAGAGGCTTAGCGCTTAAATAAGAGGAATTAGCTTTCAAGCGGAAATACAAATATGCCTCAACGATGCCCTTTCTAGCGTTCAATCAAGTAATCATACACCAGTTCCCATATGTTAAGCGTCCACAAACGCTTGCCGTGATTGTAACCTAAACAGGAATCATATTTCATCTCGACATATTAAAAGGCTAAAAAAAGATTTTACGCTTTGAGATAAACTTTCAAGGCCGTACCTGCGTATGCGAGGACTCAAGTAAGCCCCCCGTAGAAAATGGCGGTCTAGATCTCAAGGTAAGCTCGCTGGTATTCTTGACCGTTCCGAACTCGGCGCTGACCATCATAAGGGTTCGAAAATGCCCCGAACGCGGGCGCCGTTGGCCGGTCTCGTAAAGATGGCTAACCACCGCAGAAATGGCAAGGGCAGTCCGTAGGCGCGCTCAATCGTGGAAATAGCGAGACAGATCCAGGACCAAGTCTTATGGTATTCCCTCCCCTGTCGGATAGCGCATCGACGTTGCAATGTGCCCAGTTTTCGCCCTCGATGAAGAAATCAATATCCGAGCATTTACACCATGACATCCAGACACCGCCAATTGCGTACGCCACTCGTATGACGACAGAGGAGGGATGAGATCGTATGAAGTGGGTGCATCGCATAAACACACCAGTGACTATTGGCGCAAGTTACGAAGGGCTACTTCAATGAATGAGACTTCGCCATCGGGATTCCCATTTAATTTCTTTTTTATCGTTGACGGCACATCTTCCAGAACGTATAGGTTATCTCAGTCTCCCAGGAGAAGTAGAATCCTCACCTACTCGCACTAAGACGGGCATGTTATATGACGACAGTAATAATGACAGAAAAGCAACGAATCCGTTTCCGAGTCCGTCGACAATCTGTTATCCTGTAATTCCACTGCAGTGGGAAAAGTGTAGACATGAGTGAGATGTAAAAACAGGGTGTGTCTTTGATAGGACCGATGGTGACTCGCAAGTGAAACGCGATATGCGGTGGAGAATGCAATAAATATCAGAAAAATCACGAAGTTTGGTTTTGAGAGGGTAGAATCAAGAATTTGGTGGAACTGGTATGAAATGACTCAGAATATGGTTAAGTAATCAATCGAGAATCTTGTGGTAGGTGTGAATGTAAAATCAGGAGACATCTACCACCGCGCCTTCGCCATAGGAAAAGCTATCTGAACGCCAAGAATTTTCGCGAGTTCCTCACTCCGAATGAAGAACAAAGATAAACTTCCGTGAAAAAGAGGTTTAGAAGCGCTTGCAGGGGGAAAAATGAAGAAGAGTCTCCAAATCGGTTATGGCAGAAAGTTATAAACCATGGAGTAACTGGTTCCGCCCCAATTTTTCATGCTTCATACAACCAAGCCATCCCTTTACTCAGTTCGATAATGTATTCTGGATAAGACGAATGGCTGGTGACAGAGACGTGCCAGGAGGGGCGGATGCTGACTACGAATCCGGGAATAGGGGAAAAAATACAGGTGCGCTCGAACAGCAGTAGATTTCTCCGACCAAAGAAGCGCAGAGAAGAGTCGCTGGAATGGATAGCACAGGAGGAACTGAACATCGTTCGTGAGGCTAACCAAGGAGGGTGATACAAGAAATAACATCGATCATGATGATCGAGGATGTATAAGCACCAATTCAAAATCCACGAAGCCTGAGCATGAGAGGGGACTCGGAAGCTTGGAATTAAAAATAAAAAAAATGGCGACGAGGCCCACAGATTGGATGGCATGGACAGATTGGAAACGAGAGACGTACCTTTACTAGGCTTTAGGGACAACACCAAGGCAGGCCTCTCGAGGAATCAAAGTCAGGCATGCCTTCAACGGCTGCAAAACTGAATGTTTTTCCACTGCGCCCTGTATTGCATGAACAAAGAAAGCATTCAGAAAGGGAATGGGAGGTTGACAGTGTGGGAAGGATCGGAAAGAAATAACTTGACCGTGCGAAAATTGCTTACGTGTCATTGATGGTGCCCAAAATGGCAATCAGGGCACATGTTCTATGCTTCTCTTTCTCCTGCGTCGTTCAGTTGAAGCTGACGGACGGGCTCCCGGCTGTAGTCCTCGATGCTCAGCCTATTCTCATGATTTTTTCAACGGAAACCATCTGCTACCCTCGTGAGTGTAACTAGAAATCATCGCAGAGCTAACGAAGAAATTTAATTTAGTTCAAGGAATAAGTCGACGCGCGAACACACCTTATCCCAGCTAGCACCGACTCGGAGACGTCAGTATTTCAATTTATTCTCCATTTACAGTTTCAATGATTGAGTGCGTTCCAGCTCTTTATTATCGGACCACACATACACCGTAGACATAGATCGACAAAAGCTCGAGGAACGGATGGAGCGCATAATATGAGCCAATGAAGGATGCGTCCAAGTCCTTCTCTTCCTACTCCTCTTTTAACGAATACGACAGTAAAATTGTTAACATTGACGCTTGCCTCCCATTCAACTTACACCACAAAAAGCTTTCCTCGCTCACGAACACCATGGACCGCCAGGCATCGGCCTCTTCCAACTTAGGCTCCGCATCCACACCCACGTCTAACAGAGTCGAGGCTTGGTGCCCCTCTCTTCTATACCACACTCGCACGCACAAATACAAGCCCATGTAGGTGGGCCACCGACAGTCGTCCCATCCAATACCTCTCTAGCTGACCTACATTACGGAGTCCCGCTATCCATGCCTACCTCGTGCAGAGGGGTTCAGGGATAGTTGGATTGGGAGGCGCGGCCGCGGCTGCGAGAAGAGGGAGCCCAAAGATCAAAAAAGCGGAAGTGGAGAAGCTCCCAGCAGCCCGACCTCTGCCGGACCATCGAGTTCTCGATCTGAACAACGACTACAACAAGCACCGATACCGCGCTTGCAGTATTCTGCGGCGCCAATCATTGGTGAGAAAAGGGACCACCCCACGTTGTCAATATCATCCATCCTCCATCTGCAATGACGCTGACCAATTTGGATTCGACAGCATGAAATGGTGATCCGCCACTAACTCTTTGCAAATCTTCCATCTCTCGTCCTTTCAAACCGTGAACATTTGGCTGTAGCGACGTGAATTTTGTATGGCATTATTGGGTGGTTTTTTCGTGAGTCTCACTCTTTTCTTAGTGTTTATTTCTGACAATCCGGAACGTATGCACCTAGAACGCATGCGAGGAATTCCGAATCGTTGACATGCATATTGACCCTTCAGGTCTCAGGCCCCTAGTCCTAGGTGTGTTCTCAGCCCATCCTATTTCTCTTCAATACGCGATCCGTTTGATCGGGGACAAATGTGTCGCTGGAAGGGCATGGGAAACATTGAATCGGACGATCAAAGTTTCTATGTAGTCTATCATTAGGCTGCACGAAGTCTTGCCGTCCTGAACCTTTTTTTTGATCTCTCCAGCGTCTTTTTGACGCTCGTCAGGCAGTATTCGTTGCCTTTCGCTTCACCCATTCAATCTACCTCCTGGATGATGTTCCGGCAGCCAAGGCGAAGCTACCTTCAACCGACGAATCGATCTTGTCGTATTCGCTGGATAGTTGGATGAGATAAGATATCAGTTCCTGGGCCAAGCGTTATTAAACGTCTCTCCGAGTCGTGCGTGTTATTTGGGACTTGGCTCCTGGATCTTGCCTAGATCGGAATTCTCTTCGTGAGGAAGAATGCACCCGACTCATTGTTCTTTCATCTGAGTTTTCTTTTCCTCGGCGCTGCCACTTTGGGATCGCCTAATTATCAATTCATTTCCGACTCAATGACAACGTTCCTCATATCCTACCTTACTCAACCATCACATGCTGTTGGTTAGTGCATCCCTTTTACTTCATTCCCTGCGTCTTTTTCATTGTTCTTCGATGTTCAAAAACACCTATTCTTTATTTTTATACTATCCCACTCACACTATGACTGCATCTCACCCCGCCGTCACCGCTTCATTCGTAATGTGCCACTCCCGTGATAGCCAGACAGACAACGATGAGTAGCTCGTCAACGTACATAAATCTCCCTACTTATGACTTGTCTCACCCAGATAAAATTGATCGTCTTCGGGGCGGAAGTCCATCCTATGTCCCTTCTACACGACAATTGTAAATGTCATCGAGTGGCGACGTACGTTTAGTCGCGTTGTGTCGATTTTAGTAATGCATCCGTCTAGGTGGAAGAAGGAGCGGTCTGTTTGATTGGTAAAAGTAACGACAACCGCTTTCTCACCCGAGTCCGAGTCCACGCCTTCCTGAACCAGTGCCGCTGATGCATAATCCCTCGAACCCCGCCAGGTTGAATCAATTGATACCGCAGTTGAAACCTGTGTACGGCGATGTCAAGAGGACCCAACGCGAATGAGAGGGCTGGGTTGTGACGTGATGTGATATGAGAGCTGGGGAATGGGTTAGCAAGCTCGTGGCGGACAGCAGCATGGGGAAGGTGCGTACCAGGTCTGAGTTACTTTCATCACAGCGCCTTATCCCTCGTTTTCGTTGCAAGTAATGATTTTAGTGAAGAAATCCGGGAAGGATTGTGCGGCGAATTCAACGTACTCGATATGTAGATTCAGAACAAAGTAAAAAGCAAGTCAATGGTGCTCCAGGCTACACAATCTCGGATCAAACTGCATTTTCCGGGTACGTTATCATTATGAATAAGCTGCTCGACAGCGTATATCATCCAGATAAAACATTCGGTTGAGAGGTTTTCCATAATGAATGAGATATATTAACTAATTGATTATTCGAAGCGTCGTGGTGCTCAAAAACCAGGCAGGTATGAGGCTGGCGTAGTCAACGAGTCCAGATACGCGGCAAAAAAGTATGAGTTGATAAAAAGCAGGCTTTTTCTTGAATTCAAGATGCTTTGCATCTGCTCGGGGCAAAGTCGTTTCGAGAAACTGAGATATCTTACCCTGACGTCTTGGAATTTAAGTAAGCATTTCGGCATGATCGCGGGGGCGAAAAATAGCATGGTCAACAAAGCAAGTGGATGTACGAGATTGTTATGGCGTTGCCAATTACGACGCCGCGGCCGCATGGGATACTAAGTGCCCCACACATCGGTTCGTCAGCCTCAAGCAGAGCGCGGTGATCTGTGTTGGATACACAGCAAATTAAGGATATATGCCCGTTTATTAGATTGGTATAACGGAGTTCCTGATGTTAAGGGTTTTGGGGAGGTACCTCGAATGTATCCTATTCCAATGGTATTTGAAAGAGTGTGGCATGTAATAATTCATTCAAGTTGGAACCGGTAACATTCTAACATTCTCGATGGTGATTGACACCTCTGGGGATCGCTGAATATTCTGTCATCAGTAAATTGGGGAAAACCCTATCTACCGTTGTGAGCTCCCAAAATGCATTACAGACGGTTGTAGGCGTTATAATGCCAGATATTGCTAGATAGTCCCAGGTCCGATTAATATTTGACCCGTGATATTGTCAGTTTGTCATAGCAATGCTAGATTACTATGAAATTGATTTCACCCTTCTGTATGATGACCGAACGGCTGTAATATTTTTGTCAATTGTCACAAGGTACCAGATCTGAGATTCGCAACGCACCACTACAATGCTAGATATTGCTAGATAATGCTAGGTCCAGGTAATATTTTAGATGTAGTGTTATGGAACCCCTACTGAATTATTCACGTTTCACACCAAAGATAAAGCCAAATTAATGTATTCTGAGTATATAAACAGCTACTACATAACCGCAGATACTAAACCAGCAATGGCCCTCCCATTTCCACCCTGGTCTTGAAGAGATGGAAATGGGCATTTGCCATAGGCGGTGATAGGGCATCACCCGCCCTCCTACTGCAAGTCAGGGTGGTCAGTAATCGGCAACGAAGTAGTATGGGTGGCTCATACTGCGATAGGGTGCGGTGTCACAGCACAATGAAGCGAGGCGCCAACCACGTCAATGTGGGTGAAAGAAGCGATGAGCCGACATAACCAGTGTCGGTGTCGTTGCAGGTGGAGGAAGGGCGTCGACCTTATTCTAGAGTACTAATGTGTTAGCCTTGTCGATGTCATGGGAGAACGTGGAAGTAGTGGCGGTACTGACCGTATTGACAGCAGTTGAGGCGGGGGGAGGCAGGTTCTGTTGCATCCAGGATGTGTAAGGGAGTCTCGTCAACAACAATCAAGGAAGGGAAGCTGATTGAGAAAAGACGTAAAGTGGAGGGAATGCCCTCAGATCCATTCGAAGAGGTGGAAGGAGGCTGCGTCAATTATACTAGAAGCGGCAGAGGAGGCAGACGTGGGGGTGCTTCAGCCCAGTTGACATTGTTAGAGGATAGAGGCGCTGGAGCGGCGTCAGCTACGTCAACGCTGATTGAGGGGTGGTGCTCTGGCAGCAGCAGCGACGCCGAAGCTGGTTGAGATGATTGAGGCGGTGGTAGGGCGTCACCCGCCCTTTTACTGCAAGGTGGGGTGGTCAGTGGTAGGCGATGGCAGTGGTATAAGCAGCTCACACCACGATGGGTGCCGTCTCGCAGTGCAGCGAAAGGGGCCATCTGTCAACGTGGGCGGAGAAAAAATTAGACAGTCAGTCATTTGTCCACTCGGAGGTGTGGATGCGGTGTGGCGGTCTCACCAATATTAACACCGTTCGAGGACGTGGTGCAGCAGCACGGTGTAGACCGTATCCGCAGCGGTTGAGGCGGCGGACATGTCCCATCGTCAGCGCCGTCTGAGATGAAGGTAATAAAGCGGCATCGACTGTGCGCATCTGCAGTGGTTGAGGAGGCACTGGGCAGACTTGGGGCTGTATCGACCATTTTCATGATAAGGCATGTAGAAAACAAGGGACAAGGGTGATCGTGGGGCCAGCACCACTGTCGCCGGCTTGTGGGACGACGAAGGGAAGGAGGCGTTGCGGTGGCAACGTCCTCGTAAACTAGGCGGGGCGTCTGCGAGTATAGGTCAAAGTAGTAGAAGTAGAACTGGGGAGTGGAACTTGGTTGGCACATCAGTGGAACTCGGGAGCCACTGACTTAGCCTCCATGCGCCCTTACATCCCGCCGCCCGCCCCTCCGCCCTCTTCCTTGCCAGTCCATTGTTCCAAGATCACGTTCATCACGATTTTATTTATTTGGAAAATGTGCCACTGGCCACCTGGCCCATTTGAGTGTAATATATCTAGAATTGAAAACACATGGTTTTTCAACAACTCCCCCCATCTCGTCCCTTTCTAACCACCCAAACATTTGATAAACAATCCGTATGACATAGATTTCGATTTAACACCTTATATGTAGTTCTATTATTTAGAGCACCTTATGTTTCCACCGATAAATAGTCAATTTTAACTGTTCTACTGGTCTCCATCACTTTGGCCTCCTAATTTATGCTATTTTGGGAGAGAAATAACTGTCACTGCAACTTGGGCATTGACGTCTGACCTTTAGGCGACAAGGCCAGCAACAGCCCGGAGCCAGCGGTCCCTTGGGCCAGGCGGGATGGCGGGCAAAAGCGCGCGCAGTGGAACTCGGAAATACCCGAGTTCCACTGCCGCCGAGTTCCACTTCCACAACTTTAACCGTGACTCGGCGTCTGCATCTGAACAACGCGCTCGCACCATCCTGCAGAAAAGAAAGGGCGTTAGATTAGCAGTATCGTAGATGGTGGGTTGTGAGGGTACCTGGGACCTCGTCCTCGTGCCAGTGCTGTCTAAACTACCAGATGGTGATGCATTGACCTCGAACCTACTTATGTTTGGGGGGATCGTGTGATACTGACGGCAAGCTGGCGGTACATATCACTCTGCACTGCGGGAGTCTTCGTAGGTATTTTGGGGACATGGTGCGCCTGTATCGTTGTCGAAGGTGGCGGTGTGCTATGGGAAGCAGTCCTATGTATGAGGGCGGAAGGAAAGAAAGCGATAGGCTCGAAAAGTTGCCAATTTCGGAATATGAACAGGTCACATGTTGGTTTAGGGTGGGTTTGTTGAACTTGAAGCACTGGAAATTTAACGAAGAGGATATGTCACATACCTGCCCAATGGATATTTCGCAGGGTAATTGAACGTAATTTTGCATGCCATATTATGCACATCTAATATCCAGCCTATAATCCTACCGGAGGACAATAGTGAGCTATGAACCAAAGGGGCTCAGGCATTGAAAAAAAATATGCGATGCCGATTTTTTTTCTAAGGCCAGTTTGGCTGGACTAACTAACTACGTAATCAGGCACATTTACAAATATGGTAATATTATGACATCATTTTTATAATGTTGATGCCTCGCGAGTTGCAAGCCTCGCAAATACATCTTGTCAGTGCCTGTTCAAGTTCCAGGCACTGAATGTAATACTATATGACCCACGACTATTACCATCATTTATATGGGAAAAAGATAAGGTACCCAACTAGTGTCACATCCCTGGTTGCATTGTGCTGTATGATTACATAACCCCAATGTGCCTCGTGTTTTCTTTGAAAATTCTGCTGTTATTTAGATTAAATAGATAAATTCTGTTGTCTACACTATATTTCCACATTCTACAGTGCTTATTTTCCACTTTAGGTTTGATTTTTCACCAAAATTGTGGGGCCCCCAAAATTTTTTTCACGGCCTATGGCCGGACTAACTAACCGGGACCCCGTCCGGGATTCTCGGGCCGGCACCCCCTTGCTATGAACCGTCTAACATCCAACATGCATATTATGATTTTTGGCAAAACCGGCAGCCACCTCACAATCTAGTTATGAACTTACATGGCATATTGTGCCCATCTCATATCCAGCCTACAATCTGCCGAAGGATGATAATGAGCTATGAACCGTCTAACATCTGACACGCATATTATGATTTTTTTGCAAACCAGCAGCCAACCTTACAATCTAATTATAAATTCGTTGCCATATTATATTTGTTTTGCATTGCAGAAATAATATTGTACCTAACCGATGATGCTACCATAATCCTACAAGTCGCAGATACACGGTTACAACCTGTTGTCTGAGCGTTATAATATTGTGACGGGTTCATAAA
>Ga0307517_10003279_pt1 | contig 25284 bp, 26 predicted proteins | sample 23_EM_MG_FD_194515 | JGI IMG/M metagenome (GOLD analysis project Ga0307517, IMG submission 194515) | Populus trichocarpa ectomycorrhiza microbial communities from riparian zone in the Pacific Northwest, United States - 23_EM | ecosystem: Host-associated > Plants > Roots > Unclassified | place... | reverse complement strand
TCCAAGTTCAGGGGCAGGTCAGGATCGTGAGGTTGATTTGGTGTGTGTGTGGTGTTTTACTCCGCTTACACCTTCCCGAATAGGAAGGTGAAAAGCGGGGTAGGAGAATTGAGGGAAGGGAGCTTGCCGGGCCGATTCCAAATGATGCCTCTTCTATATATCGAGTTGGGATGCTGTATCATAGCACGCCCTACCCACTGCTCGTATGTACCCGCAGGTCAATAGGCAAACTCTAAAAGCGCCATTAGACTAGAACCTAACCCCAGAAACACTCCCACCGGAAGTACCCGGCCCGAGAATGATGGCTTCGCCGTCATATCACGGCACAGGCTGTCGGAACTGAACTGCTGGCTTGACCTGGTGGGTGCGGCACGGTACCGATGAGAAATCGTGGTGCCGTAACGCCTATTTTAGGATAGGGCTGAAGCCCCCCCTTTTTTTTTTCCCTTTCCCCTTCTTCTTCGCTCCACCACTTCGCAAGTTCCGCACACTACGATAATATCATAATATGATACAATGGACCGCAGCAGAATCTCGTTCGTGTTGCTTTTTCGACAAAAGAACAAGAAGGGGGGACGCCTCGGCTGTGGGCGAGCAAGCAAGCCAGCCTGAAGCGCACCCACCCATTCATCCCCGCACAGACAGAAGATGAACAATCCATCCCTTCCTCACAATGCCTTTTACTCGAGCGGCGTTACTACTACTAGTACCGAGTGCCGACATTTTGCTTTTCTTTTCTTCTTCTTCTCCCCCTTTGTGGGAAGTCCTCTCGCACAATTTGAGGCTCGGATGCCCTACCGATGCCACCTCCTTTCCTTTCCTTTCCTTTCCCTCCCCTCCCATCCCCTTTCGGAGACTCCTCGGGCGGGGAGACTGAGCGCAACCTAATCCAGAATTCTCTGTGTGTTCTGCGATGCCAAGATGCCTACTTTCCTAAAATGGAACCACATCAAATATTTCTGATCGTGTTGCCTCTAGTTTATCACTCATACTCTCACCACAGAATTAAAAAATTAGCACTATTGACACTGTTAGCCCCATATCTTAGAGGACTCGTTTGATGTATTTTTTTGGCAAAAAAATCCATTGCGGTGTGATTGTTTTATTGTACGCGGTGTGTTGTTTTCTTCAATAATTTCGAAGTGCTTATCATTGCGCTCAGTCTCCCCGCCCTAGGAGACTCCCCCCTTTCTCACTGGACCATGGAACAATAATCGGTGGACCACGTGAGCCTGCCGGTGTGCACATAGCAAAAGTGAAGCTACGCTATGATACCGTACTTATCAGATTCGCTGTGGCAATTATGGGCAGAAGTGCGTGATGTAAACGCAAGCGACCGCAACTCTTCACCCTGGAGGGGGTCTTCCCCCCCTTCCCTGGTAGAATATGGTGCGGTACAGTTGAAACATGGTTACTTGAGTTGATATGCTCTGTCACTTTTTCTTTCTTTCTTTCCCCACCCACACCTCCATACAAGTGTGCATTCATACCGTTACTGGCATGTGGTATACGCGCAACGACGCATGGCGGTTACGGGGGGTTTTTCACAAAGGAAGAAGGATTGGTAACTAGCCGGGGGTTTAGCTAGGAAGTGAAGTTCCAGTTAGGTAGCCGTTTATCACAGGTCGCTTTGTTCTTGTGTCTGTCTGAGATTGATTGGAATTTGACTACCGGCGCCCTATTAGCTGGTTCTCTCTTTCATGTCGTGCTGGGATTTCCTGTTGCCATTTTTGTCTCCCGCGCGGAAGAGGAGGGAAGGGAATAGTCCAGTCCAGGTGAAATGGAACTGAGCGGGTGGGCGAGACGAGGTTGACTAATTAGTGGAATAACTGCCTCATTCTGCGTTGCGCTGCCAGTACCGGTAACTGGTATCTCGAAAATTTGACTGCACTTACTTTGCACGAGTACCAGTTACCATGGCTATATTAGAAAAGGCAACACACGAACCTTAGGAAGAATCCATAGACTTGCGGTAGTTTAGCTTCTATGATGTAAGAATTAGATTACGCTTTAGTTTTCTAGTGGCTTCCCTGTCCAGTCCATCTTGTTTGTGACGCTTGCTCTTGGGATTTATTATAGAAGCTTTGACTTGTCGTTAGATTTTCGACACGATACCAACAAAGCACCGGTAGAATTGTTATCATATATCGACGAAGAATCGATCGGGAAAACCACCCCCATCCATAATCTAAAATTCCGGAAATAGCCTCTGCTAGTCGAGCAAATGGAAGAGGAGGCGGAGGTGGAGGGAACAAATTCTTTGTACCGGAGGAACATGGAGTGGTTCGGGACCGGATCGGATCCAATAAACTTTGTACGGTATCCGCACCTGAGGCACTAGTATGTAGTGAGTCCTATCCAAGCCTAACTTTACACCTAACTTTGATTGGCAAGTCGACGGATTCTGAATTCTTCGGCAACGGGGGTTGTGGATTCGAGTAGACTATCATATCATACTAGAGTGCACTAGTCTGCTGGGGTGAACTATGATAACCTTTGCCCTCGTCTGCCCGCATCTGCAGTGCTAGAACGGCGCGCTAGCGTTATGGAGGAGGAGGAGGAGGAGGAAAGGTATCACAGGAACAATCAGCAGGAAAGGTTTATGATACACTTCTTATCGGGCGGGTCCCGGAGGCTAATGCAGCCTTAGAAAACGTCCAGCGCCATTAGAACTTTCAGTGCCGGTAACTTGCTAGCCTAGTTGCCGATTACGACTACAAGTAACTTACCAGGCTGTGTGTGTGTGTGTATTAGGCTATCATAATATGATATTGGTTCTTGTCGTGAATTCGCATTCTTCCCTTCATTCTTGGCTTATCACGGCGTTATCACTAGAAGCTTCTTCTTCTTCTTCTTCTATTGTGCGTCGAGTCTTTGTCCGTTCCAACAGTTGCAGTACAATGGACCAGATTTTTTTCTTTTCTTTCCTTTATTTATTAATCATTGATAGCCATTTATTTATTTATTTACTTGGTTCCCGCATGAACCGACTTTAGCGGAACCGCCGTTAAAGGCTGTGAGAACTTGACCACTTTGCGGTACTCGTCTACTCGAGCACACCCACCGCGTGCAGATCACAAATCTTCTGGTTTTGGGGAAGCCCACCGCGCGCACACACGCACACCAATCCAGTTATGATATTTGCCCAAGGCTCGCGGCTGAGGAATTTTTTTATTATAATTTTTTGTTGAGGATGAAATGAATAAAATAAAATAAAATAAAATAAATCCGCGAGAGGAGCCCCACACAGCCCATGGGAGGTAGATCAGGATCAGTGGCATCCCTCCATTCATCTGTTCATCCGCCCCACAACTATGAACCAGCCGGCATCAAAAAGGCGCCATCCATCCATCCATCGAGCGATTAATCATCCCTTCCCTTCCCTCCCCTCCCCTACCCCCCAAACTCATCCGTCCATCCATCCACTCACGCATCAACGATATATCCGCCGCTCGTAGCAGATACACACACGCACATACGCCCTACAAATAAATACCCACTCGCTCGATCCGGAACCCACATCGGGCGCGGCGTCAGGCGGATATCTTCCGGAAACTATGATACTCGTAAAACTTTGCTGTGTGTGCTCGCCCTTCACCTCAACTTCCTTGCTCCTTCCTTGTTCATGCAAGGTATTGCCGAGGAGGGAGGGTTGTTAACATATCATACCTTGGGAATGGTACGGTAAAAACATGAATGGTTCGGTTTTTGGAAAAAAAAGAAAGAACGAAAGAAAAAAGTACCGGTATATACGGTAGTTTTGATGAAATAAAAGTTTATAGAAATGGTGATAATAATATAGGAAAAAACGAGATCGTGATGATAATATATTCTAGAAAGGGTTGGAAGTTATTATTTTATAAATCGGTTTGGATTATCCGAGGCCCGAGGGTGGTGGGGGGCGATGGATTGTTATCATATGGGACCGGTACTTGTTAGTATGATGGTAATGATGAGATTGAGGTCGCCTTTTTTTTATACTTTCTAGTTGCATCACCATCGCTAAAAAGGGAGCGACGACTTCAACCCGGCGGCGTGGGTGCCCTGTATCTCGGCAGATTGGAGAGGAGAAGCAGAAGAAGAAGGAGAAGGAGAAGGAAGAGGAGGCTCTAATGATGGTTATTTTCGTCCTTCTTGGAGCTTTACTGGCGGTTAGGCCATTGCTAGCCTTAACTGTGGTAATTGGGCAGGTAGGCAGGTTCACTAAACCAAACGGTCTATTGAGTGCGCGAGTAAGGAGAGAATCAGACGCAACTCCCGAGCGGAAATCGTTCCTCGAGTTTTTCCCGGAAGAGGGCGAGAGGGAGAAAGGGGGAGAGAGGTGATGGTGGGGAGGTATGTACTCGAAGACTATACCGTATTGTAAGGTTAGCGGTCGGTAGTGACAGAGTAAATTCCGCCTGAAGCAGATGATGCATGAGGGGGGGTTTTGATTCGTGGTTGTGGTGAACCTTTCCTGTTTCCATTCCATTTTTTTACTGATTTTTGGCTTTTGATCCAATGGTCCTTGTCAAATAGAGATACCCGAATTGTTACCAGAGCTGGTGGAGGGGGGGTGGGTTGCAGTGGGTGTAGGCGGAGGACCCACCCTCCCTTGATACGAATGCCGGTTGATTGATTGACTGGTTGAAATGGGGGTATGCGGATCGTGCCTGAGGGGGAAAATATGGGAAGGCAGAAAGAAGGGAACTAATCAATTCGCCAGGTGCACAAATAAACCTAAGCGCTTGCCGAATCAGACATCACAGTGGCTCTCCTACCTTGACTCGGCTGTCCACATCTCGGTTATTCCGCCTGTTAACATCACAAAGACTCTTCTTTGAAGATGATGTCCGGATCAGATCGAAAAGGAATCGCTGAGGGGTTTCACCTATTGAGGTGTTTCGTCTGTCGTCCCTTCCTCTTTCGTGGGGTTGGTAATTGTCCTATCACAACAATACTTGTTTTGTATGATATTATGTGGGCACGTACCAGTAGTAGTGGGACTAGTCGCGGGTGATGCGGGCTGAGAGCCCAAAATAGCGAGCAAGGACCATCCCTCAAACGCAGGAATTGGATCACAAGAACACTGCCCTGCGGCACCATCGCGGCGCACCCTATGAGCACGATATCGCACACTACCGAACGTACCAGCACAACTTGCGAAAGGCTTCAGATTTATTAAACTCCCCCCAAACGGCGTAAGGACTAAAGTAGGTGTTTGTCCTCTGATATTAGTTTCTCGTTACGACGTGGTCTTTTTATTTTTTTTATATTCAGCCCCCTCATTTTTTCGAGACTTTCAGGACACCTTACATGAATTCATATTTCTCACTCATCCTGCTGAGTATCGACCGGTATCAAGCTAATTTATTACGGTGCGGGGGGGGGGGGGGTCCAGAGTTGGGGAGGGTGGCCGATATCCATTATAGTCGAGTATGGTATAGGTACAAGAAACGGAGGAAGCAAGTGAGGGAGATGACAGAAGAAAGGGAAGGAAGGAGGTAAGGTCGTATGGTGGTAGCGCAGGATGGACGAGGCACAGCATATCATACCGCATCTCATAATATTTCGTACATCTCGCCATGCATACCGGTGTCCATATTCGAGTGGCTGACGTGACAGCCGACTCGCGCTGCGGCGAGTAAAACAAAAGAAAACAACCGGAAGATATATCCAGTAACGGCGTCACTCCTCTGGTGTTGCGATTAGATGGCGAGCGAGAGAAGCTGAAAATCCGCCAATCCCTATTGGTTCGGTATGGCTCGCGTCTTCCAGTCCTCTTTTTGGAAAGAAAGAAAGATATGTTTTTCCCCTTCTCTTTCTTTTATCCTCCCTTTCACAAGATCAAAAATTCCCGATTTCCCTGATGAATTACGGTCCCCCCCTTTCCATCAACACATTCTCTCTCGCTCCTTGCTCTCCCCGCATCTGCCGCCGCGCCCGCCATCCATTCAAGAGAGAAAAGGGTACGGTGCCGTACTGGGCAATGAAAATAAAATAAACCGCGCAAGGTTAAATAAAGGGAAAAAATGGAAAGGAAAGGAAAAAAAAAAAAAAGAGTGAGAAAATAGTAAGCGAATAACCATCAGCATCATACTCAGCTCGGATAGGTGCCTTTTTCTGTCTCTTATTGCCTTTCGCGCAGCGCCAATGCGCATCGGGTATTTGGCCTTACATGGGTCACCTTATTCCATTTTGCCAAGAGAAATAGTGGAATTCGGGTGGGGGGAAATGAAATATGAAACGTTTTTGGCGCGAAGTGGACGGATCGGGATATCCCAGACCCCAGCCGCGTTTGGCGCACAAGAAGTATTATGGAATTTTCCACGAAGGCAGGAGCAGAGAAAAATAAGGAATGAAATAGGGAAAACGAGAAGGGAGAAAAGAAAAGAAAAAAAAGGTTAGCGGAAGGCAAAATGGACCTAAATGTGGCAGCCAGACACATATACGGTGTTGGAGTCACACGCTCGCATTTGCCTTTTTTTTCCCTTCTTTTTCTTCTTCTCCGGGTTGAAGTTTATTTGGTTTTATCGTTTCTTAATGGCAGGACAAAAAATAAATAAAAGGAATGAAACAAGAGAAAAAGCGTCCGGTTCTTTGGCGACTGATCCTCCGCCCTACCGTTTTGGTGAAATTCTTGGCCTCTCCAAAATGTTTGCTTTCGTTTGTTGAATGCATGGTAATGTATGATACTCTGTTCTTTAGGGGGGGGGGGTTGTTTGAGGGGTTCGGTTTGGGGGGTTTTCGCTTTCTTCGCCTACCGGCAGTATCAGGTTAGTGTGACTTGGTGCGGTAACATGTACGTATGATGGCGGTGTCGTAAACCATTGATGTATCGATCGCTGAGAGGGTTACTCTTTGCAGCATGACCCGTTTACGGTAGGCACTGTTTATACTCGCACAGTGCTACCGTATGATAGTGCCTCAGTTGAAGCCTATATACGGAATCCGTATTGTTCTTGACCTGTTTCCTCTTTTTTTCTTTTTTGGGGTGCTGAACACAAGAATAACACAATGTAACCGGTGGAATAACCGTACCCATAGTACGGTTCATAGGGCAAGGAGAGGGTTGTTGTGAGACTCACTGACTGGTCTACCGTATTCCTCCTACCCAAGAAAGGCACAAAAGACATGGAGCAGGAGAGGCACAACAGAGATCAGAGGAAGGAGAGTGCCGGTGCAACAGGGTACAGCATCAGATAATATTCCCTTGGTCCATGCTTTTTCGCCATTTCCCTGGAGTAAGGATTACCGTACTGGGCTCCGGAGGTATGTATGGTGGGCGTTTTGGTTTTCTGTGGTGGCTCTGCCTCGGAGCTAGGCCGGGCTTGGGAGACTAAGGATCAGGATCAGAATCAGGCTCACGCTTTGCGCTGAGTCCCGCCACTGTACCGCGGAGCCGGAAAATTGCAAATTCTGCTGGTCCACCGCCTCACCTCTTGCGTCTTGCCTTTCTCTCCTCCAATACCAATACCCGCCCTCAGCGTCTACACCGCTTCCACTTCTACACACTCACCACTTCTCCTCTGCTCTTCCTTCCTTCACCATCCGCCCTTTAAACCATTCACATCTATCCCCACAACTCCACACGCTCCCTTATCCCTCTACCCCCCCCCCCCCCCAATTCACTCTTTTCCGCTGAGCTGGATCCAACTGCCCACAACGAAAGCACCAACAACCGCCTTAGCAATTCCCTCCCTTCTTCCTTCCCTCCTTTCCTTCATCTCACTCTTCTGCTGCTCCTCGCACCCACTTCCCCACCAAGCATTTCTTTCCCGGTGCTTGCATCATCACCGTCATCCACGGATTCTGCTTCTTCTCGTGTGAGAATAGATAAACAAAAAAGAAAAGGAAAAAAGAAAAAAAAAGAAAAGCTCGTATCCCCTTCGTCTAAATACACCTGCATTTCGCGTCCCCCCCATCATCTACGCTTCTCCTTCTGCTCTCGTGGTCCCATCAGACCGGTTCTGTAGTTGACTGCGTCTTTACCAATCGCCTCGACTTTGGCTACTCCCCTCCTTCCATTTCTCTTATAACACCTAGTGCCCTCCCTCTCCTTCCCGCTCGGGGCTCTCACTCCACTGGTAGTAGCTGCTGCACACTCACATTCTATTCACAACTGTAGCTAGCGCGACTCTGCTTTTCTTTACGATGGGTGAAATGAGGAGTGATGGTGGTGGTGGTGGTGGTGGGAGAAAGCTATCTGCCGTCGAGGCTACCGAGGAATCCGGTACCCAGCACTTTACGGCTGTCAACAATTCTAACGGGAATTCGAATCACCGTTCACAGTTACCGCCGTTGTCGTCAGGACAAGCTCCTGGAGACATGAATCCGAATCCGGGTTCTGCGACATCTACGATTGAGTCACCACGATATCCCTTAAAAGGAGACGAACATTGGCAGCATAACCGCCCCCCGGACGTAGATATGAATGGGGTGCCACAGAAGCGAAAGAGGTCACCAGAGATTGAGAATCAACGGGCCGTCACCCCTACCACACAAACAACACATCACCATCTGGCTGCCCACGAAGCGGCTCTGGGCGCGGAGGAACAGGGTGGGATGAATAATCACCAACGCAAACGTCAGCATGCGGAAGTGAATGAAAGGCACGGTGGAAATTATGCGGCGGATGATGAAAAGTTGAACGACGGCGATGGCACAAGGGCTGGGGCATTGGAGGGTTCACCGCAACCCGGGTCGCAACAAGGGCAGGGCAAACGGAAGAGGGTGTTTAGCAATAGGACCAAGACTGGCTGTATTACCTGCAGGAGGAGGAAGAAGAAATGTGATGAGGGAAAACCTGAATGTTTGTTCACAGTCCCTCCCCCCCTGCGTCTATCCCGACAGCTGTCCAATGAGTTATTTCTCCCCAAACTTTCTTATTCCTTTTCCCAAGTGATGTTCTTGTTTTCAGCCTTGGTGATTTTTCGATAGCTCTTGCCATAATACACGTACATGAGGCATACAGTTTTTAACTGAATGGGACTAACTTTCTAGCAGGTAGCAATTGCAAACGTGGTGGATTTGTCTGTGAAGGGTATTCCGGAAAGATCAACTGGCAGAAGCCACCTGGCAGGAGTACCACCACGGCCGGAGCGCCAGTAAGCATCCAATCCAAGATAGAGCAATCAGGCTCGGCCTCCGCGTCCCCCTCGCCTGTCGTTGTGCAGAAGCCATCTCAAACTCACCGGCTGGACGAGGTAGTCCAACATCAGTCACCACAAACGAGGGTGGTCCAGTACCCTTACGTTACGACACCCATAGTGATTCCGGAGAAGCAAATCTCGGAGGAGTCCACCTCGCCCAACACTGTCGAGCTCCCAACTCCCCATCCCCCCCTAAGGGCGCAGATACCCCAACCACCCGCGCTTCCGGCGTTTGTGTCAGTTGTGCCGCAACAAGTAACGCCCACCAACAATACTGTTGCCAGCCACCGTGCCTCGGTCTCGCAGGCTGCTATAACAGCCGCCAGCGGGTCTTCTGTGCCTCGCGAACGCTCGGAGAAGGACAAGATGATACATTCTGAACTATATTTCGCTAATTCTCCCGAGCTGGTCCAGGAACGGGAGAGATGCAAGGCTGCGTGCTGGCGCTTCAATAACGCTGCTACAAACCCTGATCTAGGAATCTCGAAGGCTGAAAAGGGAAGGTTACTGCACCAGATTCTACGACCAGGGAGGACGTGGGAGGCCACGCGGGTTAATGGCCTTGCGGAGGTATCTTACATTAACGATGCAGGCACGCCTAGCGATATCGTGGATGTTCATGTTGATGCACCATTCAATTGTAGCTATGGTTATAACATCCGGTTAGGGAAGGATGTTTTAATTGAGGCTGGGTGCACGATCTTGGATAGTTGCTCTGTGAGTTCATCATTTATTGACGGGTAAATGTAAAAAAACTAACCGGTCTAGGTAACCATCAAAGCACGGACCATTCTCTCACCTGATGTGAGCATCTATTCAGCCACCCACCCAATAGATCCCCGAAAGCGGAATGGCTCCAAAGGCCCAGAGATCGCAAAGCCGGTAACTATTGAAGAAGACTGTTGGTTAGGCGGCAATGTCATTGTCCTGTATGCTCCCCCCGTAAATGTTCCGGACGGCCGATGGAGCAAGTCGAGAGACTGACAAAATAGTGGCGGGATTTCAATAGGAAAGGGGTCAGTGGTAGGTGCCGGAAGTGTGGTTACAAGGGTTCGTACTTTGTCCCCCCTAATACATCTGCCCGGTGGCTCATGACTAACAACCAACTAGGATGTTCCGCCTTATACAGTAGTAGCTGGAAACCCTGCCCGAGTAATTCGTGGGATATATCGCAACGACAGCACAGATATGTGAAGCCACTTCACAACTATAGGATGTGTCGAATAACTCAAGTTTTACAACAATGGTTGACTGGCGGCGATCGTGCATCGCATGCTCAATTTTCTAGGCCGTAAATCGTGAGCCTGCTAGCCATCACTCTCCCGCCTACCTGTAACGGTTTTGTGTTGAAAAGAAAATGAGATAAGCCTTTTTGCTCTCTTGCCTCTTTTCTCTTTTTTCAATAGCATTCTTTCTCCTAGCCTAATTTCGGGTGTATGGGTCTTTGTTTTATTGGTTGTCGGAGGGTTCTCGTTATTTTTGCCCTTGTTTTATTTCGTTTGCTGGCTTGATATAATATTTCCCCCACCCCCAATACCGTTTTTGCTCGTTTACTGTTGGCAACATTTCTTTCAGTAACCTTTTTTTCCTTCTCTTTTTCTTTTCCCTCTCCTTTGTTGAAAAAGGCGTAGATTTGAATCTTCAGGGTCTTCAATGAGGGTTATGTAAGAAACGGCTATCTTTTCTCTTCTTCTCTTTGTTGTTTTAACAGAGGCCTTTTTTCTTTCTATTTACCTGGGGTAGGATACAGTAGCTTCCCTCTCCAGATAGTACGGTGCGGCCATTTTTCTTGATTTCAATTTTTTTTTGATTGGTTGGTTCGTAGGGTGAAGATTTGGCTGGTTGGTTTGGTAGGGTTGCTGGTTGGGAGGAGTATATAGCGATTTGAATTATGCTTTTTGTTTGTTTCTCTTCCCTTTTTTGATATATTTTTAGTGCTTGCTTGTCTGGGGCTAACTAGCATATATGACGTCTTTCCTCTCTTCCTCTCTTCCTCTCTTCCTTTCTCCTTTCATTTCTCCTCTCCCCCCTATCCTAGAGGTGTGGGAGAGAAGGGGAGTGAATAGTCCTTTTTCTTCGTGAATGCGCCAACGTGAAATTCTAGTACATACATATATATAAAATAGATCTGATATGAGTCTAGAAATATAATCTGTCCATAATATCCAATGCCATAGATCTCCCCCCACCTCGACTTTATGAGCGAAGCCCAATCAATCTTCCCAAGCAAGTCCTTCCTCTTTCCTAACCACCGCCTCTGCCCCTTCACGTCTCCGCACTCGCGGCATTCATGTACAGTACCGACTAGGCTCCGCGCAAAAAAGCCCACTCTGGAAACCCTCCCCGATGATCCGTCTGCCCGGGGACTCGGTGTATACTTTTTTTCCGCGCGCAACTGGAACATGGGCTAGCTCTGTGGCGAGGGCTTCCTTATGGGGCTTTGCACATCGGGGTGGCAGAACTCAAGTCAGCGGGATCAAGGATTTGGTCTTCATTAGTATGCTAACTTATGCGGTTAACTTTCTGTTCCCTGTGATGATGGTTTTCGCCGGGAACCCGGTCGGTGGTAAAGTAGATTTTAATACTGTGTTAACTCGGTGGTTATAAGGATTTGGTTTTTGTCAGGTTGGGGTGGTTGCGGATAATAATGTAGCCTAAGGTTTGAAGTGGGGGGGGTGTGTGTGTGGATGGGTTGACTTGGGTTTAGCGTTAATGAGTATCAGGTTGTGACACGGATATGTTTGGCCTCTCTTCAGTATCGTAGATGTGTCAGGCTTAGATGTGTGTAGTAGGTAGGCTCCTTTGTTAAGTTACTCCCTAGCAAGTGATTTGATAAGCCAACTCGCGCGTCCATCGGGGGGAACGAATGCAATATAAGTAGTTTTTGTAGGCTAATATGAATCAACCGGTGCCCCCCCCCCCCCCTGAAAGAGCATTGCAAATTGGGCTGCGGGAAGCGTATGATACTGGATGGTACAAGTTATATATACATACCTATGTAAGGGTGCGTTTTCGAGAGTGGAAATGCCGTGAGTGATCCTACATGACTGGCCTATAAAATTAAGCCTGTATGATATTCTATGATATTCTATCATACTTTGGACTGGTGGCGGGGGATAAACCCGTTTTTTGCTGAGTAATGGAGGTTTTGATTCTCGAATGTAGGGGTGGTTTTGAAAGAAAAAAATGGTTAATTTGTTCAGTGAGATGAATGGGACTAGGTTAGGTAGCTAGTTAGTTATATAATAGCTAGCCCCCGGTGGAGTACGATAAGATCGTAGCATACCCGTAAAAGCAGAAATAATTGGGCATGGCGCTAGGACGTTCGGAGTTTCCCCTTTGGATTAGCGGGAGGAAAGAAAAAAAAACACACCGGGAAGATTCTCTTTCAGCCCCCTCCCTCGCCTGAGGCAGCAGCAGCAGACCTTACTAGGAGGGGCAACTGCCACGTCCCAGCGTGATGCACTCGGGTTTTACGGTACGACAACCTCATAATTACACTCCAGAATCCGGAAGCAATATTCACCAAAGGAGACCGGGGAACTAGATCATGTCCACAAACGCCGACTAATCAGGGGCCTCCTCACCACCCTGGCCTAAACGTCCTCGCCAGCAGTAACACTCGCGGCTATGGAGAGAGGGGGGGGGCTATGCAAGCTGCTCTTCTTCCCTGCACAGCATAGTACCATGTACACACGGGCTTTTTGATTGGGGAAATAATCCTCGAGTGATATTATATGACCGGATGGTGCCTGGTCCGAGCGCTTACGTCCTTCTTTCCCCCCCCCCCCAGGATCATGGAATTATCGACTATAAGGGAAACTCCCATCGCAAATTGAGAGAGCGCGTCACTTTGAATACCGGCACGGGCACAAATCTGCGGGTCCGTTACGTATTCTCCAAAATAATGGCTGTGCACTTCGGCTTCAGCTTCACTTGGTTTTTTCTTCTTCTTCTTGTCTCCACCCCCCTTCTTCCTTCACGTACAGTATTGGACTAGCACGGTAGTATGATATTATGATAACTTAATTTTAGCCGATTCCTCGCTAGATTAGATTGCCGTGGGGAAAAGACTGATACGGGCACTACCGTCCGTCCTTCGCAGTAGCGGGGAGACGGGTGCGAAATGGCAAACGCAACGTAGCCGCCGGTATCAGTAGGTAACTTGCCATTTCCACGTTATTGGGCTGTTGCTGTCGTCGTCGTCGTCGTCGTCGTCGTGCGCCCGCGGCAATGTTTGGTATGATATAACCGGATATACCGGTAGGTGGGTGGGTAATCTATTCGGATAATTATTCTCCTAGGCGATATACAGTACAGTAAGTTACACGATAATAGGCGGGAGGGTATATTTTGTATTTGCCCTTTGGCGTGTGAGCTGGGGGGGGGGTGTTATTTTTTTTTTCTTTCCACTATATATTTCTTCGATCCTTATTCTTGGGTCGTTCGTGGCCGGGACAAGTAATTTAGATACAGACTATATTTTGTCTGACTGGGGGATAAGAGGGGGAGGGGAGTGCGGTATTTGCCGGTTGCTTGCTCCGCCCCCTGGATAGGCGCGTGGTTTGGCGGGGAATCGTAATCGTAATGAATTGTGGTGAGACAAGGCTGAGGCGCAAGCAAGGTTTGGGTTGAGGTACTGGAGTATAGCACTTTGCGGAGCGAGTGAGGTTCGGGTGGTTATTAGGGGGTGGGTGAGATTTGGTTATCGATGGATGGATGGGATGGTAGGACCTCGGCGGAGGTGCGGGCACCACATTGTGTGTGGGGTTCCACCAGACGAGTTCGTTTTTGCTCTTGATAAATTCAACATGGCAACTTAAGCGCACAGCGCCGGTAGCAAGCCTAGATTCTGAGCAGGAAGTATCATACTTCTTGTTATGGCACAAAAGGTGGAAGGTACGATAGATAAAAGGGTGATGTATGAAATACAAAACCTGTAACTCCTGCAGCGAGGGTAGTTACAGGAGGTCTACGGGGCTCTACCCGCATTCGGTTACTGTGCGAGCAACTATCTCGTCGAAAATTGGACATCTCCGTGCAGGGTTCCAACACAATCTTTCCATCCCCTTTTCTTTCTCGTTCAGTACTAGGGCTTTCAAGGAACCTTTTGTGTTGGTTCCTGTTACCCATCCTCAACTCCAGTCAACCTAATTTATGATACAACTAATTACGCGTTTACAAGCGGTCGGATAGAGTACTCGAGTAGGTTGTTGTTGGACTTGGAAGGATACCGTAGTAGGCTGGGTCTTAATTTCTATGATACAAGAAAACGTTCCTGGCGTGGGTGTGGCGAGAACTATCCGTGACGTCATGTCGATCTTCCGACGTCAGACGACGAGTAATTCGTCATCCCGTTCGATTCGCTTGTGATGCCAAAAGGGACTTTTCAAGAAACCCACAACATGACGAACCGACTTCTGGAGGAAAGAACAGGTTCCCGGTGTCAATTTCGATATCTATTCACAAACTTGAGTTCTCAGCGAGATTTAACTTATCTATAAATCAGTCTCATCTTCTCATCCGGGGTAAGAAAACACCATTGCTCAGGAACAACCTTGCCAGAATAACCTTACCATACAAATAATCTCTACATCTTTTTACTTAAAAACCTAAACCAACATGAGGACCTCACACGCTCACCACACCACTAAGCCATCCCTACTCTCCCGTCTCACGGGCCGCACCCGCAGAAGAACTGTTACCACCACTACCACCACTACCGCTCCAAGAGCTACCCGCAGGCACCACCACCACCACCACACCACCACAGCCGCTCCGGTGCACCATCACAGGCGCCGGCCGAGCATTGGGGATAAGATCTCGGGAGCTCTCATGAGGATCAGGGGGAGTTTGACGCATCGGCCTGGTGTCAAGGTATGATTTATCCCTCTCTTTTATGTGATTCGGTGGTTGGAGGTGGGTTGCTGATTGGTGTTCCCGCCGTAGGCTGCTGGGGCGAGACGTATGCATGGTACTGATGGACGAGGGAGCCATCGCGTTTACTAGATGGAGAAGGATGGATAATTTCAGCGAGACTTGATCGTGTATTATTATTACTGTGTTCCTGTACTCTTGTGCTCTTATTTTTGTTTGCTGGGGACTGTCTTCTTTCTCGGAGTTTAATACGAGAATCATGAGTTGTTGTTAGTCGTTAGTTGGTATTTTTATTTTTATTTTTCAAAGATGTCGCCGGCTATTGTGACGTCTGCTGTGCTGTACTGTACAGGTGCTCAAGCCACGATAGATTGTGCTGTAGTGTAGTAGTATTGGAGGTAAATTATGGAGAAGCTACCGAATACGAAAATTAAAGATGCTTAGTAAAGCTAGTGCAAGTAGGATTTATGTAGCAGGAGGACGAATAATCACTGTTGTACGAGTATGGGCGGGAGGGCAGGTTCGTGATCGGGCGTCGCACTCAGCCGGCGTGTGGAGGGAGGACCCAACCCCATTAATGGATCTAGGCTATCAAGTGGCTTTCTCGAGAACCAGCCCCTAGAGGTATACTTAGCATAATAACATGTGAAACTCACTAATCCTCACTCGGCCCTATGGGTAACTCCTTGTATGACAGTAACTAGGATACCTCCACAGGTCACCGCTCTATGCAAACAAGAACCCTTTGCTCTCCCTCACAGCAATCCCTTATTCCCCCTCCTCGCCCCGGCCGCCGAGTAGCTATCAATACTGGCTAAGGGAAAATCCGGGGGCGAGGCTCAAAATCGCGTACTGTGCAAATAACATAAGTTGTGCGGTCCATGGTTCCCTTCCTAGGGGTCCCGATATCAACTCGCCATAGGGACAACAACCTTCCAAGCATGTGGAAGCTACCCGGAGCCTTATGAGAATGCATGGCACCTGGAATATATATTTTTTCCCTCTCAAGTTTCCTATCCTACATGGACTATCGTAGCTGTAACTTCTTTCTACGATTGATCTTCCCCTCCCGGTTTACCCTTATTTATGCTCAATTACCCCCCCCATCACACTTAGTCGTCACTTTCTATATGATACCAGTACGGTGGAACTTTCCTATCCTCCCCCTACCTCGAGCACCGAGACTGAAGAGGTGAGAACTTTGCAATGATAGAATGTTGATGCGCGTTAGTTTTACACCCAGGTTGATTTGTATGCCGGCGATTTGTCGGCATGTAGCTACTGCTTACCACTGAATCGCGCCTACCTTATAAGTAGATTGTCCTGGACGAAGGGAAGGGTATGTATTACTCCTAGATACTAACTTTATGCCAGGCTTGGGTTGGGAAAGTTATCTTATCCGATAAGCAAGGTCTCATGTGGTATTGTTAAAAATCCCCAGTGGGTTGCCCTCTGAGTGAAGCTTCTTTCGGCATTCTATTTTCTAATCTTTTGTGGGGATTTGAAGGTATTACCCGAAGTATCACCCGCTTCCACTTTGTGGCGTATATGTATCCTAACAGAGCTTTGACTATCTCCTCTCCACTCTCCATTTATACCATTGAGAGTGGACCCACGGACAGCGTGGTTCTTGACTCGATGAGATGCGCAGCTGCATTGCAACCTATACTACAAAACACCATAGTATGTAGACCTTGGACAACGAGTAAATATAAAAAACCCCAAACCCCAAACCACCTGCTCCCTCCCTCCCCAACTGTTCAAACCCGAAACTCCAACCCCAAAGTTATCCCACACCATAAACACCGCGCTTATATAAGAAAGTTTCTTCATTTCCATTCACTCACCTCCTCCCCCTCCTCCTACTCTACGAAAACACAACTCCATATCCAAACCATCCCAACCCAAAAACTACTCTCCCGACAACCGCCAACCAAAAACAGCAGAAATGGTCCAACTCCCAACCAATCAAGGACAAGCTTTGCCTTTCCTCCAGAGACACCTGCAACAAACCCTAGTGGCAGCAAACCTCGAGCACCAGCACACCCTTGCGGAATCCCGGAGCCACGGTCCGGATTTCAACCGCCTTGCCGGCGCGCTGGACAATGCCAGGGTCGGGCTCAGGGAGAAAAGCCCCGCCAGTCACCTTTTGGGTGTGAGGGCGGTTTATCCTGGAGGGGCGTTTCCTTTGGGGATTACGGCGGGGGACGAAGGTGATGGGACGAGCTTCCTTGAGGCATATAGGTATGAGAAGGGTGAAGCACAAGTCAAGCTACTCAACCTTCGCGGCGGTGGTGCTGGAGACTCCGGAGAGAGAGGAGTCAACTTGGGTGGCCACAATCCCAACGAGGACTTCAAATTCTGGGTAAAATGCGAGCACGAGCTTGAAGCCCAAGATGGGGAAGACGGGGGAGTTACACTCTCCGCGGAGGGCACTGACATCGAAGGAGGAGTGGAGCTAGCCAAGGAACCTAGCCGCGCGGACGAGGCTGTCGGATTCTCCCAGGAGTTTGAGTGCTACAAGGAAGACGAGGACATATACAAGGGCTATATCGAGATACTCAAAGTCCCGGCCAACAAGTGGAGGAACGTAAAGCTATCCGCAAAGAACCTTTACCAGCACCACCACCAACGCGGAAGAGTTGCCCCGTTCGTCAAATCCGGGTATGAAGCCGACGGCGAAGATGAGGATAGCATCAATTCACTCGATGCGCCAGATAATGGCCAAGACTGCGAAGACGGAGGAGTCAACTTGCTCGACGGAAATTCGGGCAAAGGTGCAACACTCTCCAAGGGGTACGCCGCGTATGATGTCCAGGGCCAAGGTGAGAAATTCCAGTCTCAGTCCGAGGACCAAGATCTGGATGATGGAGGGGTGCACCTCCCCGAAGGCCAGGGCATTGAACACGGGGAAGTCGAGTTCTTTAATGAACCTTGGGGCGAGGACGAAGGTGTCAAATTGCCCCTAGAGTTCGAGTATGAAAAAGAGGGCGGGGACGGACATCAAGACAACCTCGAGCTCATCCAAGAAACCGATGGCAATGATGGGGATGGGGACCAAAGCGAGATGAACTCACCCCAGCAGCAGCACAAGAACCTCTATCGCCGGGAGGTGGAAGGCGCGACATTCCTCCAGGGGAATTACGGTGCAAGGCCATCCCCCGCCTACCTAAAGCTCCTTGCTCACTTACTAGTATAAGTTACAAGCATATATAAGTTGACAGCATACCGGGTATGTTCTGGAAAGGCTGACCTATAACTATTCCTATTATATAGAAAACCACGAACGCAAAAATAAAAATAGAGATAAAAATAACATAAATAAATAAATTTCTCGAGTAGAAAGTACTCTTCCGAGAGGACATGTAAACTCGCAGTCACTATAAATCACTCGCATCCAATCTCATACCGGGAATCATCTATTACCTAGTTGGGCTCATGCTATAAAAAAAAAGAACAGCCATATATACCATCACACATAACCATCAAAAGACGTAATCTCCACAGATTCCACTGAACATCTGCTAGAACATAAAACGGGGGAGGAAAGGAGCAGGGATATCACAGTTCACGCAAAAATTCGAAACAAAAACCAAAGCCAGAATACTCCAAATTTGACAAAAAAGAAAAAAGTACACTAAACAGCAACAGTACAAATCCCCAATCTTTTTGCGAAAATCTTCTCATGGAAAAGATATCAGACGTTCGCAACGACACCAACCACTACGCCAACCACGACGATGACCTCACGTACGCCATTAATATTCATTCCGTATCGTGCCGCATTGGGGGTGATGCCGGCGGTGGGCTGGAGTTTCCCGGTTTCTCGGAGTACGACTGGCTCAGTGAAGGTCTACCCATCCGTTAGTATTTTACGCGTGGATACAGAATGAAAGCAGAACTTACAGTCCCAGAGACGACAAAGTTAGAAGTAAGGGTAATAGCGGGGCAATTGTTGGGGGCACAGGTATACCCCGTTGGACAACACCCACCGCCGAGATTGTTAGGGCAAGCCGACCAACCAGCCGCACAGCTGCCTCTACTGGTTAACCCGAGTGCGCGTTGGGATGTTCCGCTACTAATGGTAATCGCCCTCTCAGGGCAATCAGTTATACCGCAGTCACGGCCAATTCTGCAGCAGCCTCCGTTAAACTGCGCGGAGCATGTGTAATATCCTGTTGGGCAGGTGTCACCAGAGGGTACGGGTGTTCCGGTAGTTGTCTGTGTTGGGCAGTCAGTCACACCACAAAGACGTCCAGATGGACAGCAGCCGCCGGCGAGGTTGATAGGGCAAGCGTAGTAGCCAGAGGAGCAAGCTGGCGCTGAGCTTGCCGATGATGCAGCAGTTGGCGTAGCGGCGCTGCTTACAACCTGTCCTGGTGCGGGAACGCCTGAGAATTGTTAGGACAAAACGAGAGCAAGTGAGCTATAAAGCATTGAAGAACATACAGCCTTGCGCTGAGCAGTTATAGCCTTCGGTACAGCAACCGCCACCTTCCCGACTGGAGCAAGCCTTTTTATCGTCTCCACAGCCCTTGAGAGTCCCAGAGCACGTTTGTCCTAGCAACAGATCACTCAGATTAGCTCCTAATCCTAAAAGGGCTACAGCAAGGACCAATCACACCATTAACACAGCACCCCACATCCCCAAACCCAGTATCATTAATTTTAAAGCATTGTTCATTGTTATCACAGCAGCTCTGCGGGCGCCCAATATTAGTACACGCATGGGTTCCGATGGCACACTGAAAGTTCTGCCTCTTGAAGAGCCCCCCGTATGCATAGCTATCCAACACATTCCTCCTAACCGGTGAATTGAAGGTTAGGTTCGCCGTTATAACTCGCTGCCCCTTCGCTTCCCCTTCCTCCCGGTTCCCGTTCCAATTCCAATACTCGGGCACGAACTTCTCACCCGGATGCATAATTTTCTTTACGGCGAACGCCCGGCCGATGGACTCTGGGGTAAAGGATTGATTGAACGCTTCGGCAAGCTCGTTCAGCCATCGCTTCGATGGGGGCCCTTCGCCGGGCGGCCAGTACTTTTTCGAGGGATCAATACCCGCTGGCCAAAAGTAGGCCCCGTCGGCCGTCGCAAGGAAAGGGGTTGTCGTTATGAGGAGGAATTGGAGGAAAAGCGCACTTATAGTAGTCTTCATTTTTGATTCTCTCTTATTTCCTTACTTCTTGTCTCTGTTTTAGACCTGTGTAGCAAGGCGTCGAAAATAGCAACAGGGGTGAGTTCGGCTAAAAACGACAAATGCAGATCGTAAGCAGAAGGGAATTGGAGATGAGTATGATGAGAATGTAAGTAGGAAGGGGTAAGTGGGGAGAGAGAATGAAAGAGAGGGGGAGGGGGAGAAAGGGATTAACAATAGGCAGGATGAGATGGGGGTGATGTTGGTGGTACGATAGACCTCAGCTGTTGGGAAAAGTTGCTGCTGCTGTGCTGGTTTGTTGACTGTGACGTATCCCACATCCCCGGGGCAACAACCCGGAAACTTGATAAACAAGCCGGCATCGGTAACCGAGCAGCCCAGGAAAAACCAAGATCAGCTTCAACTTCAATTCAACTTTATCGCTCCTAACAGCAATCCAGTACCCTATGCACAGTACTATACTCGTATTGTCGAAGCATTTTCGAAAGGAACCGCTTTTGCATACCTAGATCCAAGCCAAAGGGCCGAATTTTGGTGGTATGCGATTGCAGTCCTCTTTAAAAAAAAACACTTCGACATTACGAGTACAGCCTTGCAATTGCAAGTGTGTATTCCTTATCATAATCTCTACATAGGAGAAACTACGCATAAAAGCTCCTCAAAGATCATCCAACAGATGCAGGTACTGCATCAGTACGTACTCGAGTACGACACAATGCAGCAGACCACCTGCCTCTCGCATGAATTATCGACCAATCCAACCGATTCAACATCCAACCATCCTGCAAAGGACACAAGCTACATTACGTGGAAGACACCTAAATTGCAACCCCCCCAAGCACCAACCAAATCACGAAATTCATGCCCCAAGCCTAAAGTTCATATCCGCCCTTCCCTCCTCCTCCTCCTCATTGTCATCATCCCAGACAAACTCCTCCATCCACTCCTCCCACGCTCCTAGTCACTTCCAATACCCAAGCGCAACCCAAAAAACAACCAGCCCAAGCGCCACGTTTCCTACATCACACACAGGATTCTGCATTGCAAACGACGATACAGTCTCGTTCCCGCGATAGTTACCCTGGTTGCTGTGGTGCCCGTCGGAGTAGTGATTGGCTATGGATGAGCCTATCATTCCGCCTGCCATACCTCCTGCGAGGCCGCCGGCGGCACCAGCTGCGGCCGATGTGCCAAGGCTACTGCCAGATCCACCGCTTGCTGGCGGTGCGGGTGCGGGTGCGGGGTTACTAGATTCCATGAACCGGGGGGGATTGGTTAGTTCAGTACATCGATCGATGGATTATGAGGGGAATACGCTGCCCGGTGTGATGAGGATGCGTAGGACTTCCCACCACCTGCTCCTCGGCCCCCTGCGCTTCCTGCATAACCTCCATGACCTCCTCCATGACCTCCTCCATGACCTCCTCCATGAGCGCCTCCACCTCTTGGTGACATATTTTATCAACGATATTTGATGGGTTAGGGATTGGGAAGGATTGTGACGGGGAATTGGTGGCTGATAGGGAGATAGCTCTTGAGGGAGTTACTCGGTACATATATACACTACCATTGGTTATGTCTTCAAGAAGCTTTTTCTGCCGACGACACCTGTAATCATTGACACTACCTCATCTATGAATGCAACTACGTACCATACAACAACGTGATCCAAACTAGGCGACCCCGCTCTACCCCATATAGAATCATCTCATCTGATTAAAAGGTTCCACCCGTCATCCCCACCTCAGGTTCATAATCCCGTTGAAATTCACAATGCGAGGTTTCCTAAATCACCCGCAACCAACCCCGAAAACGAGACGGGGGAAGGAAGAGGCCGTCATAAGAGCACAAACACATACCGGAGCACTTGTCATCAAAGATGCATTCCGCCTCCACCTCCTTAATAATCCTTTTCTCCCTCCCACCCGTGGCTGCCGCTTCAACGAGCAACCGCTCTTCACAACTCCTCTCCACAAGTGTATACAAAAACGCCGCCTCATCCGCCGTCCCGCCGTCCCCGTGCAAAAAGAGGCCATGCCGCCCAAGCCCTCGCAGACAGCTCGTGTCGGACTGTGGGACACGCTATGGGTTTGGCAGGCCCCGTAGGCGTCGGGTATTACGCGGCACACGGCGGAATGGATTAGGAAGCCGGCCGCCTTGGGCAGGTAGAGGGAGGTACTTTATACTCACCGATCGCCACGCAGTCTTCATTCACTAGTGTCATGTCACTATCTCTAAGCATCCAAAGTGCTTCCCCAGTTTACCCTTCGCCAGTCCCCGCAAGTATCCAGGGCAGAATATAATCAACGAATTGGCCCAAAAAGTACTGGGATACTCCGAACCTCACACAGATATATACCCACTCATCCCCTCCCCTACCCCTCCTTAGCAAAGACTCTGAACGCACTCGACGTATGCCCAGTGCCGCTTCTTCTCATTTGATGCAAAGGACAGAATACCCAACAGAGTCACGCAGTTCCCTCCTTAGCACCACGTATATGTGAGAGCTTCCTTCTTCGGCCATGGCAGCGGGGCACATTTGTGATGTTTGGATAGGTTGTGGGATGGATGAGATGGCCACTGGTTTCATAAATGAATAGATAGTGGGAATTGAGTGCGGAGTATCATAGAGGTCTGTCTATATATGGTGGTGAAATGGGGAAATGAGGTGAAGACTTTTTAGTAACACCTACAGATTCAGCCAAGCGCGCTGCGTTTACTGTACTGTGTGTGCTGGTGATATTCCCTGCCCCGGCAGCTTAGTGCGAAGTACATAGGGTAGGCATAGGAATGCCAGTATATCTACTCCTATACAGGAGCAGCAAAGAGAGTAATAAAAGAACAAGTAGAAATTGGTACCTAACGGGTGAAGAAAGGGAAAGAATAACGTAATGATATTTAAGGGGTCTACCACAATCCTGAATCTTCAAAATAACATGGACACGGATCGAGTGCCATAATTTAGGCCTACTGCAAACCCATTCTGTTCCCAATGTTCCATGTTTTCATTACACAAACCAAGCCGGCATAGGAGCTCCAAACGCCGAAGGATTCCGGTGAGGACGCCGAAACACAGGCCCCAGTCGTGGTATGCTTCAATACTTAACTCCCTAGCCTGTCAGCAGGCGCTAGCCAGGTTATGTCCTTACTTGCATATAGACTTCGTAGAATACCAAATGAAGTGCTCAATGGGGCGGAGGTATACTATACGCTCAAATCGCCTCGGCCTTTGTATACGGCAAGGTGTTGCGAAAGATGTAATGGCCGAGCTAGATACCGGAGACCTGGGAGAGCGAGAGATGCTTATGAACTTCATTCAAAGAGGGCCGGAGAAACCCACCACTTGTGCAGTGAAACGGCAACATACATTAGCAGTGGAAAAGGGATGAAAGGAAACAATCTAGAAGACAGGAGAAAATGGATGAGAACAGAATTGCATATCCGATCGATTGATCGAGCGATGATATGGGAGAAGAGGTGAATAGGGTGAACGCTGGAAATCAGTTGATGCTACCGGGCATGCTCTAGGTATAGTCTCTTTCACTTCATGAAAGTTTGGAAGTTCGGGAAGGGTTTCCGTGGATGGGTGGGTAGGAGTACGGACAGTTAAAGGAAAGCATGAAGGCTATGGGGATGAAGGCAGAGCAAGGGCCCAGAAATTGTGCCAAATGCTCATGAGATAGGGGGTATGTGAAGCATTTCTATTGTTTAGGGATCACTGCACACAGAATGTTTCTTTCTTGTGTAACTATCATACAAGGGTGGGGAGAGCATGCGGTGAAGAAAGCGGACATGAGTGGTGATCAATGGAAGGATCAGGATGACTTGATTATGTTTTTACCGTTAGTTTAGCAAGGCAAGAAGAGGAGAAGATGTTCTCCACCACCCAATCCCAGTTATCATTCGGCGCCGGATTTTCATTTCTGTCAAATACTGAGTCGAAGTTAGACAACTTTAAACCGAGACTAAAGAATGCTGGCTGGCTGTGTCGTACTCAAAGACGTAGAATATACATATCCGAAAGTACGCACTATTTCGGGACAAGGATGTCAGGAAGTGGGACGTTTTTTGTGTGCAGCGGAGGATTAGCTGATACGAAATAGCGACTATATAATCAAGCACCAACCAAGTATGTCCCACCACGACATAAGAGACAACCCTATAGGGATAGAATAACATAGGGCAGAAATGCTTGTGACAAAGCTGTTGTTTGAGAATGATGGAAGACTCCAAAAGTATAATAACAAGAAATTCACCAGCATTAGCTAAGCAGGTACCAAGTGAGCCACAATGACTCCACACTCCGCCAGTTAGTGATGCAGGCTACCACTTGTAGTCCCATATCTTAGAGGACTTATTTGAAGGATGTTTTTAGTCAAAAAAAAGTCAATTGTGCTGTAGCTGTTTTTATAGTATAAGGTGTGTTTTATTCAATAATTTCAAAGTGCTGACTGATCATTGAGCTCAGTCTTCCAGAAGTTGCTAACTACTAGTCAGGACAGAAAAAGGAAAATAATACTAGTAATACTCACAACAGGCTCTGCCCCTCACTGCTTGGCAAGATGGCACTACCTGCAAACTTCCTAATCACTGCAAAAAGCTCGTTTCCACTTCTGATAACATCCTTCTTCTGCTGTAAGCATCTCGGCCCAGTTCTGTGATACTTACTTAAAACTTTGAAATAAGTTTTGCGGAAAGTGTCAGAGCTTGTAGCAATGTGACTTTCTGCAATGTCCCATTTGAGTTTTTTTGTCAGTTTACTGGATATCTCCTTGGTATTGATAAGGAACCACTCGCAGTTACTTGTTTGACTTTTATTACTTCTCCGTTGTGAAGGTTAAAGATTGAATATTAGAAGAAATGTTATACCAGTAACTCACTTGTCTGATTGATATGACCTACTTTGTTAGCTTCTTCACTAATGATTTCTCTATCCCTATAACTCCCACCACTATTCTGTAGTTAGCAATCACATCAGCAAAAAAACCTTTTGCACCGGACGTATCGAGCCCGCGTCCGGACGAAGCCAGTCCGCTCTTTGCCTCCCGTCCTTCCGGATCTCCTGAGCCCTCTTTGCCTTTCATCTCTTGCGTCTGGTGCGCCCGGACGCCCCACTTTCC
>Ga0307517_10003278_pt1 | contig 25299 bp, 14 predicted proteins | sample 23_EM_MG_FD_194515 | JGI IMG/M metagenome (GOLD analysis project Ga0307517, IMG submission 194515) | Populus trichocarpa ectomycorrhiza microbial communities from riparian zone in the Pacific Northwest, United States - 23_EM | ecosystem: Host-associated > Plants > Roots > Unclassified | place... | reverse complement strand
AAGTTAAGCCCTTAATTCTTTTTAGATTATTTTAATAGCACATCATGTTATGCTTTTCTAAAAACAAGGAGTAAATCATAAGAGCACATGGACTAATTAAATTATAATTTTTACTAGCTTGCTTCTCAATAAATAATAATAGTCGAGGTGCGCGCAAGCTGTCCCGGACACCCACGTTAAACTAAAAAAAAATAGACAAGATATTTTAATATTCACATTAATGATTAATAGACATATGGATGATGCACATGGGATGGATGATGCACATGGGTGGACCATGCATGGGGACCCTAAACCATTCCTCAAGGTCCATGCTAGCTAGCATGGAGAGAAATCATACCTGCCCATTGTATATAGTCACATTCACTCCCTTTGCTAGGAGTTCATCAACCTACAAAAGACAAGGAGAGATGAATAAATAAAATAACTTAATAATAATTCTGGGATCTAATCAAGCTCTTTAATGAGCTGGGGATATACTCTTTGATTTAACTCTTAACCATGAAATTCTGGGATCTAATCAGCTTGACCTAGCTAGTAATTGAACAAAGAGAATTAGGACAACACCTCATTAATTCTCGGTCTCATAAAATCGCCTACCATCTGGTTGAAAACGTTAGAGGACTGCTCTCCCCATCTGTAATTAAACACCGAAAAGATTGTTCAGTGATGGATCGATTAATTACTTCTTAATTAGATGATAATTAATTACTTGAGCAAGAAGGAAACATACGAGAAATTAGCTGGGATTATCTTAAGCTTTGTTTTAATGACCCCATTCATTATGCTATCAAGATCACCGACACCACCTCCTGGAAGTGCTGACCTCAGAGAGCTGATATATCTCGAGTAGCTCTTCATTGCATTTTTTTGCGATAATTCAGCCGCAGCTGTAGTTAGAGATAAAGGGTCCGATCCCGAATCCAATAAAAAATTATAGAAATCCTGAGAATATTGCCACAAAAATATGTAATTCAAATTGTTTGTTGAGTTCTGATCATAAAAGAAATGAAAATTAAGAGAAAAACAAAGAATACCACAGAATTGCTGTTAGCACTAATCACTCCCTCAAGCTCAGACCAAGAATTTGTTGCGTCAACATACTGACCTTCGCTGATTTGCTGCCTAATCTTCTCAGCCAGGCTGTATTGTAAAATAAAAGATGTTAATACTAAGACAATTTGTCAATATTTAATTTGTTTTCATTAAGAACACGGCAATAGCCTGGACCTGTTTGCCTTCTGAAGTCCGTTGTTGTCGAGCCTCGACAAATCTTTTAGAAGAGGACCCCATGAAAGCTGGAAACTTCAAATTTGTAATATCAGAATCCAAAAATGCAGCAGGGAAAATAATCTTTTCTCTCTAATTAACACAAGAGATGAAATACACGAACAAGACTAATTAACTTGCCACAAAATCTTCTGGTGAGATCCAAGTGTCACCCAACGCTACTCCTGCGTGTGCAGAAATAGCTTGTAATTAAATTTGTTTCGATCGTGTTCCTTTAACAGAAGATTGATTGGCTGGCAAGAAATTAATGATTACCTCCAAGTATAAGTTTCAGTTTTCCTGCTTCAATTGCTTTTAGAGCTGATAAACCAAGGGTGACAGCAAATTTGCCTCCATAAGACTCTGCTACAATATACAAAGGACTCTTCTGAAGGCTCTCATTCCTGTTAAATACTTTCTCCAACAGAGTAGTTAGATCACTTGCTGCCTCGTCATCAGTTTTGACAAACAAGTCTGCATCACCCTCTTCCACAAAACTGTATCCTGTGCCAACTGGATTATCCTGAACAATCCCCTCAAAGAATAAGTCAAATAGGAGAGAAATCCTGAAAAAAAAAAATATAGATAGTGGATGAGAATTACCACAAAGAGCAGATCAGCCACCTGTAACCATGTCGAATTCCGGGGCTTCAGATAGGTATCCAGCGGCCCAATTTCTTCAAAATTTCCCATCCCAACACCTGATCCTCCCTGTTTTGTCAAACCAAACATTAATTAATGGAGCATTTTGATACCAAACATTAGCAATTAGGTACTCACAGGTCCACCCTGCAACCAAAGAATGATTGGCCATGGTTTGGATGAATCTTCAACTCTGTAAGGACTCCTATAAAGCCACCAAAACATGTGTGCTCCTGTTTAACACAAACCAAGATGGGCACATTTTCAATTACTAATAGCATACATACATATATATATAAAGAATGAAAACTGAAACAGTTTGCTTACTTGGTCTAACTTCTACATATCCCCATTCTTCTGATCCATCACGGGTTCTTACACCAGTGGCTACCTTTTTTCTTGAAGCGGCAGTGACTGTTTCTCCATTAAGCAAAGAAACCAAGAACACAACAGACAGAAGAAAAAAACACAGCTTTCCCATTTCCAGAAACCAAGCCGACTTCACAGACTGAACAGAATCATGTAGTAAAAGAGAATAAAGATATGCAGCGGAAAGAATATGATTCAAAAGAATTGTTGTCTGTAATAGAAATAACAAAAAAGCAGAAACTTCTAAAGACAATAAAAGGGTGTTCAAAAAATGAGGAATCAAGAAAAAGACTCTTTTTCATCTTTAAAGTCAAGTTGCTTAAAACAGTAGCTAGTGTGCATTACAGTAGCCAAAACATAGCTGTCAAACCGGAAATTAACATGATGAACCGGGTTTTCAAACCATCTAAAACCTCTCTCTTGCTTGCTCAGAAACCATTTCATTTTTTGCTAACAAAAATCAATTTAGATATCAATATCAGATGCCAGCAAATTACTCAATGTCTCCAGGCGAAGTTACGTTTTCTTTGAGAAAATCACGGTATGTTTCTTTTCTTTTTTCTTTTTCCTTTTCTACGAGTAATCAGAGTATTTTTTCTCTCCTGATATTTAACATTCGTAGAAGTAATTTGATTTTATGGGGTCAAAAGAATCTAATTCTTTAAATACCGATTTCATTCTAAAATAATCAAAATTTTCCATGCAAAAATAGAACTAAACTCTGTCCATTTTTCTTGCTTATACTTCTTATTGTTACTTTCCATAATTTGCTTAGAGCATCTCCAATATGGCAAAAATCATTTAAAAAATGCTAAATTATTGATATAGCTTTTTAAATAGTGTAAATATGATTTTTTTTATGTTCACTTCAATGGAAAAAAACCATTTTAACAACTAATTTGCACTTTAATATATTTAATATTAATACTTTTGGATTTTTTGAGAAGCGAAAAGTTGTGGAAATGAAATATGAAATTTTTAAATAATTTATTTTAATGTTTTTGGCTCTTAATAGATATATAGAAATGATTTTTCTTTAACAGAAAAACCATTTTGGCTATTCGCATGACTATTCCCGTGGAGCTGCAAAATCAAGGGAAAAAAACTAAAATTAGTTTTTTTATTTTTAGCTCTTCATCTGCCTTTTTCATTGGAGATACCCTTATATATATATATATATATGTGAATCACCATAATTTTGTATAGATTAATAATAATTAATGCTTATCTTATGATTATTCATTAAATCACTTTCTAAATAATTTCAAATATGAGAGATCTTTCGAAAAATTACTTGGGATAGAATATTTCTAAACTTACCATTGCTTGAGAATATTAGCATAAAAAACTTGAAAATGTTTAACATTTTGACTGTTTTCACCAGAACGCACGTCATGGAGTAATAAGAATTTCGCATATTTTATGCTGATATTATAGAATTGAATTGATAATTTAGAGACCTCATCATATCCATGCATCCCATTGTTTAGGATTCAGAACATACCTACGGAAACGACTCAGGTCTAAACTAATTCTTTGGTTGTTACACAAAAACAAAAGAAACGACACCTTGTCTTTTATTAGGTGGATTTTGTGGACTAAGATGTACAAGTCTTTGCCTTCTTCTATATGAAAACGAATATTGTTCTGCGGAAATTTTGTTTTCACATTGCAAGTAATAGATAGCCTGCGTGTGTGGTGCTGAAAATTTCTAGTGGGTTTGGAATTAAAAACAGATTCTAATGTATAAATATAAAGCACAAGTCATAGGACTAAAAATCGTATTCTAGGAGATAGGATAGGCTATCAATGATGTGTAGTGGAGAGATTGTGTCGGGGAAGTTGTTTTTTGCTGTGAAGCGCGGAAAGGGACTTTGAGAAGAAAGGATGGGCTTTGGATTAGTGCCTTTTATACTTCGTAAGTCTTTGATATGATATTATATATTTGGTTCTAGCCGAGAAAAATAAATAAATCATGAATTGGGTTTGGATCTTTCCTTGATGGTGCGCGCTGGGCTTTGGAGAATTTTTTCTTGGTTAGGCTGGGAATTCATGAACTCTTATAAAATAATTCTCTTCTGAGGATAAGAAACTCTTGATGTCTGATTTAGTAAACCAAAGTAGGAAATGGTCCTTATATGTTGATAATAAAAAAATAATAATAATCTTGGTTTGGATCTGGATCTTTTCTTATATGGTGCACTAGGCTTTATAGAATTGTTTCTTGGTTAGGCTTGGGATTCATGAACTCTTTCAAAATAAATCTCTTATTAGGATAAGAGACCCCTTGATGTTTGAGTTAGTGAACTGAAGTAGGAAAATGATGTATAACAGAGGGAAGAAAGAGTGTGTGTTGTGATTGTTGTGTGTAATACTGTATCGTAACCTATATTTTGTTACATAATGACTTGAGATACTTACACACTTTAGGTGACATGAATTTGCATCGTGGAGAATGGAATTGCAGACATGCCATGTAAGATTAGTTATGGGTAACAATTACCTTTACTGCGGAGGTAACCTATCCAATGAGCTATTGGTATAGATATCGTATTGAACAAGGTAGGTGTTGTACTAGCCATTGCGAGAAAGATAGGCGCCCACACTGACAATTTATAAAGCGAGTGCCCTATAAACCAGTATGTGGTGTGGGCGGTATTAACATGACCGTACCAATACTTTTTTCTCTCCCTTGTTGTGTTTGGTTGGGCTGTATTTGGGAAAGGTTGGGCCATTTTTCTCTCTTTCTTTCCCATTCCTTTCTTCTCTCTCTGGTTAGGCCTTCACTGGGCTCGGTTGGGTTGAAATTCAAAATTCAATTGAAGAGTTATTGGAGAATTAGGGACTAGATTAAAAATGAGAAAAGAAAGTGTTTAACGTGTTTCACAATATACCATTGTGTGAGGAATCCTGTTGTATTGAGGTGATGCGTGAAGCATGCTCTAAGATCCGAAAATGATATTCCTTGATGTTATTTAAGTCATCTTAGTGGGATCTTTTTGGTGGCATGATGCGTGTATATAAAGGAGCCACAATGGCATTCTAATAGCTCGTTCTTTCTTTATTTCTTTTCATTTTTTCCCTTTTATCTCCTCAGTTTCTGTGCGTAATTTCTTTTGTTTTTCTCTGCTCAATTCAACTTTATTCTCCTCTATGTGTTTTGATGTGTTGGCCTTGGCAAGACCAAGAGAGGGCTCGATTGGACCTCATTTATGTGGTCTAGTTAGTGATTTTTTTTCTTATCTCCTTCTCTCCTTTTTCTTATTGGGTTAGGTTAGGCCAGCCTCAAGCTCATTTAAGTTTGACCTTAACCATTCTTCTTCAAGTTAGGTTGGATTAGCCTTTAGCCTGATTGGGCTTGACCATTTCCTTTCTTCTTTGGGTTAGGTTGGGCAATCCTTGGGCACAATTAGGTTAGACCTTTCCCCTTCATCTTCATACTAGGTTGGGCCAACTTTAAGCTCAGTTAAGCTCAAACCTTTTTTTTTTTGGATTAGGTTGGGCTAGCCTCTAGCTTGGTTCAACTTGAACCTTCCTTTTCTTCTTCCAGTTAGGTTGGGGAATCTTTAGGCTTGACCTTTCCTTTTTTTTTTTTGGGCGAGGCTGGTTTAATCTTGGGCTCAGTTGGGCTTGTCGCAAGGGATATCTAGGTGATCTAAGTATGAAAGAGGGTTAAAATAGAATAAAAGAAGTCACAACTTAAACTTTTGGTCTTTTTGTTCTTTTTTCACAAGTTATTTATTGTTGTTGCTACTACTATTGTTGCTATTCGTTGATAGTAACATTAATGTTGTGATGTGGACCTATTAGGTAATAACCCTTGAACTCTTAAATAAAATAAAAATAACCCAAGAAAGATAAAATTAGATTGATAGAAAACCTAACCTAATGATTACATGAACCAAGAAACCAATGTTACTGAATGTAAAACCCTAACCCTTTGATTATAACGAATAAAGAACTAGAAGTATAAGGAAAAACACTACAAAGACAATTAATCTTTGATAAGTCTTGAAGAGGTTGATGAAGAACCAAGAGTATGAGCAACCTCACACGCAAACAATATTATTTTTGAATAAAATAAGTCTAAAAAAATTAAATACAAGTTAAATAACCCTATCCATACTACGTAAAAATTCCTAAACAAGAATGGGAAAATAACAAAAATTTCTAAATAAAATAGAAAAAAAATAATCCTAAACCAACTAGGAAAATAATGTAATTCTTACAGAGTAGCTTCTGGACTTTATCGTAAAGTCTTTTCGGTGTCTGATTGCTATAAATTTTTAACCATATAGGAAATAATGCCTTTAAAATATTTTGAAAAAATTCCAGTCTGATCCAACGGTAATTTGTCTATAATATTTCTTACTCTAGCGTCAATAAATATGATGGTTGATATTTTTAACTCTGGTGTTAATAAATATCAAAGTTGATATTTCTGACTCTAACATCAGTGAATACCAGAATTATTGATACTCGTCATAAATCCACTTTCCTCGAACACTTTTAAATTAAGTTTTTAAAATGGTCATTTGACCCGCGAGAATTATAGAAGTGGGTTTTGGACCCTTTCAAAAAAAGATGAGTTTTTGGTGTTTTATATGTAAGCCCAATAGGCCATTATATTTGGGCCAAACTTTTAACATGCTTGATAAACTTGTTATCAATCCCAAAAAATGGATGCAAAATCAATACATTTTTTTTAATGCTACAAACACAAAATGATTTCTTTGTTTTGTTTTTTCTTCCTTATGCTAATCATGGTATTTTTTATGCTAAATGCAAAGTGATGTTTTTTTTTTTAGCTTGGCCATATGCAATTTATAAAGAAAAAACAATTTTATGAGATTTTTATTTTTTCCTCTTTTTTGTTATTTGTTTTAACAAATGCAAAAAATTAAAAATCATGTAACACACATATTTCACTAATTCACTTACACACACTTATAATTACACATATTACATGTAATCAAAACACACAAAATCATCCAAAATTTGCAGAACCTTCTGAACAATATCCAAACAAGGTCATAAGCTGGAGGGATGCATTGAACATGAAGGAGTAATGGCGGTGCGTGGGTTCCACACACCACCATCACTGTCAGCGTTTGGTTTCATATGCTGTCGTCGATTGAGAAAGTTGGTGGATCTGAAGTGACTTTTCCCCCTCTTCCTTTCCCTGTCGACGACGAGTATTACTGCTGCTTGCAAAACAAAGAAATCAACACATAATATAATTATTTTTATTTTTTATTTTTTTTTCAGATCTGCTTCTATTTTCTTCCTCACAGGTTCATTTTTTTTTTGTTTCGTCTCTCTCTCTCTACTAGTTTCTGTGGTGGTTGGCTAGTCTAGAGGGAAAGGAGGCTAGTCTAGTAAGGGAAAAAGACGGCCAATGAGATGATTTTATGGGTTTGTTGGTTATGGGAAATAGATGAGAGGGGTTGTGAGGGGTAATGATTGACCTTGTATGGTGTGGTAGGCTGGGTTGTGAGGGAGGACAATCAAGGCTAGAAGAGAGTTCTAGGTGGTTGGCGACTTATTTACTAAAAATAAGGTTAGTTTTTTTTGTATTGTGTGGGTGTGCATGGGGTGTTTTTTTATGGCCAATGCTCCCCCATGTTATTTGTGGCTTACGGTTGTATTTATTGCATAGAAGTTTCAAAGTCCCAAACAAACACAAACTCTATCTTTTTTTTTCAAATTTAAATTTGTTTAAAATTTAAAAATTGAAAGAACTAAAAATATTTTGATGATCTTTTTCAAACTAAAGATCAGGGGGAAAATAACAAAAGCACACTATAGTCCCTGGTTTTCTACAAGTTGACAAATCACACTTTTAACCAAAATCAATCCTTGGTATTTTAATATCTAATTTTTATTCTCTTTGAAAATTAAATTAAAAGCAAATAGGTTAAAAATTGAGTTGTAACAATTAGGAAAAGAATCATTTTCAAATAAGAATTTCACAAGTCAATAGGTCACAAATAACAAAATATGTATTGCATCTACTGACCTATATAGCAAGACCTTTTTAAAGTCTGATTGGCTTAAAATTTTAATACAATATATAACAATATGTCTAGAAACTCATTTGTAAATTTTTGTTTCAACCCATATATTTCTCTTAGAACACTTGTTCAAAGCCACTAATTACTAGAGTTTATCCGTAAATTTCTATTCTCTCTTCACTCCTTTAGTGGCCAATCTTACTAGGGTTTTCTCTTTTAGCATACATGAATTTCTTTGTTATAAATTTTGAATTTTATCTTTCCTTAACACTAACTTCTAGTCTCATTATTTTGGTCCTTAATAAACAATAAGTACACTATTTTATTTAAATAAAATGACGTAGTTTTGGTGTTTAGGGTAAAATTATGTTTTAAACTTCCTCTTTTAATTTCAGCCCTTAAACTTTCAATTGTTCAAGTATGTCCTTAATTGAGTTTTTACTATAGGAATCAATTCAATTCACCCCTGTCAAGTTTTAAAAGTGCCTCCTAATTCCAGCGTGTTTTTCATCTTGGTCCTTGGTTTTAGATATTTTTAATTTTATCTTCAATTGACCTTTAAACTTCTAATTTCTTCAATTTCACCCATGTTTTCAACCAAATTTAGCCCATGAATTTTTGCACCTTTAGTAAAAAGGTCCTTAGTCATGAATTTCATCAATTTGGCCCTTAAATAACCCCTAAACTTTGATTTTCTTGTAATTTTATCTCCAATTTCACGCAATTGAGCTTAAAATATTAAATCTTGTCCTCTAAAATTTCAATCTTCTTAATTAAGCCCAAATTAAGCTTCCAAACTTAATTTTTCACCAATTAAATCTCTAATAGAATTGATTTGACCCATTAGAAGTACAATTAAGTCCTTGCACCTAATTAAATCTTTTTATTTGACCCAAATTAATTCTTAAACTTAATTGAAACTTTAATTGAGCCCATTATTAAATCATACCGGTCTATTAAAAATCTAATTAACTCCTCATACTTAATTTTTTTTGAAATTTGTCCAAAACTAATTTAATTTGACCTTTAATCTACATTGTCTTTTGATCTTGGATACAATGAGGTACAATTAGGCTTCGATGTTGTCTAAAATCCCAGTCTAGTTCTTCAATGTGTCTACAACCCTTCTTAACCTTCTCCTACCAAGTTGCTAATATGTTTTTATTTTCATCTTTTTATTTTTTGTTGCTTTTCATTTTTTGATTATTTTTCTTTGATTTTTTTAAGACGAAGATAATATTTTTAGGGTGGACCCAAAATTGGGTTATGACAATGTATAACAAATGGAAGGAAGAGTGTATGTTATGATTGTTGTGTGGTACTGTATCATGGCCTATTTGTTGTTACCTATTGACTTGAGATATTTATACACCTTAGTTGACATGAACTTGCCTCATGGGTAGTATAGTTGTAGACATGCCATGTAAGAGTAATTATGGATAATAATTACCTTTACTGCACAATTAATGTAACACCCCAAGCTTTTAAGGTAAAATTCACACAATCATCAAGTTAAAAATGAGAAAAAATCCCAGGAAGTTTTTTTTCCTTTAAAATAAGAAAGAATTATGAATTAACTATCATAATTGCATTCAGACATTAACATAATGCAAATTTTAAATTTCAATTTACTACATAAAATTTCAACAAAATAGTACTACATAACTTTTATACATACAAATTAGAAGCATTATTAAATACAACCCAAAAGAAAATTCTTCCATTTTCCTATTAATTTAAGTGACTATATAGAGGGAACAACCATGCATCAATTAAGGGTTACGCTGCTGAGATGAACCTGCATATTAATTTGAATAAACATAAATAAATTAATTATGATAATCTAATAAATTTTTCATTACACTAACAATTTTCTTTTAATTCATCTATCATCAATTTCTATAATTTCCCACTTGTCAACGCACCAATCTTGTAAAAAAAATAACTGCTTTTATTGGTCGCCCATTTACATGGCACCAGTTCCAAACTAGGACACTGGTCCAACCATCAGCCCAATCTCAAATAACGGTGTTAGAGAGGGTTAAGAAGAGTGTTGATGGATAAGGTAATGAAATTGAAAAAATTATCTATAATTGTGATAAATTGCAAAATGATGATAAATTAGGTAAGCTAGTTCTAAGAAGGTGTCTTTGGAAACATTATAGTGTATATAACATGGCAAGGAATTGATTTTGAATGAGGATAAATTAAATTGGTAATGTTTGAATGCTATGGAATTGTTGATGAAACTGGACAGTTTTGTCTCTTGGTCTTCCAAAGAGAATTCGAGCATGAAAATGGGGGAATTTAGACTAGGTCTTTGTATATAAATTGTAGCCTTGGATGTTAGCTATCCAAGGAAGTTTCCCTTACTTAATTGGGAGTTTTACAACTCCATCTATGCGCTAATAACCGAGATGGGTCGGGACAGACCCTACTGAAGAGTTGACCATCTTCTCGATAATAGGTAGTTTTGAGGGCTTTAGGAGCAGAACTGGGATCTTCTCCCTTCAGTGGACTTATAACCCTGTTTCTTAGCTTTCTGAGGGATTAAGTCATTCCTTAAACTGAACTATATAATGTTAGTTATGGACGAAACACAAAACAATGTCTGAAATGAGAAATTACGTCGATTGTGATGTTGATTTGCATTCTTATTTAAGAACCTAAGAAAAAAGGATTTAATGGGAACGTGAGATGTAAATTTGAGAAAAAAGGGTAATATTGAATGAGATGATTAAAGAGAAATTCGTATAGATTTTGAATTTAAAATGAATAAACACTAATGAGTAAAGACGTGGTATACATGTTGATGCAGGGGGAGCCCAGGACCTAGACAATAGTTGGAGACTACTAGTGAAGCTTTTACAGGAGATAGGTGCCTAACACCTATGCCTTTTATTTTCTTTCATTTTAAATTGTTGGGCATGTTAGTGCTTTGAATGTGGTAGTCTATGTATATGATATTAATAAGAAAAAAAAATGAAAGGGGATTGGTATGAATAGAAGGTTGAGATTACAATAATTACCTATATGGGTTTGGATAGCTAATGGTATTAATGAAGTTTCATTGGTACCGACATTTCATATGACATTAATAGCTATCCGAGTTTGGATAACTAATGGTATCAATGAGATTTCATTGTTGCCGACATTCCTTAAATTGATTAGTCAATCTCGGGTAATTAGGTGACTAATATGTTATTACAAATTACTAACATCGGCATGGTTACTCCTGGTTAAGGGAAAAAGATAAGTTGATTAACTATTTCGGGTCGAGAATAGTTAATTATATCTATAGATCGCATTGGTATTGACAACCATTCCTGGTGTGATTAGCTACTCCGGGTAAGGAGGCTAATGATGTTAAGGGTTCTTGACATCGACAACTTTGATGTTAAACCATAGTGGATAAGAATTGATTAACTATTTCGGAGTAGGAATAGTTAATGATATCAATCGTTTGTATTGATATCGGCACTTGAATGGAATTGATTAGTCTAACTCGGTATTGAAAGACTAATGATACTAATAAGATTAATTGGTATCAACAATTACCCTTCAGAGAATGTAAGAGAAAGCATTGATTAGTTATCTCGAAAGAATGAGATAAACTAATGATACCAAGAGAGGAATATCTTGGTATCATATAAAAATAGATTCATAAGGAGATGGTATTCGAAACCATTGAGTTGTGTTGAGATTTTCAAGATGAAATTATTCTCGGCAAATGGGTTAGGATATTAGATGGATATTGGTAATAGATGGAAAATATACATTGTAAAAGAGGTATGTCTAATTTTATGTAACAAAAGAAATGCCATGGAAATTATTACCTATCGTTGTTATTTTTTGTTACTACCTTTTATAATTATATGTACATGTTAATTTTTATTTTCAGGTTTACTAGGGTCACGTTAGGAGCAATTTTAGTTTAGTTACCTTTTGCTTTTAACCATATAATTATTTTGTAAATTAAGAGACTTATCTCCCAAAACTTAAAATGTAATATTAACCCGTAAATTTGGATGTATGACTTCAATCTAATGTTTGTAATTCTAACTACCTATTTAACCATGCATGTTTATAGTTGAAATTAAATCCTTCACTTGACTTACATTATATGATGTTATTATGCAAGATATAGTTTATATGATGATATTATGTAACAATTCAATTATGCATTATTATTTTGTGAACTTGAATTGTATGATATTGAATAAGACGTGTTATATTGATGATGATGAATTGGGTTGAGATTTAAGATTATTGGATCGGGTTGTGAAATAAAATTGGAAGTGTAATAAAATTTTATCGATAACTTGAGACCTTCCGGTATAGGGGAATCTCTGCCGAGATTTTGGTGAAACCTGTATAAAAAACATTTCTTGAAATTTCCATTAATTACTGTTGCGTGTTTTCCTGGAAATTAAGACTGTTACAGAAGGGATAAGCTTTCTTTAGCTAATCTTTCTTAATCTCTTTTGATAAAAAGGTAAAAAAAAAGGAAGTAAAATATCCTTCCTATGATTGATTTCAATTTTGGTTCAAATTGAAGAAAGTTAAGTGTTTGCATGTTATGGAAGGGTAAGGTTTTATAGGTTGGGATTAATGCTAGAATGATTTAACCTTATAGGCATATTATTGTATGAAATTAATCACTAGGTATAAAAAAGATTTAAAAGTAGATGAAAGAAGAATGAAACTCTTTTTTTATAAGAGAGAGTTTTGGCCTAGGTAGTGGTAGGAGAATAAATGTTTGAGGAAGGAACTATGCTTAATTGGGATGCATGAGATGTTTGATAACATAGGGATTTAGGGTGTGCATTGGTATGAGGTCATTGTTATATAAATCAAGCATAATTGTGTTCCTGGACATTGAATATAGGTGAGTGAATTGAATGTTTAAGATGAACTATCATGTTCTGATAGGGGATACAATCACACCTAGGTCTTAGTCCAGAGCTAGAAGCGAGACCTCATGTTCGACTAGTAGGTGACCTAAACCTAATTATCTATTATCGTATGTCGTACTTGTAGTAAATGCAATCTTGTTATATATGCAAATTATGAACTGTAAATTGATAGATGATAAGTGAAAATAATAGAGAATCTCTAAACTTGATTAACCATTCTGGGATATGGAAGCTAATGTTTTCAATAGGTTTTCATTGATGTCGACATTTGAATAATGTATTTTTTATTGCGTGAGATTGAAATGGGTTGGATTTGTCTACCAGGTTGTGAAGCATTATCATATCAACAAAAATTTTTGTTTATATTTATATTGAATGAATTGAAAGCATTAGCCATTCTGGGTTATGGAGGCTAATGATGCTAATGGGGGTTACCCTAGCATTGACAATGCTTGACAATTGATTAACATCCATTAAGTGGATGTTAATGATACCAGAAAATTGGTAGCAACATGATTTTAACTTGTTATCGGGTGTTGACAACTATGGATAATGTTTTAGAAATTGAATCATTGTATGGATTAGATGGCTCATGTTGTGAAGACTTGAGAGATGAAAATGAGAGATATCAAGTAAGGAGTTTTTAACGATTTAATAGTTAAATTGGTTGTTATAGTTGACTTCTTTAACATTGATATATGATGTATGTGCTCACATTATATTGATATATTGTTGACTTTCATGTGCATCACACTCAGTAAAAAACTAGCTTTTATGTGAAGTCACGTTCATTTTGATATTGATTTGGTAGTGAAACCATTTTGTTATTGTATTTATTAAAATTGTATTATATAGGATATTTCAAGAATTATAATGTTAACTTAAACATATTTATATTCATTTTGCTCTAAGTTAAGATTGTAAGTTACATATTATTCACTAAATACTTTAACATTATAAGTTTGCTTGTGTTATTGTACATCATTAAGATTACTGAACTTGAAATCTTTATGTGTATGTGTTGAACTATATGTTTGGAAAAATATCATTTGAGAGTATTGTTTGTGAATGGTTGAGATCTAGGGTAAATGAATCAAGTGTTGAAAGGTTAAGATGCATGTGTTAAACATCATATCGTGTGACCCGAAATGAGGGAAATAGTTTGGTACATAAATAAAAGGTTTTAAATTAATTTGTGTAAATCGATTGGCCACTTGGGATCACTGGGTGAACCGATCGACCACTTGAAAGATTGAACAGTAAAACTAACTACTGTCCAATTTGGTTGATCAAACAGATCAACCGATACCACTAATAGTGAACTGTCTTGGAAATCAATGGAGTTGTATTTTGTAGAAGTATGAAACCTTACTAAGTAGGAAGGATTCGTGATAATATATATAAAATTCCTCACACTATACAATTAATTATTTGAAAGTATTCCTGGGAAAATGAGGACATTACACAATTACCTCTAATAAACAGTAAAATAATAATCTTATTATTTAAACCCATAACTCATTTGTTTTTGTTTCAAATTATTTTTTTGTGTTCTTAAATCGTTTTAATATGTTGATGCCAAAAATAAAATTTAAAAAATAAAATAAAAATATTATTTCAATGTATTTTCAAGCGAAAAGTACTTTGAAAAGAAATCACTACCGCAATGTCATACGAGCTTTAAATCAAGATATTTCCATCGTACAATTTCCACAGACTGAGAATGCACCTTATTAAAATATTTCTAGGCTTCACCATAAAAAAAGGTGCACCATAACTCCATCCACTACATCATGTGAATGATGCTATGTCATGTTCTTAGCAGTCTTTTTGTGACATGAATAACGTTTGCAATCTATGTGTGATTGAGAAGTATCTAAGTTTCATATGTGCAATAATAATCCTTTCCTTGCCAATTTTGAGTTTATAACGAGTATGCCAGCATATTCTGCACTCAGTCAACTCTGAATTTTCAAGGTAGTACAACGTGTAGAAGTTTAGACACATGTTATTTTTCTGATATCCTATAAAATTTCATCATGGGTTTATCACTATAAAATTTATCTTTTAACCTATTCTCTTCAGGTTGCTTTTTGCTCATTCAACAATTATGTCATAACCAACCTTATGAACCATTATGGTGAACACTTATGCAATGACCAATAATTTGTTGTGATTTGTGCACTCATCCCATAATGATTCTTCAGAGTCTTTAAAAAGATAAAAAAACTTGGTCGCGTCTGTATTAGATTCTTCATCTACTATTGTACATTAACTGATATAACCTTGATGCTTTCTCATTGCATCCATAACCATATTCCTATAAGAATTACTATTGTCATCTACAACTTCATGTACATTGCTAGAACTAGAAGTTGACCCAACCATCCTTTCTATCATGATCTCGTGAGGAACATATGGTTATTCGTGTACAAACCAACATAGGTATCTCTCTATGAATTTTTTTTTGTAGAAGATGCATCGTTACAACATCTGGATCAAGAAACATTTTATTTTTACACCTATTATATGGATATCTAATAATGTCTCCACTAATATTTCTCAGATTAGATAGTGAATAATTAATAAAAGCCTAAACCCTATTACAATAATTCATCTTATGCAATCCTTCAAGTGAATCTCGATATATCCATGAATGATTATCAATTACTTATGTCAAACCTATTTAGAATATTGATGACAACATGTATTAATTAATTACGTAAACTAAATAAATAACAGAACATTGATTTAACTCAAACTTATTCAAACTATTTTAGTAGTACTACTAATTCATTATCAATTATTTACATAAATTCAAATTTCTATATATTTACCAAAAAACTCAACTCAATAATAAAATTGACATGTTAAATAAAACATTATTTATTTCATCACAAAACACCTAAGTCACAAATTCAAATTAAATTTCATCAATTTACAAACAAATAAAATTTTACAAAATGTTAAACATACCCTAAAATATATACATTATATATTCATACAACAAATTTATATGGGAAAAAAGCTATAAAATTAATAAGTAAACACTCAAACAAAATACATATACTATAAAAATATACTATAAAAATTAACATTTTAAAATTGAGTTAAAAAAAATGGGGTAGTCTTGCTTACTTGAAGTGGATAATCATCAATAAAATTTGAATCAAAACAAGAATGTTGACAAACTGAGTGTTGGGGTGGCCGAATTTGTAGTGGGGGTTGATTTGTGATAAAATTAGGGGGGGTGTGTTGTTTGTTACAAAGAAAAATAAAGAATGAAGAAGAAATCGGGGGGAGAGAGAGGAGGGTCGCTTGTCTGGTCGTAAATTAAATATTACAGACGGATTTACCGATCGATTTAATGGAAAATTTTAAATTTGTTGATAATTTTATCTGTAAAAATAACATGTTATCATACTTCTTGGATTTTTTTTCATTTTTTATTTTCCCACTATAATTTTCTTAGTATATATTGAGGAAATATTTTTATTGGTGTTTACTGATGGATACTACGATGACATATTCAGTCAAATAAATCCACCGTAATCTCCCAACAAAAATATTTTATTTATTTATATTTGTTAATTTTCTAGTAGTATAGAATTAAACAAAAAGTGTAATAATTGAGATGGGTTAATTATAAGGTTTAGGCTTTAAAAAAAAAAAAAACTTTGTGTTTTAAATTGTGGCGTATCGACGTTGGCTGCCATATCATTTTAAGAACTCATTCTTAAAAAATAGCATTACTCCCCTTTTTTTTTAATAATTTCTCCTATATTCTTTCCTTTTATTATTTCTTGATTTTATTAATCCAACGATAGGATAACCCTTTTAACCTACCCCCGTAGATCTCAACCGTTACATTAACCTTGTGTTTTAGCATGCCTTTACATACATTCCTTGTCCTCTTGCCATTTCCTTTGTTTTGTCGGTATATCTTAAGCATCTCTTTTATTTTCTCTGAACCCTCCACACCACCCTCTCTCCCTTCCTGGAATACACGTTTTGTTACTTTTGGTGCCTCCATTGCTACATTGGTCCTTCTTGATAATGGTAACCATAATGGAGTTATTTTGATTTTAATTTATGCACATGAATAGTTGACCCAGTTGATGGTTTTAATATATCGGGTGCTTCAATACAGGAAATGTTGGTACCACCATGGCTTGAATCATTATTGTCGGCTGCATTCTTCACCATTTGCCCCAGGCATAGAGAAGCCCCACGTAGCGAATGCAACATGTTCTGCCTTGATTGCAACACCGATTCCTTTTGCTTCTATTGCCGATCAACTCAGCACAAAGATCATCCTGTTATTCAAGTAATTCATCTTTTATGTTTCGGCGAGTCATTATTGTTTCCATTCTCATCGCGTGAATGCAACATCTCTGAAAAATATATGTGTGGGGATATGTGAAAACAGATCAGAAGGTCATCGTATCATGATGTTGTTAGGGTTGCTGAGATTCAAAAGGTTTTGGACATTAGTGGAGTTCAAACTTACGTTATAAACAGTGCTAGAGTTCTTTTCCTTAATGAGAGACCACAACCTAAGAGTAGCACTAGTAAAGGAGTCTCTCATTTATGCCAAATCTGTGGGAGAAGTCTTCTGGATCCCTTTCGTTTCTGTTCTTTGGGATGTAAGGTCAGTACTTAATTTCTTCTCGTTTCTCTCATCAGATTTCTACCGACCCTTTCCTTTCAAAACTGTCCCACATTGTCATTTAAAACTAGGACAATTGTTGTTATACCAAAAAGCTGCATCTCTTATTTGATTTCTACCCTCTGCAAACCAAATTATTATCACATAATTTTACTTTGTAGTTTTCAATTAGTGACATTGTGGTTGTACCAAGATTTGAGAAGTATGTTTGGTAATAAGCAGCTCAATGTGTTTTTTAGAAATACTTATTTATCTTTTTATTTTTAACATCAGTCTATTAAAATTATCAAAAAAAAACTTTTAAACAATATTAATTTAATGTTTTTACATAAAAAACAGTTTGAAAAACATTTAAAAAAACAAGAACAAATACTCATCAAAATTTAAGTTGCTATCAAATAATTGGTATTGATAGGAGCTAGCTAGATTAATTTGTAAAGTCTCCTGTTCCTGATGGACTTGTTATTTTGCTTGGATAATGGTTTAAACAAAAGTTAACTTGGTATTTAATCCAGCTTGTAGGAATAAAGAACAGTGGAGATACCAACTTTAACTTAAGCACCAAGAACGAGGAAAATAGAGATGGAATGGCAAGAAGATTGCCATTAAAGGAAGAAGAAGAATTGCGTGAAGGAAGCCAGCAAGACATGTACAAAAGCACGCCAATTCCACCACATTCTACTTCAAGAAGGAGAAAAGGCATCCCCCATAGGGCACCTTTAGGACCCTAATCATTAATTAGCATGCTTAAAAACTCTTTTATATCCAGCTCATTCTTCACAAGCCAGCATATGGGCCGGGGAAAGATAAAATTTGATAAACAAATTAGAGTAATTATGGATTTCAAAGTTTTAACAAAGAAAAATAATTGTAGTTTACAATTAAGTGGGTGGGGGCTCAGTAATAATGGTAGCAATAATGTTCGGGGACATGCAATGGTGTAAATGTTATGTGCCCACATGAACCGTTTTTATATAAAGAAAACCCACAGCTCAGCTTTTTTTAATTACAAGTTCATGAAGGGTGCAAGAACACATGCACGATGCTAGACGAAATTCTTTCTTTGAAAAAATACATTCCTTTGTAGAGTTTAACCCCCGGCCCCAATATTTGTCCAAATTGGAGGTCAATTCATATACATTTTGGCATTTAAAGCTTCCAAGCCAAAACCATAATCAAGTGAAAGAATTTAACATAAATATTGCTGAATTTAACACAAAAAGATTGGAAATAGGGTGTGTTAAACTATTGGTATAATAAAAGAGTATTTATTGTAATTCATTCCTTTTTAATTAAATATTACTTCTTCTTTTTTGTACACATGGTGCTCCTTTACCTTTTTAACTGTTATCATCTATTAAATTTTGTAACGAAGAGTTCAATTAAAAAGGCATGATTGTTTTTTATTTTTTGGATCCGAACTTTGAGATGAGTATTTTGAAAATTTTATTAATTTTTTTTTAATATACTGGCTGATATGATAGGTTTGTTTTTAATATTGTTAAAAAAAAATAGATTTAGTATTAATTAATATGTAAACTGATTTTAATATTCTTCAAAAAAACAAAAATACTAAGTTTTTTAAATGGGAATTTTCAACAAGAGCATTGTCATTCAAATCACTATTCCATAACTAAACTAAATGATTTAGTGTATGTTTGAGTTGATATTTCCTTTTCTTTTAAATAAAGAAGCGATCTTCCCTTAAATATATCACTACATATTGGTCAATTTCTTTACTTAACTTTGATGATTTCAACGACTGTAAAGAGTTTTATATTGATCAATTTTAACTTTAATTTTAATTTTTTTAAAAAAAAACGTTATCATTTTTATGACATTTTTTCATACAAAAAATTATATTTATTATGTGTTTTTTTATTAATTTATCTTTGTGATTTGCCATTAATTATCCTGGTTATTTTTAGCTTATTTTTAATTTTTATATATAATCGTTTTGTGGAAAGTTTGATGTCAATCCATAAAAATAGAAAACTCATTAATTTAGTTATTTGTAAAAATCAAATCTTGACATTAACCTCTTTTAAAAAGAGACTTATTATTTTGGTTATTCACGAAAAAAAATTGTCATTAGTTCCCTTAAAGGACACTTGTCTTTTATAGGATTTTAACATCGATCCTTATAAAAAGCATAGTTATAAAACCTAACTCGGTAATAAAATGACTGGCTCATAGGTCTAATGGGTCAACCTGAATAAAAAACCAAGGCACACGTTAATATGATTGTTTTGACATAAAATATCACCTTAACATATATGCTAGCATAATTAACAAGAAATATCACATTAACATATATACTAACATAATTATTTAGCATCAATAGATTAGAAGGTGCATTTGTCTTCAAATAAACAAACCTTTAACATAATTTAAAGATATTAAAGACAGATAATAAAATAACAAGTTGTTCTAGAAATAAATAATTTAATATAATAGATATAAGGTAATAACATTCAAACTCCAGTTTGCATTAGAATTCATAAATCAATATCCTAACTTCATTTTGCATTAGAATCCATAAATCAATATCCTAACTTCATTTTGCATTAGAATCCATAAATCAACATCCTCATCTACATAAAAAAAACAAAAGATTTTAGAATATGTTGAACACTTAACACTAGTAGAATTAAAAAAAAAAAAAGAATGGCAAAGTACAAGACCTCATTGGAATGACCACACTTTTTCTAACACAACAACATTTTTATTTTGGTTGAATATAGGCATTAAGTTCTTCAGTATCCATAGGAGCAAAATTTGAATCAAATGCCAATGAAATTGAGCCAACCTCATTAATGCCTATTGAAACATCATTATGCTCCTGTATATCTTCATTATCACAGTCATCCTCAATCTCATTTATCTCCTGTATATCTTCATTATCACAGTCATTCTCAATCTCATTTATATTTATCAAATCTACAATTGAAACATAATTAACCAATAAACATTACATATTAAACAATAATTTATTTTCAAACAAAGTTATAACTAAAGAATCAAATCTTATATTACCTTCATTTAAAGTATCTTGAATAGTTATGGTTGATAAATCACGGTGAAAGATTTCTACTTCTTCGATTGTTAAAGATGATGAATTGTCTTCTACTACCAAATTTTCAGTATCAGAAAATGCCTCAAAATTAATTAGATCATAAGTCCGTCCTTTCCAATAATTTCTACAAAATCAAAGTTAAGGTACCAAATATAAATATTAATGATGCTACTTAATAATATAAGTAACTTTTGAAGAATTAAAGAAAAGAAAATACTTTTTTTTAATCTCAAATTATAATGGACATAAACTAGGTCATTAAGTTTGTGATGCTCCAATTGATTTCTCTTCTTAGAATGGATGTGCTAAAAAATATCCAATTCCTTTCGCATCCTGAAGAACTACAAGTTTGACTTAAAACTCGTATAACTAGCTTTTGGAGATTTGGAGCACAACTTCCATACAACACCCATCATTCATCTATATACAAAATTAATATGTAAGATTATGTCAAGATAATATTTTAAGATTACTTTGAATATGAAAATAATAATATACTTGGAGGTAAAAGGGTGCGATCATTTCTCGCGAACACTTTACCAAAGTCATGTTCTGCATTCCTAAACAACTTCATTTCACTTGTAAGCTTGCTTAACAATATTGCATTTCCATTTGCATACTTCTTAACAACATCTAGAAGTCTGGAAATAATATTTGTATATCTATCAATTAGATTGACATCATATTGACATCGAGGATTCAACCAAAATCCCGTTGCATAAAGCTTCCTATACAATTGTCCATCCCATCTATTGTTAATGATATCTATGAAAGGTTGCACCTTAGATTGACATCATATTGAAATTGATGATTCAACCAAAATCCCGTTATATAAAGCTTCATTTACAATTGTCCATCCCATCTATTGTTAATGATGTCTAGGAAAGGTTGCACCTTAGTCCTTTTCTTTTGAAATCTCCCCAACATTTCTTCATTTGCAGAATGGATAGCCTCATATAAATATCTCATAACAGGTCCATCATCACTATCAACAATTCGTAGAACTTGAACTAATGGTTTGGTCATTCGTACAATTGATGCACATTCTTCCCAAACTATAGAGTTCAACACACTATCAACAAACCTTTTTCATTTGCTATCTTTAGCATTAACAGAGGAGATCCATTCTCTAGATCTCACCATAACTCTCAAATTATCTTTGTGTGCTAAAATGTTTTGTAAAGTAATGAAATTAGTAGCAAAGTGAGAAGGAGCTGACCGAAGTATTTCTTTCCCTTTAGTGAGCTTCCTCATCAAATGCAATGGATAACAATGATTATAAATATGCTTTGTAATACTATAAGCATGATCAACAATAGAACAAACTAACTATATAACTTACCAACATCTTGGAGTATGAGGTTGATGCAATGAGCAGCATAAGGAGACCAAAATATTGAAGGAAATTCTTCCACCAATAACTTGCTAGCAGCAACATAATTAGAAACATTATCAATCACCATATGCACGATATTTTCAGGCCCAATAAATAAAACAACCTCTTTAAACGACATATACAACAACATAACAGTCTTTAAGGCCTCTGATGCATCTACTATTTAAAAAAAAAATAGTTCCTTTAGGACAATATACTAAGAAATTAATTAAAGTTCTCCTCTTTTGATCTGTCCATCCATCAACCATCAATGTGCAACCAGTCTTCCTCCAAGTTTCTCGATAACTCTCAACAAAAATCTTCACTTCATCAATTACCTTTGCCAGGTAATAACCACGAAGAGCATGAAAAATTGGTCTTTTATAACCAGGAACTATGGCTGTTATACCATTTATAGCATGCTGATAGTAAATAGAGTTAGCAGCATTGAATGACACATATGCATCAATCATCCATTTTGTTATAGCAAGATCACATCGTTCAATAACTTCTTCGTTTTTCCAACAACTTTGGAGAGACTTTTGAGCACTATGAGTTGATCTTGGAATAAAATATGTCCCTAATGTTGCATTTTCTTTATGTTTTCAAGAACTTATAGTCGATTGTTTAACAGTACCAGTGATTTTACTCTTTCCTTTATTGGCAACCTTCAGTGGTAACATTTGCTTCTTACCATCGACTTCAGCATCATCATCATCGTTATCATCGTCATCACCTTTACAATCATCTTCTAATTGTCTAATCATCCTCTCTTCATACTCTCTTTGTTTAACACTATATGAATTGAAATCTGCTTTCATTTCTTTAGCTCTTTTTTCTGTTCAACATTCCCCTGAAGATTCAAAAGCATTTAATGACAAACATCCGGAGGACATTTGTGGCATTGTTCAACTTCTTTTTTAGTTTCAGCCAAATGTTGCTTGAATCAATTAATGCCTCCACCCGTAAAAACTTTGGCATAATATAAGCATACTAATTTGTTTTTCTTACATTCCATACCAAGTTCAAGAGCTTCTCTACAATGACCCCATGCCAAATCTGTTTTTTCTCTTATACCACTTGACGTTGACATAGAAATTGAAGGTTTAGATGAATAAGTAGTTGAAGGATCAATATTTGAAGTGCTACCATGTTGAGAAGATATTTTAAAGACCTGTAATAAACCAAATCAAACATTACTTAAAAGATATTTAGTTTATCTTATTAAAATAGCAAAAAAGAGTTTGATCTTATAAAGAGAAATTTATCATAACAGATAATCAGTATGAGAATGATGGGTTTTAAATCCTGTGCGTACACAAATATGCTCCACTAGGTAGACCTGACCTTCAATCAAATGAATTGTTGTCAAACTGCTCTATCTATTAGAATGTGTAAAACTGCTCATATTCCATTCCAATTAGCAAACTTTTTCTTACCATTTACTTATTTGAATGCTTTGCCTAAGATATAGTGTGAAAATTTCAGTTACCTAACACAGTAAAACTCTCATACAAAAATTTAATACAACGAATGATCATTTTACGAGCTGCAACACTGCATATGTGTACATCAGTTTGCAATTCAACTTAGTGGCTGCAACATAAATAGTAAACTCTCGATTGTTTAAACAACATGAGCAACAAAATATAAATAAAGATCATAGAAATGCATACTAATTAATGGAAAAACTTCTATTCAATTAAATGTTTGCAAGCAACCTCTTCCATAGTGAGTAGATTCTCAATTGTTTGACAAACATAAAAAAGCAAAATATAAACTGATTTTCCTAATATCTAAACAACTCAAAAGTTGTTCCGTGAATTCACAAAACCAAGTTTAAAAACCAATGCAACACATTGGAATCCTAAGCTTCACCAATCGAAAAGGTTGTACTTCAATAACCACTAATCATTTCCTTCTATGATTAATGACTCTCACCATAACTAGTTAACTATCTATTTGCTATAATGACCCATGATTTTCCTATCTATTGCTATATGGGAAGAGTCTTGAAAATTGCTGGGGCAAGAAAGATTTAAAATTAAAGAATACATGGTTCTTACCTTGGCTTGAAAATTTTAGGAAAGCAATGGCTTCATCTATTTGGATTACGTTCCTGAGATACCAGATCTCTTGGTTTTCAAACTTCAAAGAAATTAGGGTAGAACACATTGTTCTTTCCTTTTGATGTTAGTAAAGTTAGTATATATATGCTGGGTCTCGCCTAGGTTGCTCGGGTCATTGGTCGATCCGTTGGGTCAAACAGGTTTTGCTAGGTTTTTGCATTTGCTATTCTTTTGCCTAACCAGGAACGGTCCAGCCACCGGGTTGACCGGGTCCCGAGTCGACCTGCCAGACTGATCCGGGTTTAATAACTATGATAAAAAAAAAGACTTGTCATCTTAGTTGTTTATAAAGTGGGTATAGACCTATAAGGATGGTAACATTTGAATTGGACTTGACCCATTTAATGCAATTAGTTTCCAAAACAGGCTCGAAAGTCGTCATTCTTATTTAATGAGCTTTGATGAGATCACGTTGACCTAACCCAAATTATATATAATATCCATATAAAACAAATTACATCAATAAATTAAATAATTTTTATTTATTCATTTTTTTTCTATTATTATTATTATTTTATAAATATACAATTACCAACAATATTTGATTCACACCACAAATATTAATAGACAAGAATTATTGACATAAACAGGGTTAAACGCAGAAAAAATAAAAATATTCATCACTTTTCTTTTTGGTTTGATATTGATCTTGGGGTAAAAATGTCATAAAAATGGCTGGAAAGGTTATAGATCTTCTAGGAAGAAAAGATCTACCGGTGGTGTGTGAAAAATCTAGAGACCAATTATAGTGATGGGTCAGATGGGTGGAAGGGTTTGTTGTTTTTAAAATGGGCATTGGCTGGGTTTATGTGAGGGAGATGGTTACTGTTGATGGTGTTG
>Ga0307517_10003277_pt1 | contig 25307 bp, 27 predicted proteins | sample 23_EM_MG_FD_194515 | JGI IMG/M metagenome (GOLD analysis project Ga0307517, IMG submission 194515) | Populus trichocarpa ectomycorrhiza microbial communities from riparian zone in the Pacific Northwest, United States - 23_EM | ecosystem: Host-associated > Plants > Roots > Unclassified | place... | reverse complement strand
AGAGAAAGCCAGTGTACAACCGGTACTTGTAGAGGAGATCTTCGGTGAGTGGATGATCTGTTCTAAGCTTCTTGTAATCTGAGAATGTGAAAGAGGGCCACGCTGGGGAAGCTAATACTCGGATTTCAAAAGGCATTCCTGTAGGACGGCCACGGACGGTCGAATTACGCAACTCTCATCTTTCATATGTGATTACCTGGTATGCCTTCTGACTCCTGAGCTCCTCCCTTCGTTCTCTCTAACAGTTTGAAGGTATTCCTTGTCGGCCTTCACGGCATTAATGTTTTTCCGACTCCTTGCAAACAAACGAAAGTCTCCAGGACGGCGAATGCCACGATTTGGGTGACAACCCGAGCAATGATAATAGGTGATAGCATACTGCATACTTTTAGAAATGATATGAAATTCCCGATCCTCGACCGTGGTAGTCTGACTAATATAACCTGGTCTATTTGTGGCCTGCTAACGAGACAGCAACCACCACGCCTTTCGTTGCATGCCAGATTCAATACCTCTCCCACCACAGATACCACCCATTTCTGCCATTTCGAACGCAAAATTAAAATTAAAATAAACTTGAATTGCGTTGACTCCGCAAGACCATCTGCTCCAGGGACCAGGAACCATCGTTGACGTTGGACTGCTATTCGTCTCGAACGGATTTCGTCGTTATATGGAGGACAGTCAGCGACAAACACAAGAAGATGATGTGTTCAGTTCTTACCAAAAGACGTCCCCTCGTCTTCACTTCTCCCTTATGGACCCATTGCAATCTCGGCCTCGAACCTCTCAAAGAACACATCCAACTTTTGCACCACCAATAAGACGTGGATCTCCCCTGAATCCTCAAAATGCAATCCAAACTCCAGAATTACGCCGACGACCCCTGCCCTCAGACGCTGCTGACTCCTCGCCGCGAAGTAGACGACTTAACTCGGCTTCCATGACGCGGATGGCTGAAACATGGCATGCCAATGACACCGATGTAGAAGATGTTGGGGCATTCTCAAATGAATACGACCTCGGTGTGTCTTTATTTATCGTGGAATGATTTGAACTCAAACGGTCTTCAGCTCGCGAAGGTATGTCCCTTCTGTTTGCTGTTTTCAACCCAACCAACAATTGACAAAACAGATCCACGTATTCTCCAAGATGTCCAACGAGCACTGCAACTAAAGGCGCGTCGGGAAGCTCGAATGAAGCGGGAAACCATTACCCCACCGGGAGCAGTCACTTATCAATCACCCCCTTCCTCATCCCACTCTGAACGTCAGTCAAATTTTGCTGACCTATCTCCCCCTTCTTCTGTATCTGCGAGTCCTCTCCGTAAATTAAGTAACAGTACGACATCGGATGTTGATTTCAGTCCTTCAACTGGCTGGTTCGAACTTCCAAGCAAATTGCATCCTGTTCCAACCTCCCTCGACAATGGAATAACTCTCGATTGGACAGGAGGGTCAAGCCATGAGGAGAGGCGTTGGACCAAATCAATTGTAAAGAAGAGAGACAAGGATAGCTTACCCCCTTTAGGAGTTATGATAGATGAGCAGGAGGAAATGCATAAAGGTGTGATGGAAATGCCTTCAAACCGCAGCTTCGCTCTAACTAGCTCCAGAAAAGCTGACAAGAACCAGCAATTTAGCGTCAGCGCAGACCAGCCGAAAAGCACATATAACGAGCGAACAGTTAGGCCGACGATACAATCTAATTTATGATTCCCTCAGATCTAAGAAGTCATACAATTTGGCGAAAGTTACCAAGTGGTATAGCATGCAGCCAGAAGTAGCCCGAAGGTCATTGGAAAGGGCGGAACCGTTTACCTGGTTAAAACACCTCGAAAAGCAGTCAGGACGATCCACGAGATCCCCTTGGAATTTGACGGCTTTAATTATGGAAGAATATGTCCAAACACAAGAACAAAATCGACTTATGACCATTCCTGAAGACTCTACACTCAGTGCCAGTGTAGCTTACAGGAGGAAGTCACGTTCGCCAACCTTTCCTTCTCCGAAACCAGCCCCAGATGATCCCATTTCGTTTGAACCTCTTGCTGAATCGAAATCGAAACGAAGTTCATGGGATGCTATCTCTCTCAAGAGTGTTGACTCTATTCCGGCCAACGTCCGGACCAGTCCTTCCGTTCTGCCCCAACTGCCAACCATATCCCCTGCTCCAAGTCGAACGAATGATGGGTCGAAAAACAAAAATATTCCGGTGGAACCGGTACGACAACCACCCAGGATTGTGGTGTCCGATGACTCGGGGGAGGATTATCTAGCTGTCAAAAAATCGACAAGCTACGTACCAGACGTTTCTGTCCACCCACCTGCCATGGCGGAACCTATTACAGTGACGAGTTCTGTTGGGAGTTCAGATGGCGTGAAGGCATTAGCTTTTCCTACTACCCAAATCTCGGAAGAATCTCAAAAGCCAAAGCGCGTTATCAGCGCACCTAACACTCGATCAAGTCGACGCAGTAAGAAAATTCAAGAACAAAGAGAGAGGCAATTGCGTCATGAGTACGACGCCAAATCCATGTATCTAACCTTCTTGCCTTCGCAGTTTTGCCCATACTTATCCATAATACCCAGTCTCCTGGCCGAAGCAATTCACCATAATAGCAAGATTCGACAGCTTTTGAATCGGATATCAACTAGTATGAAAGATTATGACTCTCTCCAGAGCCTTGTACAGGAAACTTTCAGAGTTGTGTTACCTGACATACCAAAAGACCTCGTTGACGCATTTGGGCACGATCCCGCTGGTGTAACTGGTTCAACACGTCGGATGCAAGGCTGGCGAGCTGTTGAAGACATCTACCACCGCGTTCACCTACAACGCCAGATTTTCAGGTCCTTTTTCGAGATCTTTGAGGAAATTTTACCTGATGACTTTTGTCCTTTGGATAAACCCATCGAAACACTTGAAGGGCTGCTAGAAGCATTGAAGACTCAGAAAGCAGAAATAGTTTCTGATGCAGCGACTGTCTCGGAATTATTGAAGGTCGTGCGAGAGGTTCATGGCAAAGTGAAGGATGAATACAACAAGACGGTCTCGCATGTATCTGTTGTGTATCCTCAGGTGAGACATTTGGTTTACCTTGAGACGTGCAGGATCATCGTCATATCCTCCTAATAGTTATCACACGTGGATGCCTTAGAAGAAAGCTACAGGGACCAGTATCAACAGTTTTGGGAGCTTGGCATGGATGCCTTGACCCTTCTTCTAGACACCGTGACGCCGTTTTGGAGACAATATGGTAAAAGCATCGGAGAAGATGTTCGCGATTTTCTGATCATCCCTCTTTACCGGAATGAATTCACTGGGGAACCAAAGCGATACCGTATCCGGAAGTTCCCTACACGCTCCTTCCGCCATTGGCTATTGCTCGTTGTCTTCTTCATCAGTTCCATTGGTATCAATATCCTCCAAATTCGCGCTGCCATATCATCTACCATGCACTTCCGTCTTTCATCGATCCCGTATGATGGGATAAGGTGGACTGCATTACCTTTCTTCTGGATGAGCATAATTATACAGTGGTTTGCAGTCCTATTCGAGTTCGTTATCGTTTTCATGCAGTTAGGTGTTATTGTTTGGTGGATTGGCTGGACAGCCAATCTCTTTTCTTGAGCATTCAACTTCATTATTGCAACACATCATGTAAATTATCAAATAAAGTTATTGTACAAATTTCGTTATTACTCTGAGGGTACCACTACATTACTGTCTTGTGATAGTGCTGAAAAAAAAAAAATCTACACAGGTGCTGTGGGTGCCACTTCTACATTTGTCTTCTGTTTCTCGATCTCGGCACAAGGGCGACAGTATTCTGTTATGGCAGTGAGTAACTTTGGTTCACGGCTGAATTAGCACTCACTTCCTCCCAAAATCAAGGGAACATCGGTATTCTTACAAGAAGTGCATTGTATGGGAGTAAGCGGTGAGGTTTTAGACTGAATCGAGCGAGCTCGTTTTACAACTATTGTATCTTCGGTTGCGTGATCGCCCTTTGGTTTGTCAACGGGGGCAGCGTCCTTCCGTCGTTTCTGGCGTACTGATCGGCTGTGAGATGATGGTCCTTGTTTTAGTGCTCTCATGGTATAAGGCGGGGCAGAAGCCTAAGTATATGTATAAATGAGAGCGTTGATGGAAAGAATGATTGCTTACTCCTTGCAATTGTGTTAACAGTGGACCTGGTGTCAACTGGTGTCCTAGATAGAGTCGAGGTGGTGGCACCTATATCCCAAGGAGAATGAGTTAATGTAGAAGAGAGGAGTATCTCACTCACCTGCTTGTCTACGTGGACCTTGTTAGCTGTATTTTTAGATTCGCCACCCACCCAACGCCAGATGGTCTCCCAAACCGCGAATGGCGCAGTTTTCAAAGTAAAAACGATTGGGTATTGCAAGGGATTTTCTCCATGTTCTGCTGTTGGGCCCGGGGGTTGCTTGTCGGTATTGAAAGGTACACAGGTCAACAAAGTGACATCCAATTCATTCGGAGCATCTGGAGGGGGTTTCCGTTCTACGTAAACGGGTACCCGGGGAAAACACCACCTTTCGTTAGGTGTCTCACGAAATTCGAAAACTAGATCAAACTCTTTCACAGGAGGGTTTGAGAACCCAGTATAGGAGCCATAGGCCGAGGTTGTTGGCTGACCTTGTTGTGGTTGGCTCTGAGTTGAAGAAAGCGAGGATAGGGATGCAAAAGATTGAATCAAAAGCCCGAGAGTTTTCAGCTGGTCCTGCGTGGCCTTGCCTGCGGCAGCCAGCTGGAGGAGATTTGCAAGAATGGGATTAGAAGAGGCCGCAGAGTTAACTTGCTGGATGAGGTGTGGAGTCAAGGCAATCGATGCAGGTAGTGACTCCAAAGACGAAGAGCCGTTATTGTCAAGTTTGGCAGCTGCAGAGTTACTCTGGGCGGCATTGCTTGTAATGGCAGTTTGAGAATAGGAAGGCGTGTAAGAAGATGACTGAAAGTAAGGATTGGCTGCTTGTGGTTGGTTGGAGAAACTACTAGGTTGGTATCCCTGAGGAGGAAGGTAGTGTACCTCATAAAAGACTGTGTCAGGGAATATGTGAGGTCCTATCACAACGTTGCATGTTCCCCGAGTTTGAATCGTGTGCGGAGGTGGAGCAGGGTCCTTGTTATTTCTAGATCTGCTAGAAAATTTCGGGAATGTCTTGAGTAGCCAACGCTCACGGGCTGCCAAAAATGTTTTGCGAATGAAACTTGCTGGGAGACAAGAAGTTGGCGGACATACATTGTTTTAGGGAGAGAAACAGAACACAACTGGACTTCGAATTCACCAAACATAACTTCATAGAACAAGGAAACATCCGCACCTCTCCGAGACACTTTTTAACTTCGTTCCCTCCTCTGCTGAGCGCTTTTGGTCCCAGAAAGGCCTATTACCTAGCGGTAATACAACGTCGTTCTTGCTAGTCATCTCCTGAGTATGGCTATTGAACAAACATATCCAAAGTCGGTACGCCTATATGCAGCCTACTCCTTCTGGAATTCCACATCGTTGTCTGCGCTGCGCTCTTGTACCCTTTCTTCTTCCTTACAATACGAGCCAGCAGTTCTACACCTACCACTCTAATCTCGCGTCATGCAAGTAATCTCCTATCTTCTAACGGATGGTGGTTTATAGATTCTCTAGGTACGGAAATCGTGCAGGACGAGGTTTCGACATTGATGAGGAGATACACTACCCCACACGTCCCGTTGACAAAGAGAAAGCAGAACATGAACTTGTCATGCATATCAAAAAGGCTACAAGTCCAGAAGAAACAGCTCCAAAGCAAAAGCACGTTCGAAGTGCGTAAAGAGTTTCTTCCTGTTCCATACGTATTGCTCATTTGAAGCATTCACAGAGGCAATAATGTATACATGGGACTACCATTCTTCGATATCCTTCTGGAGTGGATTGCGTGTACAACCGATTGTTGCTGATGAGGTGCAAACTTTTAAAGCACTCATTATGGTTCATAAGGTACTGCAAGAGGGACATCCTGTTGTAAGTCTGCTATATTGTTGACCACATTCTCCCAATCTAACAGCCTGTTCTAGACTCTTAAAGAGGCGCAAGGTCAAACGTCATGGTTAGAAACATGCGCTCGATCAGTCGGGTCAGACGCCAGCCGAGGTGAATCGATTTCGATTGGCACTTTGTCTTGTTACTGAAGCGAACTAGGTTATACGGCATTAATCAAGACATATGTGTATTTTATTCTGGCTAAACTACGATTTCATCGTCTGCGTCCGGAATTCAATGGTTTGTTCGAGTATGAAGAGTATGTGACGCTGAAAGGAATAGATGATCCCAATGAGGGGTATGTAATGGGTTTGACCTGGCTGCACTTTTTCTGATTTTTTTTCAAAGATATGAAACCATCTCCGACCTAATGGGTCTCCAGGACCAGATTGAATCATTTCATAAACTGGTTTTCTCGCATTTCGATCGCAGTGCTAACAACGAATGCCGCATCTCCTCCCTTGTTCCGCTAGTGAAAGAAAGCTGGGGTATCTACAAGTTCATCACAAGTATGATGAGGGCCATGTACAGAAGTAGGTTGCCTTCCAGTTATCTGATATGCTTGGTTTCGATCGTCGTTACGCAGGAACGAACGATCCTGATGTGTTGATGCCTCTGAAGGAAAGATACGCTGCTCAGCATAAGAGCCTTCGACAATTCTACTACGAATGTTCGAATCTGAAGTTTTTGACGAGCTTGATTAACGTCCCGAAGCTGGCTGAAGTATGTGTTTACGTCCTCTTTGACTTTTTTCTTACTCTGTCACCAGGATCCCCCAAACCTGTTGGATTCCAGTGATGTTCCTGACTTACCAGCCAGACCAAAGACTGCAAACAAAGGGCCAACACCATCTTCTCAGACGCCCGGTCCTACTGCTGCGGAAATAGATGAACAGGCACGTTTGTTAAAACAATATGAGGACAAACAACGCGCTTTGAATCTTCAACGCGAAGCTGAGGAACGTCAACGGGCAGAATTGGCCGCACAACAACAACACGAATTTGAACAGCGACAGCGCGATCAGGCAGAAGCCCAGAGGCTTGCCCAGGAACAGTTATTGCAGCAGCAACAAATGATGTTTGCCAATCACCAGCAAGCTGAACTGGAACAACAGCTTCTTGCCATGAGGGGTCAATTCGAGCGGGATCAAATCTTCCTAGAACAGTACGACCGGGTAAGTAAATATGCCTTAAAACGATCTTTCTTCCTAATTCAGTGACACAGCGCGTGAAAGCCCTCGAAGCCGAGCTTAGCGGCATAACTACCAGTGTCAACTCTCAACATGCTGCAAAAGACGAGTTGATCAATCAGCTCCAAGATCAAGTTACTCTTTGGCGGAACAAATACGAGGCCCTTGCCAAGTTGTACAGCCAGCTTCGGACAGAACACCTTGACATGCTTTCAAAGTTCAAGCAAGTACAATTGAAAGCGAACTCTGCTCAAGAAGCCGTGGATCGTATGGAAAGGATGGAACGAGATTTGAAATCCAAAAATCTTGAACTGGCGGATATGTTGAGAGAACGCGATCGAGCACGGTTCGATATCGACAGGAGCAAGTCTTCTCACAAGGAAGAAGTCGACCGTTTACGCCGCGAACTCAACTTTGCCAACGAACGGGCTGAAGATGCATCACGCCACAAGAGCTCAGAAGTATCTTCTGTGATGTCCAAGTACAACAGACAATTGTCAGAACTAGAGGACTCCCTTCGTGTAGGTACTTGTGTTGACTCTTGGGACCCGCTACCTAAACTACCTTCCAGTCAAAGCAAATGCAAATGGATGACCTCCTTGCGAAACTGGGCAACACTGAGGCTGATATAGAGAGACTTCGAGAAGAGAAAGATCAAGAAATCGAAATCTTGCAAGCAGGAATGGATAGTACGATTGAGCAGTTGAACGAATCACGTCAGGTCTGTGATTCTCACCCCCTAGTATATCTATCCGGGCTTTAACATCACTACAGAGTCAAGGTTTGGTTGATGAAACCACGAATGCTCAAATTGACACCCTTATCCTGGACAATCGCAAGAAACTCAATCAAATCATTGGTATGGTGTTCGGTCATGTTGTGGTCACTTTCTGATTGTCTTCCAGACTCAATCCTGGGAGCGTGTGTGCACAAAGTCGACGATGCAATTTATGAACTGGAATCCCCATCACAAGCTGGTAACCTCAATTCAACTCCAGAATACACCCTGTCGATGATCGAGAAGTCGCTAAATAACGCCACGGATTTCGCCACCATTTACAACCTATACCTGGGTGGTGAACCTGGAGGTGACCATGTTGACGTCATCAAGTCTGCCAATGAATTCGCCCAGTCCCTCGTCGACGTTCTTATCAATACGAAGGGTATCACGCGTCTTGCAAGTGATGATGATGCTGTTGACAAGATCATCGGTGTTGCTAAAAGCGCTGGAGATGTCGGTCTGCGCTTCTTCGAAAACCTCCAGTCCTACAAAATGGACCTTTTGCAACCCTCTCAACGGAAAGATGTCGCAACCAGAAACAACAGCCAAGCACGTGTGGCGTTGACCAAGCTGTCCGAGGTTGTTGACGGTTTGATTCCAAAGGGTGCAAAAGCGGGTGCGTTGGCTCGGGCAAATGGCGATCTTGGCGATATCGTCGAACAGGAAATGCTCAGCGCTGCGCAGGCAATCGAAGCCGCGACTGAGCGATTGCAACAACTTATGTCGCGTTCCAAGGATTCCGCTCGCTACAGTGCTCTGGATTTACAAGTTCACGACTCTATCCTATCTGCCGCCATGGCTATCACTCAAGCCATTGCGCGATTGATTAAGGCTGCAACTGATTCACAAGAAGAAATCGTCGTCCAAGGCAAAGGTTCCAGTACGAGACAGCAATTCTACAAGCGAAATAACCGGTGGACAGAGGGCCTCATTTCAGCTGCTAAAGCCGTTGCCTTTGCCACGAACCTTCTGATTGAAAGTGCCGACGGTGTCTTGTCTGGAACACACTCATTAGAACAGCTCATCGTTGCCTCGAATGAGGTTGCCAGTGCTACGGCACAACTTGTAGCCGCTTCTCGTGTCAAAGCGAATCTCATGTCGAAAACACAAGAACGCCTTGAATTAGCCGCAAAAGCAGTGACAGCGGCTTGCAAAGCCCTTGTCAGGCAGGTCAAGGCGGTTTCCGCAAGGCAAATCGTGGACGAGGAAGTGAATTACAAAAACATGGCTGCGCTGGAATTCAAGAAACGAGAGATGGAGCAACAGGTCGAGATTCTGAAGTTGGAGAAGGACCTAGGCGCAGCGCGTCATCGTTTAGGTATCATGAGGAGGGCTGGGTACCATACAGATGAAACAGAGTAGGCAATAATATTAGTACCATATATGAGACAATGATATAATGACCAGCTGATGTATAACATGAAAAAAATAAGAATACGAGAAACAAAAGGAATAAACACGTCACAGCAGGAAGTTCTGATCATGACGAAGTTGCTACATAGCAGGTGTTATAGATGAAAGGCGTGCATAGGTCATTTGAATACAGAAAGGGATTTCCATTAAAGAGTTCTCAACTCCGAACCGTATCGAAGGACTCTCGAGCAAGGTCCAAGAAGCTTTCACCTGTCTTGCTTGAACCATCGGCAGAAGGGGGCTTCATGTTCAAGAACAGGCTATCCCGCTTCTCGGCTACCTCTGCTTCAGACTCTGGGTCAGTCTCGCCATCAATCTCCAAAAACGATGGCTTTCGCATGATGGAACGACGGTGGATGGCCTTCTCTAAGACGCCAGAGGTTCGTACCTTCCCTCTTGAGGTCGCAATGGATCGAGGGGCAGGAGGTGTGGAGGTTGGCAGACTCCTGGTTCCCAAAGAGCTTGGTTGCAAGGGGGTGGTAGTGGTGATCACTGTATTGGATCGGTCTAGTATTTTGACCTTTGAATAGTGCAAACGTTCGATTGGACTTGGAACCAGCGTTGATGTGGTTGAAGTAGAGGCAGTCGACCGTACTGAGTTTGATGATAAGAGTCGGCGACGCGGTGGAGGTGGAAGACTGGTCGAATCGGGCATCATATCCAAACGAGAACCTGCAACGTTGGCAATAAGTCGACGGCTTTCAGAAGACCCAAACTCTGCTTCCTTGCTGCTGTCTCTACCTAGTGGATCAGCGGTGATAGGGCGACGAGCAATGCGTGAGCGTGAAGTTGAACTCGTGGGCGTTTCACTCGACCACCCTGAGCTCGGTTCGGGCCTCATGGAATGGGAAGGAGAAAACCTGGGTTCTTGTTCAAACTCTTTCGAACCTTTTGAATGTGGAAATGAGAATGAACCCAGTGGTATTTCCTGTTCGAGATTGGTATTGGAGATACTCTCTTCGAGTTTAGCGAGCTCGTCTCGCGACATGATCGCTTGTGGTTGATAGTCCACTGTAGGAGGAGCAGGACTATTTGGAGTGGTATCCGCACCTTCGTCCCAGAATGATGAGGGTTTCGGATAATTTCTGGTTACCACCCAAGGTTTATAAGAAGTTTGGATTGTGTCATGATCAGAAATGTGACTTGACTCTGACGATGCATCGTCTTCCCTGAGACTAGTCGGGACGCGGGTCAACGTTGAAGGTCTTTGACTGCCAGTAGAAAAAAGCCTCTTTCTCGACTTCCATTGGTCGGTTATGGAATGGGAAGGGGTATCTCCGTTGCGAGGTTGCGTAGTTACGAAAGAAGTCCGAATTGAAAGAGAGAGAGTTGGCATGGGTAAGCGACATTGTTGAGAATTCCGTTGTTTTCTTTTCTCAGAAGAATCAAGAGTAGTGGTGGGAGATGATGCGGGTCTAAGAGATCGTTGCGATGGCAGCTTCTTTAAAGTGCGTGGGGAGGAAGGGGCAGTCTTTGAAGAAGGTTCGACACTCTCACCGAATGAACAATCGCCACCGGGTGAGTTCTGCTTCGAAGGTCGACTGTCATCATAGATGGGATGGAGAGAGGTGTTGTGATGGTTAAACAATGATGGTTGGGAAGAGGAGAAATGAGGGAGGGAACCCATGCCTTTCCGGTGGTGAAAATTTGGCTGCTCTGTAATAGGTTGGGGTGGAGCTGGTAAGCCGACAGAGGGTGGGGCTGTGGGTGGGGCGACAATGCGTGAAGACGAGATTGATGTCTGGCGCACGGGAAGGCAAGACTTGCTTGGTTCAGAATGCTTGATGGACGCAGGGATACTTTTTGACGTCGAAGATGCTTGAGACAGCTTTCGCTGTGTCGTTTGTTCTTTAACGAAGAAACCTGACTTCTGGGGCAACCCTCCGACCGTCATGCCCCTAGACCGCAGCTTAGGCCGGCCAGGAGGCTCCACTAGCGATTCGTTTGCTGATTTTGACATCGAGGGCATCAGCGAGGTCTGCAGTAATAGGTCATCCGGTAGCCTGACTTGCATGCTACCAACCGAGCGCCTGTTGTGAGGTTGGTGAACTCTGTTCCAAAGAGAAAATCCGGATACATACTTCAAATGTAATTTTTTGCTTTCTGGAAAGGTAAGATGCGAACTTGACGTGGTTGTAGAATTGAGATCTAGCCCAAGACTATTTGAATTAGTGGAGGAGGAACCATATGAGCTTCGATAGACAGGGGAATCAGCTTTGCCGGGAAAGTCGGTGACAGAGGGACTTGAATAAACAGACAGACGACTGGGAACAGGCGAGTGATGAATGGAAACGACTGGAGGGTGACCGGCGAAAGGGTCATCAGCAATAGTGAGTAGAGACTGTCTGGGACGTCGAAGACGGGTATCGAATGAGTCGATAGGGGAGAGTATGGGGGAATATTTCGGGCCACTGGAGGTATCCGACGCATGAGAAGCAGTTGCCGGACAGAGCGGTTCCTTGGATGGTCTCTTTGACCTGAGGCCAATGGCGACTGCAATGGATTTGAGTCCTGACGAATGTTTCGGGACATTTGAGGAGCGTCTATCTGGCTTTACGTCGACATAGTTCTGGCGGAGCTCCTTGTTGCCGGACGATTTAGGCAGCGACCACCAGCTCTTTGTAGGGGGATTCGTGCTGGACATTGAGGGAGCATGGGGGGACAGGGGAGAGTCGGAAAATGTATGATCACGAAATTGTCAATGTCATAACGGAGATGGCGTACCCACGGTGCGGACGAAAGAAATATCTGTCAATCAATTTCCTTGTGTAAGCGCCAATATTCACTCTGAAGGGAGATCCAACACTATCACAGACCACAGTAATAATGGTTCATGCAGTCCAGGGTAGTTCCTCGGAAACAGATATTCCAGTCATATAGGTATCTACTATGGTTGTCAATCATCCCAGCTCTGCCCAAAGGTCTTCCGTGCTTCTTGCTTGGCCTGCGAGAGGCATCGGCGTATACCCATTCGGTTGTTCAGGAGTACGCTCGTGGCTGGCATCAAAAACGACGGCACCCCGTACTAGCGGCTGTGCCTGTTCCTCGTCCTCATCCTCCATCTCGAGGTCTACAAATCCTCCTCTCGCCGAATTGATATCAATTGGCTTTGGACGCGAAAATATTGATTGGCCCGATCTGCATAGCATTCATCATCTGCACCGGTGATTGCTTTATTAAAAACATACTGCCTCATTACCGCTGCTAAACGGCCAAATTGGAGCACATTCCTCGCAACAAGAAGCAGCGTGTCGAAGATTTCTTCTTCTTTACTCCCAGTGCCGCATTTTGCGAATGCGAGAACCAGCAGTGTAAGTGCGCAAAAGATGGTCAACACAAGGTCAACCACATTGAAAGGCGACTTCCAAAATTGCTGAAGCAGAAATGGATGTCACAACTCCATATCCACATACCAATGTTCCCGCACCTTATTCAGGGCAACGAATCGTATTCCCACCTCCAAAATCATCGCGGTGTTGATGATTACCTCCAGTATGTAGAAGGCGAGTCCAGGACACCCGTCCGTTAGGCTCAGCACAACAGTGGTCACAGACAATGCTGCCATTCCAAGGTATAGGAAAACATATGTCCTTGAATGGACGAATCTATTTGCGAGCCCTCGAGCAATTTCCTGCCGTGTGAGCGCGTATATTGATCGAGTAGCACTGTAACGGAAGTCAACGTCAGCTTCGAATCACATATTTTATTGCAACTCACACTGGGGGGTTATCTGTGTTCCCATTCAATGGCTCAGTTTCCCCCTCGTACTCCGAAATTCTCTCCTGCGCTGGTGCAGCCATGAGGACAGAGATGGACGTGACTGAACATATGAATGTCACTTTGTAACATGTGACTTCTCGTCACATCCTCCTTGGTCCTAACCGATTGACTCACCCTTTCACATCTTGTGCTAGAACATCCTTTCAAAATGGGAGGCGGAGACTTGAACATGAAAAAGAGCTGGCACCCCTTGCTCCTGAAGAATCAGGAGCGGGTGTGGCTGGAGGAGAAGAAAGCGGTAAGCCAGTGTGTTCAAATTCGGTTGCCACAAATCACTAACCAACTGCCATAGCTGGAGGAAAAGAAGAAAACTGATCAACTCAGGAAGGAAAAAGAAGAAGAAAGGCAGCTGCAGGAACTCCAAAGGCTTCAGGAGGAGCAGACTGGGAAGAAACGAACTGAGAAGCTGGAGTGGATGTACACAACACCAGCTACGGGGAACAGCCAAAACCCAAACGATTTGGAGGATTATCTCCTTGGGAAGAAAAGAGTGGACAAAATTCTAGTAGCCGATGAAAACGCAAAGGTATGTCCTACCACCAATGTAACCTCTGTACTTTTTCTGACCGCATTACTTTCTAGCTCGGAGCCGCTCATAAAAGTTTCATTGCAATCCAAAATGCAAACAGTACTCGTGATATTGCTGCAAAAGTTCGCGAGGATCCTCTACTAGCAATCAAACAGCAAGAACAAGCCGCCTATCAGGCATTGCTGTCAAATCCTCTTCGACTCAAAATGATGAAGGAAGATCTCGGAATTAAACCCAGAAAAGACAAAGCGGAAAGGAAAAGGGAGAAAGAGGAACGCAAGCTTCTTAAGCAAGAACGAAAGCGACACAGAGACAGGAGCTCTAGTATGGATCGACACTCCAGATCGCCACGCCTAAGCGTTAGGCGGAGAAACCGAAGTCCGTCACCCGCCCATGAGCACAACGCACAAAGATATCGTTCTTATTCTCGGACACCTTCCCCTCAACCTCCACTTCGCAATTCCCGAAGGCGGAGTCCCGACAGCAGGAGCAGGAGTAGGAGCCCAAGAAGGGAACGGGACTACGACAACGGCCGGTATCGCTCTGGGCTTTCTCGCGCTAATGGTCATCATAATAGAGACAGTGATCAAACGCAGGGAGACAACAGTGGCCCTGGTAATCGATCGCGCAGCCCGCGAAGGGTAGAGAGGGGCCCACCTCCCAAACGGTCTCGTTACTCTCCTCCCCCTCTTCCTCAGAATGACCATAGGAATGGGTATTCCCATCACGAATCCGACCGTTCCCTCCGTCTTGCGTCTATGCAATCGAACGCCACGACTATGTCCGAGGATAGGCAGAAACGACTCCAATCTTTGTTAGAGAAAGAGAAGGCTGAGTCAGAGGCTGATCAGCGTGCCAGGGAGAAGTCGAAGGGCATGTCTACGTTCCTCAGCCAGGAGCAGAAACGTGTGTTTGGAGGTTCTGGTGGCTTAGAGGATAGGCTTAGGCGAGGAAGGAATGGGTTGGTTGTCGATGCTGATTGAGCGTCTACCATGTGTGTGTGTTTATGACGACTTCCCTCGAGTTGATTCTTATTTTGCGACACCTCAAGTCCAATTATCTACTTCTACCTCGTTTGTGTTATATTTAGCGTGCCTCGTGACTATAAATACGCTTCGAATTCAAGATCCTCGTTAAAGCTTCAACGTTCAACTTGTATCTGGATTCTGTACGGCAAGAAATCTAGTATGGCTCCAAGACGCGTACCATCGATGGCCTCAGTCGCTCCTTCGCGCTCTGAAAGTCCGGCACCAGTGGCTCCCGAAGGGGATGAGGCAAGAACTTTTCTCGGAGTCGTACCGTCTTGAAACTGAAATCTCTCAGACCCCATTCTTCGACACCGTTGATGAGCTCCAACAACATGTAACCCATACCGGAAAACGCTGGCTACCAAAACGCTAATTTATTTCTAAGGGAATCAATGTACAAGACATCCTGAAGCTTAAGGTCACTTTCGCCTGAGAAAATATTATTTCTTCGCTGACGAAACAGTTCATGACCAGTCTGCAGCTATTCATACCGTCACTGGTGTGAGCATGACGACCAGACGTCAAATGCTGAAGATTAAGGTCAGATACCCGCATATATCTATATCAAGGTTCAAGTCGCATCTTACTTAGGGCATGTCGGAGGCGAAAGTAGAGAAGATAAAGGTTCGAATCATAGGCGGCTGAGATTTTCTTCGACTCATACGCAAATAGGAAGCAGCATCAAAGATTTTAGTTCGAATCGTCATAACCAACTTTCTTCCGCTATTTTGATTGAAGAATTATTCCAGGGTTCATCGTTCGCTACGGGCGTCGAATACTCGGAAAAGCGCAAGCGCGTCAATGTAATAAGCACTGGTAGCAAAGCTGTCGATGGAATCTTGGGTGGTATGTTGCGTCGTGTATTTCTGATTTTGTGCCTATGTCTATGTGCAGGTGGCTTAATATCGCAGTCGATTTCTGAAGGTGAATCCTTTGTCGATACACCGAACTATGTTAATCAGCGGTTCTTAGTTTATGGTGAATTCCGAACTGGCAAAACGCAGCTTGCGCATACATTGAGTGTGGTTGCTCAACTCCCAGCGGAAATGGGTGGAGCCGCTGGGAAGGTATATTCATGAATTTCAAGTCGTCAATTGATATTTACCCTCACTTTTAGGTCGCATATATCGACACAGAAGGCAGGTTCTGCTCGTATTGCCAATAGATGTTCCACAAACAGATTTTTATGACAGGTACATTCCGTCCAGACCGCATTCGCGCTATTGCCGACCGATTTGGAGTCGACGGTACCATGGCACTTGAGAATATTCTCTATGGTGAGTTCGCCATAGTCACAATCCGTTATCTTGCATTCTTTAATTTGTGTAAGCACGAGCGTTCAACAGCGAACATCAGGTTTGTGCAATTCCTGAGCTCCTGGCATTATCTAACATCTGCACATAGATGGAACTGATAAATGAGTGCTCTTTGCGATTCGCTGAAGACAAAGACTTTCGCGTCCTGGTTCGTGAGCTAATATTTTCAACTACTCAACGTGATAAAATGTTTTCTAGATTGTCGACAGTATCATGGCTCTCTTCCGTGTGGATTTTTCTGGTCGAGGTGAACTCAGCGAACGTCAACAGAAGGTGAAAACCCATTAGCCATTTCGAATATGCTGATCGTGTTCGAACTATTCGTCAAGCTTGCTCAGGTTTTTGCAGTTGTCTTTCTGATTGTATAACGATAGCGACGAGGATATGTCTAGATGCTTTCGAAATTGACAAAACTCTCTGAAGAATATAATGTTCGCTCTCTCTTCGTATTTTCAATTGTCGCTTGTCTGATTATAATATCAGATTGCTATTCTCCTTACGAATCAGGTTCAATGCAAGTATTTCGCCATGAGGACTTGGTCATGCTAATTAATTCACTAAAAAAAAACAGCGGACCCAGGGGCCACGATGACCTTCGTTGCGGGTGGTGCACTGAAGCCGATTGGTGGCCATATCTTGTCTCATGCTTCAGCAACAAGATTGTTTCTTAGGAAAGGTTTGTCATAGTACTAATGCAAAACTGTTCGCTGACAGAACCTGATTTTAGGCCGAGCCGAAGAAAGAGTAGCCAAGTTGGTTGATAGTCCTGATCGACCGGAGAGTGAGGCTTCGTACAAGTTGGATGAAGGCGGTTGGTCAGATGTTTGACTTGCCAAAGTGGTGAGTCATAAACCGAGGCAGCTGCATACATCTTGTATTACAGCGAGAGCCTGTCGCACGATTGTAAAATATTAGTTTCGAGAATTCGAATACTTTGATCATCACACCAATCCTCTTTGGCACATTCTACCCTCCATGGATACAAAAGGGGGACAATCAACGACCATCTACTTCGCATTGAATCGCCATGGGCAATTTTTTCTGGCAGATGCACCCACGGCTTGTATGTAGACTTGGACATATGCGAAGCTTCGCTGTTTCCACATGTTCCCGCAGAGGTCTTCCGTCAATTCAACAACAGGGTTATTTGTTAATATCTGAATGTCGTTCTCACCCTGAACAATATCTCTGGGCACCCCGCATGGGCACAACATGGGTAGTAGATTGAAGTCTTCAGGTGATGAACGCGTATCACGTGATACACGCGACGCGACCAAAAACAAACAATCAAACAGTTTGCAAGACAGTTTGTTCTCTGAATGCTTCACCTCCACCCATAATGACAGTGACTCTGGAGCTCGATGCTGCTAGTGCCGACTCCCATACGAGACGTACTCTCTCCGAGATATCTCTTGCTATAGCCAAGGCGAAGAAAATTGTCGTTGTAACTGGGGCTGGCATTTCCTGCTCCTGTGGCATCCCCGTAGGTTTTTGTTTTTGAAGAATGCAGTTAATTTTGAACCCGCCTTAGGACTTCCGTTCTTCGGATGGACTTTATGCTCTAGTGAAGGAACAATACCCTGACGTTGTAATGAAAGGCCGTGATCTTTTCGACGCATCGCTATTTCGGGATGCCACATCCACAGCAGTATTCTATACTTTCATATCTGGGCTCAAACGCTCAATAGATGCGGCCAAACCCTCGCCGACACACCATTTTATAAAGGTCCTCGATGCTAAGAAGAGACTGTTGCGTTCTTATACGCAAAATATTGATGGTTTGGAGGCTCGTGTGGGGCTGCTTGGTTCGTCTTCCCAGGAGGCCAAGTCAATCAAAAAGGGCAAAGCGAAGATTCGAACAAAAGATGTTAGGAATGTACAGCTTCATGGCGATATTCACCGGGTTCGGTGTATTGCCTGCTCTGCGGAATATCCATGCAGTGATGAACACCTTACCTTCTTCGAAAAAGGTACCACTCCTGACTGTCCGGAATGTCTATCTAGATGTACGTCATTGCGTCACAAACCACCTTCAGCGATTGACGTGTTTTATCTACTCAGCTGAGGCTCGTTTAGCCCGGTCCGCACGTCCTATCCGAGTTGGAACATTGAGACCGGCTATCGTTTTATACGATGAAACCCATCCGCTTGGCGATGACATCGGTGACATTCATACGGCGGACCTGTCCAGGACACCGGATATGCTGATCATTATGGGAACCTCACTGAAAGTTCACGGGTTGAAGAAGCTCGTGAAGGACTTCGCTCGAGTTGTCCATTCTGCAAGTTCATCAAGACCGTCAAGTTCTAAGAAGCCTTTTAAAGTTCTCTTTGTCAACAAAACTGTACCTGCTGCAGAATGGTCGGATATTATCGACTATCACATTTCAGGCGAAACCGATCGTTGGTCAAACCGGGTTATTGACGACTGGAAGAAGATGCGGCCAGCTGACTGGGAGATTCAGCAAAAGCTTGTTGCCGGAGATGGCGAAAGTACCGCAACTGGCAGGTTCAAATCGGTCAAATCGACAAAGCCGTCGAACACTTCGAAGCCTCGTCACCCTCTTACTGAAAGGGAAAATGTCGGCCCTACTTCTTCCAAGCCTCCACAAAAGTCTGCTGTTAACGAGGCGAAACTGGCGCCTCCGCTATCGCCCAGCAAACGTCAGAAGAAGACTTCACATTACGATGACCTCGAGTCCAGTCCATCAAAGCGGCGAACTACATCGAAACATGATCATGCAATGCCCGCCAGTGAGAGGAGGATGCTTTTTATTGAGAAGACGAATCAGCCGGCAGCGTCTGCCATTAACGACATGGATAAATCCAAGATGGACATGAGCCTTTGCGAATTGTCGATGCGGGATGTCAAGAGTGGTGATATGGATGTTAGCATCCTTGAATTGTCGATGATAGATGTCGAGGCAATGGTCGAGGAACAACCACTGATCAAGTCTCGAACCAAAGTACGAAGCAAATTGCCAGACACGAAACGAAAGCCAACTGCAAGGATGGTGACCAGACCAAAGAGGGTGAATACGCGGACAGACGCTGTCAGCTAGTTTTGGATTCGCGGATTCGGTTGAATCTTGCCATTTCATTTGTGAATTATATCCATTGTTTCTATAATGCGCTATACTATTTAGTTAGAACATACTTTTTGACCAAGATTTGCATTTTATACACCCGGATTGCCGGTTAGATCGATAATTATCAATCCGTGATGAGCTCGGAAACACTCCAATCCTCGAAACTGCCGTCAGGTAAATATCGACGAATAATGAGGGGTATTTTGCGCTGCGAAAGCTCTTTGATTGCGATTTGTAGGGCATCCGTCTCCCCATCCAAAGGGACGAGGACTGGTGCATTCATGCTGTGTCAGATGCACTTAGAAAATAAGAATGCAAAACGACAAATTCAATAAAGACCTGATCTGAAGAGCTCTGGTCCCCAATATCCTAGCACGTTCATACTTGGTGAGATACGGGGTTGTGATGCGCACTTGGTTGGGTTGGGGTTCAGCCGTAATTCCTGCAGTAGGGGCTGTCTGTTCTTCTGCATTGACCATTTCTTGGTCGACTTCTACACCGTTGACGCCTTGGACAGCCTCTTCACCGGTTTGCATATTCTCTTCGCCTTCCTGCGGTTGAGGTTCTTGATCATTGCCTAGGAGATCAAAGCCGTCGTCCTGTTGCTCATAAGCAAGTGGCATGCACCGAATCCTGAGAAAGGGGACAAACAAATGTTCCATCTCCAAATCTAATTAACATTCCCTTTATGAGATCGTAAACAAGAATTCGGCATGTCATCATACCCAGGTCCTCCGTAATCGAAATCGTCTCCCATAGCCCCTCCGACGCCATATTCGTCGTCAGACATTTCGTGTGATATGAGGGACGTAAACTATTGAAGGAAGTGGAAATGGACAAAGAGAGGAATTATTAACGTGACTGACGCCATCGTGACTCCGTGACATCCCTCTTATTTTTAACCGAAGACTTAAGGATGAGCCATTCTTCACTACAAGTTGACTGCCGATCCCTTCGCTCAAGAACCTGCGATTATCTCCTCAAATTTCAACTGTCTAATGCTTGACACGAACTGCAGCTGATATCAAGTCCATGGACAGTGAATCGCCACTCTCGACTTCCAATGTCCGCGGCCACAACATTTTATGTATCTCTGCGTGACGTCGTGCGTCGATTTTGTCTCGGAACCGGTTATTTACAAATGAAATTATCGACTTCTTATTCTCGCAATCCCTGGCTCTCATTCTTTTTTTGCTGTTGACTCTGTGTGAGGCAGACCACAGACAATCGACCAAGTTGTGGCTTTGCCAGTCCAACGTTGTGGTGCCTGTGACCTTGTTGCTCGCAATTATGCGCTTCGGTTGTTTACTTTATGAACTGTCAATCAATTTCCAAATGAAGGAATGGATCGTCCTCATTGGTCTCTAGAAAACTTGGCGTACCGGCAACCTAACTTTTCGTTATGCTGCAACGTCTGGCCATTTATGTAGGCCAGCGTAGTGAAAATGGAGGCGCGGGGCGGACGGAAAAATCGTTGTCCCACACCAGTCCTGTTGAGTAATTATTGACACGACAGACAATAGAATTGGATCAGGCAGCGTCGATCGACTCCAACACTTGTGCACACTGGTTCTTGCTAGACCGGCTTGCGTCGGGCGACGTTAAACGTGGGCCTTGAAGGGCGCGATGTTCTGTCAGATGATTGATTAATGCATTGCAAAAAAGGGATTGGTACGCCTGTCGCCTTTTTTTTCCACAATTCTCTAAATGTTTTAAAGTGTATCGAGATCAGGACTTCTCCATTTGTAAATTCAATTTCTTATATTTCCCAAACGCCCGACGCCTTCCTCTTGTGTCCTCCAGTCGCCCTCTTTTCTTCCTCTACCATGGACGATGATCAGCACAGTGCGCTATCCGATACCACCTGCACCACCAAAAAGACTGAGGACAAACCATCCCATGACGCTAGCATCTTTGTTGGAAGGTCTGTTTGCTCGTCCCTCAAACTTTGACTACATAGTAACCCTGCATCCGCAGCCTTCCGTCAAATATGGATCAAGGAGATCTCTCTCGCATGTTAATGGATCATCTCTCTGAGCATGCCCAGATAAAGAACGTCAAGGTTGTCCGCGATTCGAAAGGCGGTGTCTGCGCTTTCGTGCAATGCCTGGTAGACCCCACGTCGTTGTTAACTGTCAGAAAACTGACATATATGCGCTCCAGGACGCTAATTCTGCCACTCTTCTCATTGAGACCTTAAACGCCAACCCCCCGAATCCGTTCCTTGGGCGAATTTTGCGATATGAACCTGCTCGGGCTTTCCGGACACTGATTATTTCCTATCGGTTTGTCTTGCAATATGTTTCAACGTCGCTTAATAACAGTATTGTCAGGTCGCCCATCTACACATGTCCTATGAATTATTCTTCGGGGCCTATCAAAGATCAGTTAACCGAAATGGAATTACCTACCGCTATGCGAGTTTGGAAGCACAACAATTCGAGGTTAGAATCCATGGGCTTGTGTACTCGCAGGTTGCTCAATAATTCTTTTAGGTTTCATAGCATCTTGTATAATGCCCAGGCGCTGCAAGCTGCAGAAAATCAAAGTCGGCCTGGCCCCTCAGAGTCGGAAGCTGTCTCTTTGCACCCGTTGAAATACGATGAAGAGGTACACATTTCCTTCAAGGACGGGGACTGCATTAAACATATATGTCTAGAACCTAAGAGATCTAGCTGCGTACTTCGGTGTTTTGGAAAGTTTTAGTCCCATCGAAGTGCCTGCAAATGGCCAATACCCTGTTCCGCACAACGGGCCTCGTTACTCCACAATGGATTCAAGATGTTGGGAGGTTAAATGGCAACACCGAGACGAGTGTGTCACCGCATTAATGGTAAACCGAATGAATATTTCACGAGCTTTCACCTAACTTTCGCACTCAGACGCTGAGAAGAGTGCCTCATCTTACTGTTACTTGGGCTCATCAGCCGCCGTCTCGTTCGCCATTGTCTCAGCCCCAATCCCACTACGTTTCCAGAACTCCTTCGTTGCCTCTTTATCACCAACTTCATGTGCCTGAATTTGTGTCGCCAGATCCCATGGGAGGTCATATGTACCCTAACCACATTAATCCCCAGTTTGTACAACAAAAATATGGCCCGCAAGTCACCATGGGTCGGGGCATCTTCCATTCTCCTCGAGGTTTTGGAAATAAGCAGAGCCTCAAGGAAAACTTGAATGCGCGCCAAAAACCCTTTTTTAGACACCGACAGATCCAGGGTTTTATCTCCCCTTCCTTGGAAAATGCGAAGGAATCAGAAGACCAAATTCATGAGTGTGTTCTATGACTTCCACGCATTTATCATTCTAACCTGCTGGTAGGCCTCCATCGCCAACGGACCAGGATGCACAGGACGTTTCGGTACCGCCTACTCCCGCCCTTGACGCGTCCTCCATCACGCCCGTAACGCCAGGTTCTCAATTCCCAACTACTCCTGTGACCAGTGGTACATCTTTTGATGATTTTACAATAAAAGATGATAACACTCCGCAATACGGTGCCGGAAAACATGTTGACCCTACTACTTTATTCGTTGGTGGGCTTGATATTTCGGGCCCTGGAGTCTGGGATGAAGAAAAGGTCAGAACGGTTTTCTCGAGGTATGGGGGTTTGGAGAGTATCAAATTTGTTCGACCGAGTAAGCTATTTGTCCCGAAATAAAGCCCAACACTCAAAATTATACACAGTAAACGCTACGGTTGCCTTCGCGTTCGTCAAATTCAACAACATAGAAGCGCCTGCCTGTGCTGTTCAGGAAGAAGTATGACCTTCCTCCTGTTAGCTATGGCCCATTGATCTTACTTGGGTTTTTAGCATAATCGTGTGTATGAAGGTCGTGCCCTACGTGTCCAATTACGCGACATTAATCCCCCCAAGGGTAACTGGAAATCTGGACGAGGACGTGGAAGGTTTCAACAACACAATTTTAATTCCCATCGACGGTACAACTACCGTCCTTTCATCAACGGACAAGACAACCCCACTATTGCTACTCACGGAAGTGGACTCAAATCCCCCTTAGAAACTAACGATGGACAAATTGCCGTAGCCTCACTTTCTGGCACTCCGCACCAGCGTCGAGAGTCGATGTCGTCTCTACCCGATGTGGGCAGAGAAACCCCTGGAGCGGACAAGTTTCGCGAATGGTACGATGGCCTGGAATCGCCCCATACACCACCTCCCTCGTCTCAGGGCTCGTCGGCCTCTGTTACTTGTGCTTCGTATAATACACCGTCATATCCGTTTGTTCACAGTGTACCCTACATGTCCCCACCTTGGATGCAACCCTATGTACCAAATGGGTCGTATCCTATGCCGTACTACCCTGGATACTCTTTCTATCCTCCTCAACAACCACCTCCCATGATGTCTCCTCCGAGCTCTGATACAAATGGGCCTGCGGTTGGTCCACTTGCGGTCTGGCCATCTGGTGTATGTGGAGTAAGTTTCGTATCATATTTTCTTGGTCAATTATTCACTCTCCTCCAGTCTTTCGTATCCTACCCCATTGGACCATTGCGAGTTCCCAGCATTGGGCAAGGCAGTGCCAACCAGCCACCGTTGATACCGACTGGTTTCATGCAAAATGAACATGGCACACTCGTTGCTGTATATCAGCCCGAGGCACTTAATCAATACATGTCAACAAATATTGCTCATCAAGAAGCGAGGTCCTATCACGCTGAGGGCGCACAACCCTCAACCACTCCTCACATTTCGCATCACCAAGGCCAGATGGCTCCGCCATCTAATCGACCTCCTGCTCAGTTGCCTTACCACGAAGGAAGTCAACCCATGAATGCACCCTTCGATCGTCGCCCGCATCAAAACTACAATAATAATACAGGCCGGAATAATCAACCTGGTACCTTTCCTCGACCGTACGCAGGACGATCTGGACGGGGATATCTACAAAACACGGCAAATCCGCCACACGGAAGCGGTGTTCAAGTGGGACGGGCATTTGGTGATTGGAATCGATGAAATTTTGGTTTTTGGCCCTTTGAATTGAAACATGGCTGCTCTTGAGATTAAAAATTTGGTGTAGAACAAAGTTTTATGTATTTGTGTAAATTTCGAATGGGAATGTGTGAGGTCAGGGCATAGGGTCAGTGGTCAAAGATATTCATCATGATTAGTTTCATAATTGTGCACTTTATCAGTACATTGATAGCACGAGGGCCTTTTTGAAATGAGAGTTGGTGCCATTTGGAGGAAAATCCCATAAAAGGAATTTTAAGAATCGGATCACGGAGGAGCGGACCCGTCAATGGGCTTATTGACCTGTGAAATCGTGGATCACGGAGGGTAATATAATATATAAAACACGTAATAAAGAGGGTAATATTTCCATAAGGAATACTTATGATAAACGGGTTTTCATATCGGAAAGTATATTACGGAGCCACGGCTACTCACGATGGTACGATTTATTTAACCCTCGTTCTGTGTTCCCACATCAAAGTGCGGGGGAAAGCCCTGAACCCACCGGATCCAAAGCACGATGCATGCTTCTTCAATACGACATTATATTGAGGGTTCAAATTGCGAAAAAGTCTAAAAATAATTATGATGGTACATTGACAGGGGATATCGCACAGGCAAGGGATATAGGGTACGGGTGGTACAACAGATAGCGAGTGTTCGAGTATACAAGGAAAGTTGGGTATCGTTCATCGTTTGTTGGCAGTGGTCCAAGAAAGCTGTACGCTGCCTACGCCAGCTATGAAAACTTTTGCTCTGATGCGGCATACGGAATCGGCGACATTGGGGTCTCTAAAGTCGATTTGCAAGTCGCCGTTTGGGAGGCGAGTGATTGAGCGTAGTTCACCAAAGGTCTAGAGGGAGGAGGTTAGGGTTGATGAGGAGAGGGAAGGGAAGGCGTACCTCGCACCAGCGTTTAATACCGTCAAGCTTTCTAAACTCGCAAGCGGCGATGCCGCTAACCAAGAGTTTTCTCTTCTTCTTTGGACGAGAAGAGGGTAGATGGGAGGACGAGGCAGAGGCAGAGGAGGCGAGGCTGAAGCGATTGGAGGGAGGGGGGAGAAAGTCGTAGTTGTCGATGATTTGGTCTTCTGTGTCTGTGATATTGGAGAGAGAGTGGGTTGGATAGGGAGTGGGGGTGGGGGTGGGGGACCT
>Ga0307517_10003276_pt1 | contig 25310 bp, 23 predicted proteins | sample 23_EM_MG_FD_194515 | JGI IMG/M metagenome (GOLD analysis project Ga0307517, IMG submission 194515) | Populus trichocarpa ectomycorrhiza microbial communities from riparian zone in the Pacific Northwest, United States - 23_EM | ecosystem: Host-associated > Plants > Roots > Unclassified | place... | reverse complement strand
TGGCCCTCATCGGGGCCCTGAGTGTGGTGATCTCCTGGGTCCGCAGCCGCCATGTCGGCCGCCTGGTGCGGGTCAGCACCGTCGCCGAGGCCGCCCAGCTCGCCGTGCTGGCCCCGCTGCCCGCCTCCGTCGGGCCGGTGCACTGCGCCGCGCTCTACCGGGCCGCCCAGCGCGGCACGCTGGTCGGCGGCGACCTTTACGACGTGCGGCCGTGCCCGTACGGGGTGCGGGCCCTGGTCGCGGATGTGCAGGGGCACGGGCTCGCGGCCGTCGGCTCGGTGGCGGCGCTGCTGGGGGCGTTCCGGGAGGCCGTGCTGGACCTGCCGGACCTCGGCGAGGTGGCCGGCCGGCTGGAGCGCAGGCTCAGCCTGGACTCGGCGGGCAACGGCGACATCGAGCTGTTCGCCACCGCGCTGCTGCTGGAGTTCCCGCCCGGCCGGGACGAGGTGCGGGTGGTCTGCTGCGGCCATCCGCCCGCCCTGCTGGTCCGGGACGGGCGGGCCCGTGAGATCTGCGGCGAGCCGGCCCCGCCGCTCGGCATGGGCCTGCCCGGCCTGGCGGGGCCGGTGGCGGTCACCGAGCCGCTGCTGCCCGGCGATCTGGTGCTGGCCTACACGGACGGCGTGACCGAGGCCCGCGACGCCTCCGGCGCCTTCTACCCGCTGGCCGACCGGCTCGTGGCGCGGCTCAAGGACGGCACCCCGGCCGCGCCGGAGGCGGTGGTGGACGCGGTGTGGGAGGACCTGGCGGCGTACGCGGGGGCGGTCGCCGACGATGTCGCGCTGCTCGCTCTCGCACCGCGCTGACCCGCCCTTTCAGTGGCGGCCCTGGAGCCGGGCGGCCTCCGCGCGGATCGCGGGCAGTCGCGCGTAGAGCTCCTCGCCGGGGCAGTCGGTGAAGTAGGCGTCCCGGTGGCCGGAGATGGCGTCGAAGTCCGCGTGGGCGCCCTTGTGGAAGCGCGCCTTGTCGTTGGTCGAGCGGAGCGTCTGCGTGCTGCGCGGATCGATCCCGGCCAGCCCGAGCTTCCAGGCGGAGAGCTTGGCGATGGCCTCGGTCATGGCGTGCGGCACGCTGCCCGCCGCGTCGTAGCTGCCGATCGCGGCGATGCCCATGGTGTCGATGTTGAAGCCGACGGACTGCGCTCCGACGACCGGTCTGGTGACGCCGCCCGCCCGGCCCTCGTAGATCGTGCCGCACTTGTCGACGAAGAAGTTGTAGCCGACGTCGTCCCAGTTCTGGTCCTTGACGTGGCCGGTGTAGATGCCCCGGATGATCTCGGGCACCCTGGCGCAGTCGTATCCGTTGCCGTTGTCGGTGTGGTGCAGGAAGACGACCCGTACGGCGTGCCCGTAGCGCGGTGCCTCGTGGAGCAGCGACTCGTCCGCGCCCCACCCGGCGCGGCTGACGATCGAGGGCCGCGTGGCCGCGTACAGCGAGACGTGGTGGGTGAGCGTGCGCCGCGAGAAGTCGGTCAGCGGCACCGGGCGGGGCTGGGGGCTGGGGCGGGGCAGCGGCCCGGCGGCCGGCGGGGAGTGCGGGACGGCGTGGGCGCCCCAGGCGGCGACGGCTGCGAGACCGATGATCCCGGCACCCGCGGCGCAAAGCGAGGCCGCTTGAATGGAGCGCATTAACGCATCGTCAGTTCATATGCTCAGTGGTTATGGCGACACGCCGGGTGAGGCCGGAGCCTCACCCGGTCGTACGCCTTCCTTTTTCCTGTCCGAAATACCGAAGATCCGGAGACCGCCTCAGTAGTAATCACGCATCAGTTCGGATGCCCACTCGGGCTGGGACGGCGTGCCGGCTGTCGGCCGTGGACCGAACTCGGCCATCCAGGGCTTGATGTCGAGCACGGGCGTACCGTCCACCGCGTCGAGCCCTGAGACGTGGACATCCAGGCCGTCCACTTTCACAAGCCGGCAGCGCGAGACGCCGAGACGGTTGGGACGGTTCTTGCCGCGTTGCGCGAAGATCCCGACGAGCGGCCAGTCCGTGTTGCCGCGCGGATGCCGTGCCCCCGTCTCGATCTTCGCGGGCGGCACGCGGTCGAAGTGGAACACCACCTCGATGTGCGAGAAGCCGTCCAGCCCGTACAGCGCCTCCGGTCCGAACTGCTCCCCGTCCAGCCGGATCACGGCTTCGACGCCGCCCCAGTCGTCGTCCTCGACGGGGACGCGGCCGCCCATCACATGGCCCACGGGGCGGACTTGGATCTCGGACATGGTGTTCCTCCCGGCTCTCGTCATTCTCGCTATATGAGATATGAGTATCACCTTACGGACGGGCGTGAGTAGCGTACGTCCCATGCCAAGGGAATGGGACGCCACGACGTACGACTCGCTGCCGCTGCCGCACCTGGAATGGGGCCGCCGGACCCTCGACCGCCTCAGCCTCTCCGGCGACGAGCGCGTGCTCGACCTGGGCTGCGGCACCGGCCGCGACACCGTCGCCCTGCTCGACCGCCTCCCCGGGGGCCGTGTGATCGCCCTCGACGGCTCGCTGCGCATGCTCGACCAGCTGCGGGCCCGGCTGGACGGGCGCCCGGACCGGGACCGCGTCGACATCACGCACGCCGACATCACCCGGCCGCCGCTGCCCGTGCGGGGCCTCGTCGACGCGGTCACCAGCGTCGCCACGCTCCACTGGATCCCCGACCACGCGGCGCTCTTCGCGGCTGTCGCCGCCGCGCTGCGGCCCGGCGGGGCCTTCGTCGCCGAATGCGGCGGCCTCGGCAACATCGCGTCCGTGTCCGCGGCGGTCGACGACGTCCTGGGCCCGCGGCCCGCCGTCTGGAACTTCGCCGGCACCGAGGAGACCGAACGCCGGCTGCTCGACGCCGGCTTCACCGATGTACGGGTCGCCCTGCTGCCCGACCCCGCGCGCCTGGAGCCCGGCGACCAGTTCCTGAGCTACCTGGCCGTCGTGGTCCTCGGCGGCCAGCTGGAGCGGCTGCCCGACGGTGAGCGCGAGGCCTTCGTCAGGGCGGTGGCGGACCGGCTGCCGGAGCCGGTCGTGGACTACGTCCGGCTCACGATCTCGGCCACGCGGGCACCCTGATCAGGCGTCAGGCGTTGAGCGTCAGGCGTCGGGCAGAGCGGTCGGAACCTCCGGCGCGTGGGGCAGCACATTGCGTACGTAGTCCTCGACAGCGGCCTCCAGGCCGACATCGCGCTGCGCCTGTTCGGACATGAACCACCGGTGCTCCAGCAGCTCGTGGTAGACCTGCGCGGTGTCCACGGCCCGGCGCACCTCCAGCGGCACGGCCCGGACCGTCGGGCGGAAGACATCGCGGACCCAGCGGTGGGCCAGCACCTCGGGGCGGGCGCCGAGGGGGTCGCCGGGGGCGTAGTCGTCCTGGGTGGCCATCCAGGTCTCCAGGTCGTTCAGCAGGCTGCGGGCCTGGTTCTCCTCGGCGTCGAGGCCGGTGAGGCGCAGCAGCTGGCGCTGGTGGTGGCCGGCGTCGACGACCTTGGGGAGGAAGGTGACCTGGTCGCCGTCAGGCGACTTCTGGATCTGCATCTCGGCCACGTCGAAGCCGAGTTCGTTGAGGCGGCGGATGCGCAGGTCGATGTGGTGCCGCTTGTCCACCGGGTAGACGGACTCCCGGGTGAGCTCGTGCCACAGCTCGCCGTAGCGGTCGGCGATGGCCTGGCCGAAGGTGATCGGGTCCACGGACGGGTGCAGCGAGCCGCCCGCCTCCAGGTCGAGCAGCTCGCCCGCGATATTGACCCGGGCGACCTCGATGTCGTATTCGCGCTGGCCACGGCTGAGCTGCGGCTGGATCTGACCGGTCTCGGCGTCCACGAGATACGCGGCGTAGGCGCCCGCGTCACGCCGGAAGAGGGTGTTGGACAGCGAGCAGTCGCCCCACGCGAAGCCGGTGAGGTGCAGCCGTACGAGCAGCACGGCGAGCGCGTCGAGCAGACGGTTGACGGTGCCCGGCCGCATCGTCGTCTCGAACATCGAGCGGTACGGCAGCGAGCCGCCCAGGTGCCGGGTGATCAGCACCGGTTCCAGGAGCTCACCGGCGGCGTCGGTGCGCCCGGTGACGACGGCGAGCGGGTCCACGGCGGGTATGCCCATCCGGTCCAGGTCGCGCAGCAGCCCGTACTCCCGTACGGCCGCCCACTCGCCGACCTCCTTGACCGCGACCACCTCGTCGCCCGCGCAGGCGAACCGCACGACGTGCCGCGAGATGCCGCGCGGCAGCGACACCAGGTGCTCCTCCGGCCACTCCTCCAGGGGGATGCCCCAGGGCAGGTCGAGAAGGGCCGCCGGGTGCTCGGGCGAGGTCGCGGTGATCTGCAGCTCCATGACGCACAAGTGTGCGGCATGCGCGGGGCCGCATACGCTGCGGGTATGACGGAACGACTGGTGGTCATCGGTGGGGACGCGGCGGGCATGTCGGCGGCATCCCAGGCGCGCAGACGGCGGGGGCCGGAGGACCTGGAGATCATCGCGTTCGAACGCGGCCACCACACCTCGTACTCGGCTTGCGGCATCCCGTACTGGATCGCCGGGGATGTCGGCGACCCGGACGCGCTCGTCGCCCGTACCGCACAGGAGCACCGGGCCCGGGGAATCGACCTGCGGCTCGGCACCGAGGCCGTCGGGATCGACCTCGGGCGGCGGCGGGTGCGCACGCGCATGACGGACGACGGTCACGAGGCCTGGACGGACTTCGACCAACTGGTCATCGCCACCGGCGCGGTGCCGGTCCGCCCGCCCATCCCCGGGATCGACGCGGACGGCGTCCACGGGGTGCAGACGCTCGACGACGGCGAAGCCGTCATGCGCACGCTGGACGCGGGCGGCGTGCGCGACGCGGTCGTGGTCGGCGGCGGCTACATCGGCGTCGAGATGGCCGAGGCCATGCTGCGGCACGGACTGCGGGTCACCCTGCTCGAACGCGGCGAGCAGCCCATGGCCACGCTCGACCCCGACATGGGCCGCCTGGTGCGCGAGGCCATGGAGGGCATGGGCATCCGGGTGGAGACCGGCTCCGCCGTGCGCGAGGTGCTCACCGGCGACGACAAGCGGGTCCGCGCGGTGGCCACCGACAAGGGCGAGTATCCGGCCGACATCGTCGTCCTCGGCCTCGGCGTACGGCCCGAGACCACCCTCGCCCGCGAGGCCGGGCTGCCGCTCGGCGCGTACGGCGGTCTGCTCACCGACCGCTCCATGCGCGTGCGCGGTACGGACGGGATCTGGGCGGGCGGCGACTGCGTGGAGGTCCTCAACCTCGTGTCGGGCGCCATGCAGCACATCGCCCTGGGCACGCACGCCAACAAGCACGGCCGGATCATCGGCACCAACATCGGCGGCGGTTACGCGACCTTCCCCGGCGTCGTGGGCACCGCGGTCAGCAAGGTCTGCGATGTCGAGATCGCCCGCAGCGGCCTCAAGGAGTCGCAGGCCCGGGCCGCCGGGCTGCGCTATGTCACCGCCGTCATCGAGTCCACCGGACGGGCGGGCTATTTCCCCGGAGCCGCCCCGATGACCGTCAAGATCATCGCCGAGCAGGTCACCGGACGGCTGCTCGGGCTGCAGATCGTCGGCCGCGACGGCGCGGCCAAGCGGGTCGACATCGGCGCCGTCGCCCTCACCGCCGGCATGACGGCCGAGCAGATGACCGGCCTCGACCTCGGGTACGCCCCGCCGTTCTCCCCGGTGTGGGACCCGGTGCTGGTCGCGGCGCGCAAGGCGGCGGACAAGGTCAGTGCGGCGACGGCAGCGGCGGCGGCCCGCTGACGGTCGGGCAGGTTGTCGGGCGGTCCGGCTGTCAGTCGGGCCGTACGGCCAGCTTCTCCAATGCCTCCAGCAGCCCCGGCAGTTCCGCACCCCGGCCGACCGGCAGCACCTCGCCCGGGTCGTCGTCCAGCAGCACGAACGCGATGTCGTCCGTGCGCGCCACCATGCTCCAGCCCGGCCCGTCCACCCGCAGCGTACGGGAACCCTCCCCGGCGGGCGCGGACCGTATCCGGCCGACGGGCGGCGGTGTGCGTACGTACTCCTCGGCGGCGTCCAGCGCCCGGCGTACGCCCTTGTGGAGACCGGGACGGGAGGCGGAGGCGGAGGCCGCGGCGGGCTTGTCGGCGGCAGCGTCGGCTTCGGCGTCGGGTTTTCCGGTCTCCGGCTCGGCGGTCGCGGCCTCCTGCCCCGCTGTGGGTTCGCCCAACTGCTCCCGCCACACTCGCCACTGCAGGGCGATCTCGTCCGCGCCCAGCCGCCGCTGTGCGGGCCCCCAGGCCGCCGTGTCCGGCGGCGACAGCGCCGGTCGGCCGCCCTCGTCCTCCGTGGGGTCGTGCGGGGCCGGGACGCCCGGCGCGGTGACCGCGACCGGAAGCGGCCAGCCCGGCAGCGCGGCCACCACATACCGGTCGTCCGGCGACAGGTCGTACTCCAGGCCGCAGTCCCAGGCCGCCAGCGCGCACGCCACCAGGGCCGTGTCGCTCACCGCCACCGTCCACCGGGCCCCCGCCCCGTCCTGCCCGAAGACCAGCCCGTAACCCTCCGCCGCAGGCTCCAGCCCGAGTTGCGCGCATGCCGCCGGATAGTCGTCGGCCAGAACGCCCGGGAACTGCGCGGGCGTCAGCATCGCCGCGGTCAGCACATACAGCGCGTCGTCGTCGTCCGTCGCGGTCACGGGCCTCCCCTTCCTGCTGCTGTCGGTGGTCCGCGCACCTTAACCAGCGGGTAACCCCCGCGTCGAGAGCCGCAGGGCATGCGGCAGCCCTCAGGCGTTCGTGGACGCCGTCGCCGATGCCAGTGCCAGGAAACGGTCGTCGGTGTCCGTGTAATCGGTGAGGGTCCACCCGGAGGCTGCCAGCAGCGGCCGCAGATTGTGCTGCGCGCGCAGGTCGTCCCGCGTCAGTTCACGCCCCTGGCGGGCGGCCAGCGCCGCGCGGCCGATGGGGTGGAACAGCGCGAGCAGCCCGCGGGGCCCGGTGACCCGGGCCAGCTCGCGCAGGGCGGCACCCGGGTCGGGGAGATGGCCGATGAGGCCGGCCGCGAAGACCGCGTCCACCCCGCCGTCGCACAGCGGCAGCCGCGCGGCGTCGGCCAGGAGCAGCGCCCCGTACCGGTGCCGGCCCTTGCTCGCGGCGGCGGCCAGCATCTCGGGCGTGAGGTCGGCGCCGATCACCAGGCCGTCGGGCCCGACATCGGCGCGCAGGAAGGGCAGCGCCCGTCCCGTGCCGCAGCCCGCGTCGAGCACGGTCATGCCGAACCGCAGCCGCATGGCGTCCACCGCAGACTCGTAGGCGGGTGCGTCGTCGGGATAGCGGGTCTCCCAGTTCGCGGCCCGGGCGGCGAAGAACTCGCGGACCTGTGCGGGGTCGGTGTGCACGGGGGCTACCTCCGGGTTCCGGGCAGGGGCGGGCATCATGGTCGCATGATCCCGCTCCGCTCCGTCGCTCTGTTCGTCCTCGCCGCGCTGCTGGAGATCGGCGGTGCCTGGCTCATCTGGCAGAGCGTGCGCGAGCACCGCGGCTGGGCGTGGGCGGGTGTGGGCATCGTCGCGCTCGGGCTGTACGGATTCGTCGCGACCCTGCAGCCGGACGCCGACTTCGGACGGATTCTGGCCGCGTACGGCGGGGTGTTCGTGGCCGGTTCGCTCGTGTGGGGGATGGTCCTGGACGGCTACCGTCCGGACCGGTTCGACGTCGCGGGGGCCGTGGTGTGCCTGGTGGGCGTGGGCGTCATCATGTATGCGCCACGTAGCGGCTGAACTACGCACCGTGCGCGCAAGTTGTTGCGCTGGGTGATCGCATCGGACCGCAACCGGCCACCGCGCTGTCAATTTCCGCAGGGTCCGGTCATGCCCCCGGGCCGCTCCGCCGCCCGGACTAGCGTCCCTTGGCCATGGGACACATGGACCACGCCAGCTTCGGCTGGCTGACCCCGACGCTCTCGTACGTGATGGCATGCGTGGGCTCGGCTCTCGGCCTGCGCTGCACCGTACGGGCCCTGGCCACCACCGGACCGTCGAGACGCAACTGGCTGATCACCGCCGCGAGCGCGCTGGGCACCGGGATCTGGACGATGCACTTCGTCGCGATGCTCGGCTTCGGCGTCTCCGGCACCGAGATCCGCTACAACGTGCCGCTGACCGTGCTCAGCCTGATCGTCGCCATGCTCGTGGTCGGCGCCGGTGTCTTCGCCGTCGGCTACGGCAAGAAGCGGGCCCGGTCACTGGCCCTGGGCGGACTCACCACCGGGCTCGGCGTGGCCAGCATGCACTACCTGGGCATGGCCGCCGTACGGCTCCACGGCCGGGTCGGCTACGACCCCTGGCTGGTCGCGCTGTCCGTGCTGATCGCCGTCGCCGCCGCGACCGCCGCGCTGTGGGCGGCGCTGACGATCCATCGGCCGGTCGTGGTCGCCGGCGCGTCCCTGGTCATGGGCGCGGCCGTGAGCAGCATGCACTACACGGGAATGTTCGCGGTACGGGTCGCGGTCCACCCCTCGGCGGCGGGACTGCCCGGCGCCGGAGCGACCGCCTTTCTCTTCCCGCTCGTGGTCTTCCTCGGCTCGTACCTCTTCCTCACCTCCGCCTTCGTCGCGCTGTCCCCGACCGCCAGGGAACGCGCTGCCTCGGCGACCGCCCAACGGCTCCAGGAAGGGGCGATATGACCACCCAGCGCGATCGCGACACGACCGTGCCGCGCGGGCGGCGCGCGCATGCCGGACTGCCCGCCGACGAAACCCCGCAGCGCCCCGCGCTGGCCTCGGCGGTCTCCGACCGGGGGCCGGTGCCGCACCTCCGTCCCGGCCCGAGGCTGGCGCTGCGGCCCAAGTCGGTCCGCGCCAAGATCGTCTCCGTCCTCATGGTCCCGGTGGTCTCCCTGATGGCGCTGTGGGCCTTCGCCGCCGTCACCACCGCGCAGGAGGTCTCCGGCCAGCTCCGCGCCCAGCGGGTCGACCGCAGCATCCGCCAGCCGGTGACCGCCACGGTCACCGCCCTGCAGGCCGAGCGCCGCGCCGCCGCCCGCTACCTCGCGGCCCCCAGCACCGCCCGCGCCGGCGAGCTGAAGCGGCGGGCCGCCGACACCGAACGCGCCGCCGCCCAGCTGCGGCTGGACAGGACCCACACCGTCGCCGACGGCACCGGCCTGTCCGCCCAGGTAGCGGGCCGCGTGCGGACCTTCGTGGACGGCGTCACCGCGCTCGCCTCGCTCCGGCCGCGCATCAGCGCCCGCGCGACCGGCTGGCAGCAGGCGTACGCCGGCTACAACGCGGCCGTGGAGAACGCCTTCGCGGTCGCCGGGGCACTCGCGGCCACCCCCTCGGACCGGGTCGCCCTCGACATCGCCAGATCCGCCGAACTCCTCTCCGCCGAGGACGCCCTGCTGTCCGCCGCGCAGAGCGGCGACGACTTCCCCGCCGACCGCCGCCGCGACTTCACCGGCGCGGTCAGCAGCCGACTGCTCCTCCTGCGCGCCTCGGCCCCCGACCTGCGCGGCACCGACCGGGCCGCCTGGGACAGGCTCAGCCACTCGGGCCCGTACGAGGACCTGCGCACCCTGGAGGAGCGGGTGGCAGCGGCCCCGCCCGGCCGGCTCGCCGCGCAGGCGGTGTCGGCCGACGTCTGGGAGCAGGTATCGGCCCCGGTGCTGACCGGCCTGCGGGACATCGCGGCGTCCGCCGGCTCGACGGGGCGCGCCGACCCCGTCACCCACAGCGTGCTCACCAAGTCCGGGGCCGCGGTGCTGCTCGGGCTGCTGGCCGTGCTCGCCTCGCTCCTGATCTCGGTGCGTATCGGACGCGGCCTGGTCATCGAACTGGTCGACCTGCGCAACACCGCCCTGGAGCTCGCCCGCCGCAAACTCCCGCGCGCCATGCGCAGGCTGCGCGCCGGTGAGGAGATCGACATCGACGCCGAAGTGCCGCGCGGCCATCACGGCAGCGACGAGATCGGCCAGGTCGGCGAGGCGCTGGGCACCGTGCAGCGCGCCGCCCTCCAGGCTGCGGTCGAGCGGGCCGAACTGCTCAGCGGCGTCTCCGGGGTCTTCGTCAACCTCGCCCGCCGCAGCCAGGTCCTGGTCCACCGTCAGCTCGCCCTGCTGGACAGCATGGAGCGGCGTACGGAGGACCCGAACGAGCTGGAGGACCTCTTCCGGCTCGACCACCTCACCACGCGCATGCGGCGTCACGCCGAAGGCCTGATCATCCTGTCCGGGGCGGCCCCCGGACGCGCCTGGAGCCGGCCCGTGCCGCTCACCAACGTCGTCCGGGCCGCCGTCGCCGAGGTCGAGGACTACGCCCGCGTCGAGGTGCGGCGGTTGCCGCAGGCCGCCGTGGCCGGCTCCACCGTCGCCGACCTCACCCACCTGGTCGCCGAACTCGTCGAGAACGCCACCCAGTTCTCGCCCCCGCACACCAAGGTCCGGGTCTACGGCGAACAGGTCGGCAACGGCTACGTCCTGGAGGTCGAGGACCGGGGGCTCGGCATGGGCAAGGAGGTCATGGCGGAGGCCAACCGCCGTATCGAGCAGGCGCAGGCGCTGGACCTCTTCGACAGCGACCGGCTCGGGCTCTTCGTGGTCAGCCGGCTCGCCAAGCGGCACGGTGTCAAGGTGTCGCTGCGCCCGTCCCCGTACGGCGGCACCACCGCCGTCGTCCTGCTCCCCACCGCCCTGCTCGAACTGGGTGCGCCCGAGGCCGACGCCGCCCGCAACGTCACCGGCCGCACCCCCGTCGGCGCCCGGCCCCGGCCCCGCGACGCCGGTGCCGAGCTGCCCACGCGGACCGCCGGGCCGCCACCCGCCGTCCTGGGCGCCGGGAGCGGCAACGGCGTGCCCCGGCCCGCCCTCCAGGTACCCGACACACCGGCCGGACCGCCGCCCGCGCCCGAGCCCGCCACCGGCGCCGGGCACACCGCCGGGCCCGAGCCCGCGCCCGCCCCGGCCGCGCGCGACGCCCGCCCCGGGACCGGGGAGCCGCTTCCCGACGGCGGTGAACTGCCGCGCCGCGTGCGGCGGGCGAGCCTCGCCCCGCAGCTCATGGACCCTCCGGCCGCACAGGGCCGGGGCGCCCGGGACGTCGAGCGGCCGCCCGAGCCCGAGCGGTCGCCGGACGAGGTGCGCGCCACGATGGCCGCGTACCGCAGCGGCTGGCTCCGTGGCGGCGGACCCGAGGCCCGCGACGCCAGGCCCGAACGCCGTGCGCTGCGCGTGGCGTCCCGTCACGACGGCGGCACGGACGACGACCCCGACGACAGCACGGACACTCCGCGGACGCAGTCGCGGATCAAGCCGAGCGAAGGAGACCACGGATGATCGACACATCGCACCGGTCCGGAGAGCTCGACTGGCTGCTCGACGAGCTCACCGAGCACGTCGCCCAGGTACGCCACGCCGTGGTGCTGTCCAACGACGGCCTGGCGGTGGGCGCCTCGCATGGGCTGAGCCGGGAGGACGCCGAGCATCTGGCGGCCGTCGCCTCGGGCTTCCACAGCCTGGCCAAGGGCGCCGGGCGGCATTTCGACGCGGGCGCCGTCCGGCAGACCATGGTCGAGCTCGACCGCGGCTTCCTCTTCGTGGCCGCCGCGGGGGAGGGCTCCTGCCTGGCCGTGTTCACCACGGCCGCGGCCGATGTCGGCCTCATCGCGTACGAGATGGCCCGGCTGGTGAGACGGGTGGGCGAGCACCTGCACACCCCGCCGCGCGCCAGGGGCGCCGACAGTCCGGTCGGCGGCTGATCCGATGGGACAGGACCGCGTGTGATGACACAGGACGAACCGGCCATGAGTCCGCGGGAGGGCGGCCGCTGGTTCGACGACGAGGCCGGACCGCTGGTGCGCCCGTACGCGATGACCGGCGGCCGCACCCGCCCCGGCTCGGAGGGTGCCCGGCTCGACCTGATCGCCCAGGTCGTCGCCGAACGCGGCGCCGTGGACGACCCGTCCCTCGCCCCCGAGCACACCGCGATCCTCGCCCTGTGCCGCCGTGAACCCCTGTCGGTCGCCGAACTCGCCGCCGACTCCGACCTGCCCGTGGGCGTCGTACGCGTCCTGCTGGGCGACCTGCTGGCGCTGGGCAGCGTACGGGTGCACATTCCCGTGCCGCCCGCCCAGCTCCCCGACGAGCGCATTCTGCGAGAGGTGATCAATGGACTCCGCGCCCTCTGACCGACCGGTCCGGGACGTGCCCGAAGAGCCGGTCATGGCCCTGAAGATCCTCATCGCCGGGGGCTTCGGAGTCGGCAAGACCACGCTCGTCGGCGCCGTCAGCGAGATACGCCCGCTGCGCACCGAGGAGCGCCTCAGCGAGGCGGGCAGGGATGTGGACGACACCGACGGCGTCGAGCGCAAGACCACCACGACGGTCGCCATGGACTTCGGCCGGATCACCATCCGGTCGGGCCTTTCGCTCTACCTCTTCGGCACCCCCGGCCAGGACCGCTTCTGGTTCCTGTGGGACGAACTGTCCAACGGCGCGCTCGGCGCGGTGGTGCTCGCCGACACCCGTCGCCTGGAGGACTGCTTCCCCGCGGTGGACTTTTTCGAGCACCGCGGCATCCCCTTCGCCGTCGCTGTCAACTGCTTCCCCGGCTCGCGCACCTTCCGTACCCAGGACGTGTCGCGCGCGCTGGACCTGGAGGCGGGCACGCCTGTCGTGCTGTGCGACGCGCGCAGCCGCGAGTCCGGGAAGGAGGTGCTCATCGCACTGGTCGAACACGCGGGGCGGATGCACACCGCGCGCATGCTGGATTCGGTCGGATGACGGGCTCCGGTGCCCGGGGCCCTACGGGGTGGTGTCCGACACCCCCGCCTCGCTCACGACCTTGTCGATCCGCAACCGCACCAGCAGCTCGCCGGGCACGCCGTTGCGCTCCCCGTACTCCTGCGCACGGTCCTCGCCCATGTAGCGGCCGGCGATCCGGCCCGCCCACTCGCGCAGCGGGCCCGGCTCCTCGCTGATCTCCGCGCTGCCGTAGACGATCACGTAGGAGAACGGCGGCCGGTCGTCGTCCACGCAGAGGGCCGCCCGGCCGTCGCGCGCCAGATTGCGGCCCTTCACCGTGTTCTTGCCTGTGTTGAAGACCAGATCGTCACCGTCGAGCACGAACCAGATCGGCGCGATGTGCGGGCTGCCGTCCGCCCGTACGGTCGACAGCTTCCCGGTCCGTGTCCCCGCGCTGATGAAGGCCCGCCACTGCTCGTCGCTCATCTTCGTTCCCATGGCCCCCATCGTGCCGTGCGCTGCCCACGGCCCGCAGCTCACGACCCGCTGGAGGGGTGCGCCTCGGCCTCCGGATACAACGACTCGTCCGGCAGCCCCCTGCGCAGGAGCTGCCGCCACCGCACGGCGTCGTACTCCTGGGGCGTGGTCGTGTCGAGGAAGTCCTCCAGTACGGAGATGAAGCGCTCCGGCGCGTCATGGTGCGGGAAATGCCCCGCGTCCTCGAACACCTCCAGGCGGCTGCCCGGCATGGCGCCGTGCGCGACCCCCGCGTGCTCGACCGGGATCACGCGGTCGTGCGCGCCCCAGACGATGAGCGTGGGCAGACCGGCTGTCAGGTAGCTGCGGTCCATCATCGTGATGACCTGGCCCCGCAGATCGACCCCGGCACGCAGCGTGCGCAGGAAGGCCTGGCGGCTGGTGGCGCTGGACAGCGCGAGATAGCGCTCCAGGACGTAGTCGAAGTCGTGGCGCCCGAGGCCGAGACCTCCGGTGAGGCGCAGCAGGGGGGCGGCGAGACCGAGTGCCTTGCGCACGGGCGCCGAGGTCGCCAGCGGCAGCGCGAACTCGGCGCCGGGCCCGGACGCCAGCCGCAGCAGCGGATGCACCTCCGGCCCCACCCCGCCGCCGCCGACGATCACCAGGCGCTCGCAGCGCTCGGGGAACTGGTAGGCGAACTGCATGGCGACGCCCGCGCCCAGGGAGTGGCCGACGACCGACACACGCTCGATGTCCAGCACGCCGAGCAGGTCGCGCATGCCGCAGGCGTAGGCCGCCACCGCGTAGTCCGCGCGCGGCTGCTCGCTCTCGCCGTGGCCGAGCAGATCGGGTGCGATGACGGTGCGGTGGCGGGCCAGCCGGGGCAGGATGTGCGACCAGGTGTCGGAGGAGTCGCCGAGGCCGTGCACCAGGAGCAGCGGCGGACCGCTGCCCGCCATCCGGAACGCCCTGCGGTAGCCGTGGATGTCGCGGTAACGGACCGGCACCTCCGCCGGTTCGTTCACGGCGGCCGGAGCCGGACCGTACGCCCACTCGGCCACCAGTCGCCGTTCCATGCGTCCAGCGTGCGACAGCGGCGTTTCCCGGGCAATGCGTCCCGGTTAGCGGACCGTGAACGCGGTCGCCGACCGGCCCGGCGGACCGGCGCAGGCGTATCACACTGCCATGACTTGTCGAATGGGGGCGAAAGCAAGGCACCCCGTACGACATACTGTGCCTCCTCCGTATCGAACCAACGGTCGATACGGATGCGTTCGCTCCCACGTACGCCACCGAGGAACAACCGCCCATGCGCTTGCGCCCCCGCACCATCCGCACTCAGCTCGTGACACTGCTTCTGGTGCCGCTGCTCTCCCTGGCGGGCCTGTGGACGTACAGCACGTACTCCTCGGTGCGCGACGGGCTCGCACTGCTCCAGGTCGCCGACACCTACCACTACTACGGCGACCCCACCGACAGCCTCGATCTCGCGCTGCAGGCCGAACGCCGCGCCGCCGTCGTCTACACCGCCTCGCACGGCAAGCAGGGCGGCGCCGAGCTGGCCACGCTGCAGACCAGGACCGACGAACGTCTTGCCGTCCTGCGCAGCCACGCCGAGCGGGAGGCGCAGGGCGCACAGCTGTCCGGCGACCAGAAGGAACGTCTCACCTTGACGCTGAAGGGGGCCGCCGACGGGCTCGCCACCCTGCGCGACGAAGTGCGCGACCCCGCGGCGAGCTGGTACCACGTACTGGAGACGTACTCGTCCGTCATCGAACCCGGATTCCAGCTGCGCGAGTCGCTGGCCGCCCTCCAGACCGGCCCGCTGGCCCGCGAGGCGATCGTGGTCGTCGGAGCGGTCCGGGCCCGCGAACTCCTCTCCCAGGAAGACGCGATGTTCGCCGCCGCGCTGGTCAACGGGGAGATGAGCAGCCTGGAGTTCCGGGTCTTCACCAACCTGATCAGCGGCCGCCAGCTGCTGCAGCAGGCGTACGGGGGCGAGCTGCCGGCGTCCGCCGCCGAACGCCTGGAGGCGTTCGTGAACGGCAAACTGGGCGGCGCGCTGAAGTCCGCGGAGCTGCTGACCAGCAGCTCCGGCGCGCAGGGCGCCCCGTCCGCCATCCCGGCGGAACTGTGGCGGCAGAGCGTGGACGACGCGCTCGACGAACTCGACGCCGTCAATGTCCTGGCCAGCGACGACATCGGGGCCGACGCCCGCAGCACGGGCATCGCGGTGCTGATGCGGACCGGAACGGTCAGCCTGGCCGGGCTGGTGCTCGTCGTCCTGTCGATCGGGGTGTCGCTGCGGCTGGGCCGCCGCCTCGTGCGCCGCCTCAGGCTGCTGCGCGACGAGGCGCTGGAGCTGTCCGGCAACCGCCTGCCCGAGGTCATGCGCCGGCTGCGGGCCGGGGAGGAACTCGACGAGGCGGCGGTGCTGCGCGCGGCGCCCGCGCTGAAGCTGGGCGCGGACGAGATCGGCCAGGTCGGCCGGGCCTTCACCGCCTCGCAGCGGGCGGCGGTGCAGGCCGCCGTCGAGCAGGAGAAGATGCGGCGGGGCGTGTCCTCGGTCTTCACCAACCTGGCCCGCCGCAGCCAGGTGCTGCTGCACCGGCAGCTCACCCTGCTCGACGCCATGCAGCGCCGCACCCAGGACCCCACCGAGCTGGAGGACCTGTTCCGGCTCGACCACATGACCACCCGCATGCGCAGGCACGCCGAAGGACTGCTCATCCTCTCCGGCAATTCGCCCGGCCGCGCCTGGCGGCGTCCGGTCCGGCTCGCCGAGGTGGTGCGCGCGGCGGTCGGAGAGGTCGAGGAGTACCCCCGGGTGGCCGTCCGGCGCATGCCGCGGATCAGCGTGACCGGCGCGGCGGTCGGCGACGTCGTTCACCTGCTGGCAGAGCTGATCGAGAACGCCGCCGCCTTCTCACCACCCGAGACCAAGGTCGTCGTGCGGGGCGAGGTCGTCGGCGGGGGCTATGTCGTCGAGATCGAGGACCGGGGACTCGGCATGAGCCCCGAACGGCTCGCCGATGCCAACAACGAGGTCGGCGAGGCGGCGGCGGGTGTCGAGCTGCCGGAGACCGACCGGCTCGGGCTGTTCACCGTCGGCCGGCTGGCGGCCCGCCAGGGTGTGCGGGTCACCTTGCGCAGGGGGGATTACGGCGGGGTGGCGGCCGTCGTCCTCATCCCGAGCGCGATTCTGGTCGAGCCGGAGAACGACGAGCCCGAGACCGGCGAGGTGACGCTGCGCCCCCGCTCGGTGCCGGACGCGGAGCCTTCGGTTTCGGTGCCTTCGGCCCCGGCCCCGTCGGTGGCGCGCGGCTCCGGCCCGGCCCCGTCGGGGGGCATGGGCGTGGCCGTCGTGTCCAGGCCTGCGCAGGAGACGAGGGAGGAGCGTAACGGCATGGGGTTGCCCAAGCGGGTTCGACAGGCCAATCTCGCACCTCAGCTCATGGACGACACGGTGCACGACAGCGCCGCGGAGACACCGGGCACGGGCGCCGACCGGGAACGATCTCCTGATCAGGCCCGTTCCACCATGGCGGCTTTCGCCCGCGGGCTGGCCCGCGGGCGCTCCGCCGAAGCACCGCGACCGACCGGGGAGGACGGGGGATGACGGTGAGCACTGGACTCACATGGCTCATGGATGACCTGACGGAGCGGGTGCCGCATGTGCGGCATGCGCTTGTGCTGTCCAACGACGGGCTGGTGACAGGAGCCAGCAGCAGTCTGGACCGCGCGACGGCCGAGCACCTGGCGGCTGTCTCGTCCGGCTTCCAGAGTCTGGCCAAGGGTGCCGGAAGGCACTTCCACGCCGGGGGTGTGCGCCAGACGATGGTCGAGTTCGACGACGGCTTTCTCTTCGTCACCGCGGCCGGCGACGGCAGCTGTCTTTCGGTGCTCAGCGGGGTGCAGGCCGATGTCGGCCAGATCGCCTACGAGATGACCCTCATGGTCCATCGCGTCGGCGAGCACCTGGGCGTGGCCCCGAGACAGCACGACGCGGACCACCCGGGGGAGTGACGCGGCATGAGCCCGCCGGCGGAGGAGGGCGCGCTCTGGTACGACGACGACGCCGGTCCGATGGTTCGTGCCTACACCATCACCGGGGGCCGTACCCGGCCTGAGAGCGGTCAGGAGATCGACCTGATCGCGGTGATCGTCGCGGACCCGGACGTCGCGCCGGACGAGACCCTCGACGAGCAGCATCTCGCGCTGCTCGACCTGTGCCGCCCGGCTCCGCTCTCCGTCGCCGAACTGGCCTCGGAGGCGGACCTCGCGGTGGGCGTGGTGCGGGTGCTTCTCGGCGACCTGCTGCGGGACGGCCAGCTACGGGTGATCCGCCCCGTGCCGCCGGCCGAGCTGCCCGACGCCGGCCTGCTGCGGGATGTGATCAACGGGCTGCGGGCGCTGTGACGGGACGGCTCGTTGTGACGGGACGCCGCCTGCCGTGACCGAGTTATCCACAGGCCGGAAGGAGCCCCTGGCCACTGTCGGACCCCCGGGCTACATTCGTGACTGTCAGTAATTGATCGTCACAGGGGGATGACATGGCAGCCGTTCGGACTGTTGAGGAAACGCTCGGCATGGAGCGGGCCCGGCAAGAACTGGAGCTCGACCTGGGGGAGTTCGAGGTCGCGCTCCAACTCGCCGAACTGCGTACGGTGCCGACCGGCCCGGGACGGCGCAAGGTGCCGTACGCGGAGGTGGAGCGGCTGCGGGCCGAGGAGGCGTTCCCGCAGGCGCTTCGGCGGCGGGTGGCCGTCGTGGGCAGCGTCGACGGGTCGGAACTCATCGGGATCAGCCGGGACCGTTTCGCCAAGCTGGCCAGGGGCGGACTGATCAGCCCCGTCCGGTGGTACGCCAACCGCTACCGGGCCGTTGTCTGGCTCTATCTCGCCGACGACGTGCGGCGGTTCGCCCGGGACCACCCCGGGCTGCTCACCGGCAGGCTCCCGGCCGACCTGCGCGAGGCCCTCGCCGAGGGCGAGGACCACCGGGCCCGGAGCTGGCGGGCGCGCCGAGCCGCAGGCTTCCTCCGGCAGGCCGCCGACGCCTGGGGCGAGGCCGCCGTGTGGGCCGAACTCCTCGGGTCCGAGGCGACGGCGCAGACCGTGCCCGACCTGTACGAGCGCACCTACCTGCGCAGACTGCGACCCGGCTTTCCCCCGGGCGGCATCGGCTCGTACGCGGTGCGCGAGGTCGTCGAGGCGACGGTCCTCGCCGACCATCCGGACGAGATCGCGGCTGCCCGGGCCCGGCTCACCGAGGCGCTGCACCGGGCCAGGGCGGAGCGTGCGGCGCCTCATCCGGAGCTGCCACCGGCGCCGGATCCGGGCGACGGCCCGGACCCGGACCCGGACCGGGACCGGGACCGGGACCGGGACCGCAGGGGATGGCGCAGGCTGCTGCGCCGCAGGTGATGGGCCGTCAGTCCGCGATCTTCCGGAACAGACCCTCCTGCACCACGGAGACCAGGAGCCTGCCCTCGCGGTCGTAGATACGGCCGCGGGCCAGCCCCCGGCCCCCGGTCGCGATCGGCGACTCCTGGTCGTACAGGAACCACTCGTCGGTCCGGAAGGGGCGGTGGAACCACATCGCGTGGTCCAGGGACGCCATGTCGAAGCCGCGCGGTCCCCACAGCGGTTCGATGGGGACCCGTACCGCGTCCAGCAGGAACATGTCGCTGGCGTAGGCGAGCGCGCAGGTGTGCACCAGCGGGTCGTCGCCCAGCGGCCCGAGCGCCCGCATCCATACCGCGCTGCGCGGGTCGGCGTCCTTGACCTCCTCGGGGGTCCAGCGCAGCCGCTCCACATAGCGGATGTCGAACGGCTGGCGCCGGGCCATCCGCGCCAACTGCTCGGGAAGCGTGCCCAGATGCTCCCGGAGCTCATCCGTCAGATTCGGCAGGCTCTCCGGATCCGGCACCTCGGGCATCGGCAGCTGGTGCTCGAAGCCCGGCTCCGCCTGATGAAAGGAAGCGGTCAGATTGAAAATCGTCCGGCCCTGCTGCACGGCCACCACCCGCCGGGTGGTGAACGACCGGCCGTCCCGCACCCGCTCGACCTGGTACACGATCGGCACGCCCGGGCGGCCGGGCCGCAGGAAGTACGCGTGCAGCGAGTGCACCGGCCGCTGCCCGTCCGTGGTCCGGCCGGCCGCCACCAGCGCCTGCCCGGCGACCTGGCCGCCGAAGACGCGCTGGATGCTCTCGTCGGGGCTCTGGCCGCGGAAGATGTTCTCCTCGATCCTCTCGAGGTCCAGCAGATCAACCAGCCGCTCGGCGGGGTTGGTCATCGGTTGTGCTCCTTCATCCGTACCGACTGCACCGTCTTCATCCGCTTCATCCGCTTCGTGCGAGCCGTCACAGCTCGCCCACGTCCGTCACCCGGACCACGGCGCGGCCCTCCTCGTCGGAGGCGTCGAGGTCGACCTCGGCGGAGATCCCCCAGCCGTGGTCGTCATTGGGGTCGGCGAAGACCTGGCGGACCCGCCACAGGCGGTTCGCCGGCTGCTCCTCGATCTGCAGCAGCTTCGGGCCGCGCGCGTCGGGGCCGGTGCCGAGATCGTCGTACTCGTCCCAGTAGGCGTCCATCGCCTCGGCCCACGCGTCGGCGTCCCAGCGGGAGCCCGTTCCGCTCTCCTCCATCTCGGCCAGCTCCTGGAAGCGGTCGAGGGCGGCGAGCTCCACGCGGCGGAACATCGCGTTGCGCACCAGGACCCGGAAGGCCCGGGCGTTGGAGGTGACCGGTTTGACCTGGTCGGCGCGCTCCTGGGCCTCCTCGGCCGTCATCACCTCTGGGTTGGCGAGCTGCTCCCACTCGTCGAGCAGGCTGGAGTCGACCTGGCGCACGAGCTCGCCCAGCCAGGCGATCAGGTCCTGGAGATCCTCGGACTTCAGGTCGTCCGGGACGGTGTGCTCCAGGGCCTTGTACGCGCCCGCGAGGTAGCGCAGCACGATGCCCTCGGTGCGGGCCAGCTCGTAGTAGGACACGAACTCGGAGAAGGTCATGGCCCGCTCGTACATGTCGCGCACGACCGACTTGGGGGACAGCGTGTGGTCGCCGACCCAGGGATGGCTCTTGCGGTAGACGCCGTAAGCGTGGAAGAGCAGCTCCTCCAGCGGCTTGACGTAGGAGACGTCCTGCAGGCGCTCCATCCGCTCCTCGTACTCGATCCCGTCGGCCTTCATGGCCGCGACGGCCTCGCCACGGGCCTTGTTCTGCTGCGCGGCCAGGATCTGCCGGGGGTCGTCGAGGATGGACTCCACGACCGAGAGCATGTCGAGGGCGTACGACGGCGACTCCGGCTCCAGCAGCTCGAAGGAGGCCAGCGCGAAGGTGGACAGCGGCTGGTTGAGCGCGAAGTCCTGCTGCAGGTCCACGGTGAGCCGCACGATGCGGCCCTCGGCATCCGGCTTCTCCAGCCGCTCGACGACCCCGCCCGCGACCAGCGAGCGGTAGATCGCGATGGCCCGCCTGATGTGCCGCAGCTGGGACCGGCGGTCCTCGTGGTTGTCCTCCAGGAGATGACGCATGGCGTCGAAGGCGTTGCCGGGGCGGGCGATCACCGACAGCAGCATCGCGTGCGTGACGCGGAAGCGGGAGGTGAGCGGCTCCGGATCGGATGCGATCAGTCGCTCGAAGGTGCTGTCCGTCCAGCCGACGAAACCCTCCGGTGCCTTCTTGCGGACCACCTTGCGGCGCTTCTTCGGGTCGTCCCCGGCCTTCGCCAGCGCCTTCTCGTTCTCGATGACATGCTCGGGCGCCTGCGCCACCACGAACCCGGAGGTGTCGAAGCCGGCCCGGCCCGCGCGCCCGGCGATCTGGTGGAACTCCCGCGACCGCAGGGTGCGCACCCGGTTGCCGTCGTACTTGGTGAGGGCGGTGAACAGCACCGTGCGGATGGGCACGTTGACGCCGACGCCGAGGGTGTCGGTGCCGCAGATCACCTTCAGCAGACCGGCCTGCGCCAGCTTCTCCACCAGCCGGCGGTACTTGGGCAGCATCCCGGCGTGGTGCACGCCGATGCCGTGCCGGACGTAGCGGGACAGGTTCTGGCCGAACTTGGTGGTGAAGCGGAAGTTGCCGATGAGGTCGGCGATGGCGTCCTTCTCCGCCCGGGTGCACATGTTGATGCTCATCAGCGCCTGCGCCCGCTCCACGGCGGCGGCCTGGGTGAAGTGCACGATGTAGACCGGCGACTGACGGGTCTCCAGCAGCTCGGTCAGCGTCTCGGTGAGCGGGGTGGTCACGTATTCGTACGACAGCGGCACGGGGCGGTGCGCGGAGCGGACGACGGCGGTCGGCCGTCCGGTGCGGCGGGTGAGGTCCTTCTCGAAGCGGGAGACATCACCGAGCGTGGCCGACATCAGCAGGAACTGAGCCTGGGGCAGTTCCAGAATCGGGATCTGCCAGGCCCAGCCCCGGTCGGCCTCGGCGTAGAAGTGGAACTCGTCCATGACGACCTGGCCGACGTCGGCGTTCTTGCCGTCCCGGAGCGCTATGGAGGCGAGCACCTCGGCGGTGCAGCAGATCACCGGGGCGTCCGGGTTCACGGAGGCGTCACCGGTCAGCATGCCGACGTTCTCGGTGCCGAAGAGCTTGCACAGGTCGAAGAACTTCTCGGAGACCAGTGCCTTGATGGGCGCGGTGTAGAAGGTGACCTCGTCCCGGGCCAGAGCGGCGAAGTGCGCACCCGCCGCGACCAGGCTCTTTCCGGAGCCGGTCGGGGTCGACAGGATCACGTTCGCACCCGAGACGACCTCGATCAGCGCCTCCTCCTGAGCGGGGTAGAGCGCGATGCCTTGACTCTCCGCCCAAGTCGAGAACGATTCGAACAGGGCATCGGGGTCGGCCTCGGAAGGCAGCTGATCGATAAGGGTCACCCCACCATCTTGCCTGCCTCAGGGGCCGGGGAGGGAACCGGCGGCACAGCGGAAGATCAACCGGCGGTATGGTGTGCCGTCGATTACGCGTCAACTCCGCCTGCAGGCGGGCCGAAAGGGGCGGGGCCAGAACATGATGGGACCGGCGCACTCACTGTCCGGAGCGACAGCATGGCTGGGGGTGGGTGCGGCGGCCGCCGCGCTGGACAACCCCATGCCCTGGCCGACGCTCGTGGTCGGTGCCCTGATCTGCGCGGGGGCGGCTCTCGCCCCCGACCTCGACCACAAGGCCGCGACCATATCGCGGGCCTTCGGCCCGGTCTCGCGCGCGCTGTGCGAGATCATCGACAAGATCTCCTACGCGACCTACACGGCGACCCGGTCGACCGCCGACCCGCGCCGCTCCGGCGGCCACCGCACGCTCACCCACACCTGGGTCTGGGCTGTCCTGCTCGGTGGTGGCTGCTCGGCGGCGGCCTGGTGGGGTGGCCGCTGGGCGGTGCTGGCGATCCTCTTCGTCCACATGGTGCTCGCCCTGGAGGGCCTGCTGTGGAAGCAGGCCCGGGCCTCCAGCGACATCCTGATCTGGCTGCTCGGCGCCACCAGCGCCTGGATGCTCGCCGATGTGCTGGACAGCACGGAGAACGGCAAGGGCTGGCTCTTCACCGACCCCAGCCAGCACTACCTGTGGATCGGCCTGCCCATCGTGCTGGGCGCCCTGGTGCACTGCATCGGCGACGCCCTGACCGTCTCCGGCTGCCCGATCCTGTGGCCCATACCGATAGGGCGCAAGCGCTGGTACCCACTGGGACCGCCGAAGTTCATGCGGTTCCGGGCCGGCAGCTGGGTCGAGATCAAGGTGCTGACCCCGGTCTTCTTCCTCCTCGGCGTCGCAGGCGCCGTGGGGGCGCTCAACGTGCTCGGCTAGACCACGCCGGCGCCCCCGGACAGGGCCTAGCCGTGCCAGGAGCGCCACAGGGCCGCGTACGCCCCGTCCGCCTCGACGAGCTGGTGGTGGCTGCCGAACTCGCTGATCCGGCCGTCCTCGACCACCGCGATCACATCCGCGTCATGAGCGGTGTGCAGCCGGTGGGCGATGGCGACCACCGTGCGTCCGTCCAGCACCCGGGCGAGGGACCGCTCCAGGTGCCGGGCGGCGCGCGGGTCGAGCAGCGAGGTGGCCTCGTCGAGCACCAGCGTGTGCGGGTCGGCGAGGACCAGCCGGGCCAGGGCGACCTGCTGGGCCTGGGCTGGGGTCAGCGCGGCGCCGCCGGAGCCGACCTCGGTGTCCAGGCCGTCGTCGAGGCCACGGGCCCAGTCGTCGGCGTCCACCGCTTCCAGGGCCTCCCACAGCTCCGGGTCGTCCGCCCCGGCCCGGGCGAGCCGCAGGTTGTCGCGGAGCGAGCCGACGAAGACATGGTGCTCCTGGTTGACCAGCGCCACGTGCGTGCGCACCCGCTCGGCCGGCATCCGCGCCAGCTCGGCCCCGCCCAGCGTCACCTCGCCCGTGCGCGGGGCGTAGATCCCCGCGAGCAGCCGGCCCAGGGTGGACTTGCCGGCGCCCGACGGGCCGACCAGCGCCAGCCGGGTGCCGGGCCGCACCCGCAGGCTGACTCCGTGCAGCACGTCGCTGCCCGCGCGGTAGCCGAAACGCACCTCGTTGGCGCGCACATCCCGGCCGTCGGGCGAGAGCAGCTCGTCCGCGCTGTCCGGCTCGATCTCACGCACCCCGACCAGCCGGCCCAGCGACACCTGGGCCACCTGGAGCTCGTCGTACCAGCGCAGGATCAGGTTGACGGGGTCCACCAGCATCTGCGCGTAGAGCGCGCCGGTGGTCAGATCGCCCACCGACATCCAGCCGCGCAGGGCGAAGGTCCCGCCGATCATCAGCACGGAGGCGAGGATCAGGACGTGCGTGAAGTTGATGACCGGGAAGAGCACACTGCGCAGCCACAGCGTGTAGCGCTCCCAGGCCACCCACTGCCTGATCCGCAGCCGGGACATCTCCTCGCGGCGCGCGCCGAGCCGGTGCGCCTCGATGGTCCGTCCGGCGTCGACCGACTCGGTCAGCGCCGCCGAGACCGCCGCGAAGCCGGCCGCCTCGGAGCGGTACGCCGAAGGGGCACGCCGGAAGTACCAGCGGCAGCCGGCGACCAGCAGCGGCACCGCGACCAGCACCGACAGCGCCAGCGGCGGCGAGGTGACGGCCAGCGCCCCGAGCAGCAGCCCCGCCCACACCACGGCGATGGCCAGCTGCGGAACCGCTTCGCGCATCGCGTTGGACAGCCGGTCGATGTCCGTGGTGATCCGCGACAGCAGATCCCCGGTGCCCGCCCGCTCCAGCACGCCCGGCGGCAGCCCCACCGACCGTACGAGGAAGTCCTCGCGCAGATCGGCCAGCATCCGCTCGCCCAGGATCGCGCCGCGCAGCCTCACCAGCCGTACGAACGCCGCCTGCACGGCCAGCGCCACCGTGAACAGGGCGATGGTGCGCCCCAGATGAAGATCCCGGACGCCGGTCGACAGATCCTCCACCAGCCGGCCGAGGAGATACGGACCGGCCATCGAGGCGATGACCGCGACCGAGTTGACGGCGATGAGCAGCACGAAGTCGCCGCGGTGCCGGCGGGCCAGCTCGCCCACGTACGCGCGCACGGTGGCGGGCGAGCCGACCGGCAGGGTCGTGCTCTGCTGCGGCGCGGCCGGATCGTACTCCGGCGGCTTGACGCCGATCATGCTGATTCCTCTGCCTTCTCAAGCTCGAGTTCGAGTTCGGTCTCGCGGGTGACGACGGCGCGATAGGCCAGGTCGCCGTGGAGCAGCTCATGATGGGTACCTACCGATCGCACGGATCCGTCGGCGATGAACACCACCCGGTCGGCACGGTCGAGCAGCAGTGGGCTGGAGGCGAACACGACCGTGGTGCGCCCCTCCCGGAGCTCCTTGAGGCCCTGGGCGATCCGGGCCTCGGTGTGCGAGTCGACGGCGCTGGTCGGCTCGTCGAGGACCAGCACCTCCGGGTCGGTGACCAGCGAGCGCGCCAGCGCGAGGCGCTGGCGCTGTCCGCCGGACAGCGAGCGTCCGCGCTCGGTGATCCGGGTCCGCATCGGGTCTCCCGAATCGTCGACCGAGGCCTGGGCCAGGGCGTCCAGGACGTCGCCGCACTGCGCGGCGGCCAGAGCCGTCGAAGGATCCACCGTTCCGGACGAGGGGATGTCCAGCAGCTCCCGCAGGGTCCCGGACAGCAGCACCGGGTC
>Ga0307517_10003275_pt1 | contig 25313 bp, 22 predicted proteins | sample 23_EM_MG_FD_194515 | JGI IMG/M metagenome (GOLD analysis project Ga0307517, IMG submission 194515) | Populus trichocarpa ectomycorrhiza microbial communities from riparian zone in the Pacific Northwest, United States - 23_EM | ecosystem: Host-associated > Plants > Roots > Unclassified | place... | reverse complement strand
GTCTGCAACTCCCCCATCTCCCCCCCCCCCCCCCTCATTCCATCCATAAGGAACCACAACCTAGACCGCGACTACGTAAATCAAAACAAGTCGCGAGCACAGGTACCTCCACAACAATCCGAAACTTCCCCATCCCCTCCGCTTGACCCCGCCCCCGCCCCAGTGAAAGAGAAAATGTCGAAAAGGACAACCCTGATCCACAGGAACTGGGTCTTCAAGCAAGCATCCCCCGCACCCTCGGAGCTAGCGCAATTTCGCCCAGTCTCGCAATTCCCAACAAACGTGCACTTGGACCTCCTGCACCACGGGCTGATTCCAGATCCATTCTTCGCGAAGCAGGAAACAGACGTGCAGTGGGTGGGAGAGAAGGGATGGACCTATAGGACGAGCTTTGCAACGCCAGGGGCGCACGATGTGCGAGGGGGGAAGAGGGATGTGCTCATTTTCGAGGGGTTGGATACCTATGCTACTGTCAGGGTTAATGGAAAGGTGGTTTTAAGGAGTGATAACATGTTTGTTACTCATCGGGTGGATGTCACGGAGTTTTTGAAAAGGGATGGGAATGACGAGGGGGAGGGGGAAGGGGAGAATGAGTTAGAGGTTGAGTTCGATAGCGCTTTTCTGGTGGGGAAGAAAGTTGTTGAGGAGTGGCCGGAGCATCATTGGGGATGTTGGAATGGGGATGCTAGCCGGCTTGCAGTGAGAAAGGCCCAGTATCATTATGTTTGTTTCCCTCGCTCGCACTCCAACTCGAAGACAACTAACTTACCGAGTTAGGGATGGGATTGGGGCCCGATATTGCTTACGTGTGGACCCTGGAGACCAGTTTACCTCGAATCGTACACCAGCCGCATTGCCGAGCTCCATTTCACCATTGATGTTCCTTCGAGTCTGCATGACGTTGTTGTCACGGCAACAGCCGAAGTAGAGGGTCCGTGCAGCGAGGTTGTCTTCACATTGACTTCCCCCTCCGGAGAGAGGATCTCTCCATCAACCGCTTCTGTATCGAGGTTCAAGAGTGGAAACGGTGCAATTACAGAGGCCAAGTTTGAAATCGCCAACCCGGAGCTATGGTTCCCGCACGGATATGGCGCACAGCCGTTGTACAAGCTCACCGCCGTCCTCGGAGATCACATCGATAAGCATTGGAAGACTCTCGGTATTCGGAGATCGCAATTAATCCGGAGGAAGTTTAACGAGCCGGAGCAGAAGGGAGAGACGTTCCTCTTTGAGATTAACAATCTTCCAATATTCTGCTGTGGAAGTAACTGGATCCCAGCGGATAGCTTCATCCCTAGGATTACCGATGAGAAATATCAAGAGTGGTTGAAGTTACTTGTGGCCGGGAACCAGGTCATGGTTAGGTAACCCCTCCTCTCGTGGATATTGAGAGTAATCATTGCTGACCAGGGTGACATCCAATGACTTAGAGTATGGGGTGGCGGTATCTACGAAGAACCAATCTTCTACGAAACGTGTGACAAGCTTGGCATCCTCGTCTGGCAAGATTTTGCATTCGGTTGCGGGAACTACCCGGGCATGATCCCCAAGTTCCGTGAGAACGTCCGGAGCGAAGCTATCGATACCGTCAAGAAGCTCAGGCACCATCCCTCGATCGTCATCTGGGCAGGCAATAACGAGGACTATGCCTATATGGAGGGCCAGCCGAACCAGCTTGGATACAAGCATGAGGACAAGAACCCTGATAACTGGCTCAAAACTGGATTCCCTGCCAGGTATATCTACGAGAAGATATTACCAGAGGTGGTTGCAAAGTACGGAGGCGGCGTACCATATCATCCCGGAAGCCCCTTCACTCCCGGTAAGGGTGATAGCGCAGAGAAAACGGCTGGTGACATCCACCAGTGGAACGGCAGGGCTTCCTACTCCGCTGCATCTCGAGTTCCCTACTAACCAATACTAGTCTGGCATGGTAACCAAGACAGATATCAAGATTTCGACACCCTCGCCGGGCGCTTCATCAGTGAATTCGGCATGGAGGCCTTCCCCAATATCAAGACAATCGACTCTTACCTTCCCAAAGGCTCTAGGGACCGCTACCCACAAAGCTCAACTATAGACCACCACAACAAGGCCACCGGACACGAACGCCGCCTAGCCCTCTACTTGGTGGAAAACCTCCGCTACACATTCTCTCCGATAGAAAAATACATCTACGCCACGCAGCTGATGCAGGCCGAATGCCTGTCAACCGCATACCGCCTCTGGCGCCGCCAGTGGAAAGGCCCCGGAAGGGAGTACATTGCTGGCGCGCTTGTTTGGCAGATCAACGACTGCTGGCCAGTAACCAGTTGGGCGATTGTGGACTACTATCTTCGACCTAAGCTTGCTTATTTCGCGATCAAGCGAGAGTTGGAGAAGTATACAATTGGCATGAAGAGGGTGCAGGTCAGGACCCCCGAAGACAAGTATACGAATGCGTACGTGGACATAGACGAAAGGGTGCAGGTTTGGATCGGATGTTTCAAGACCGGGGGGATTAAGGGCGCCAGCGTGGTTGTCAAAGCTTTTGACGTCTGCGGGGAGAAGATTGCCGAGAGGACGTTGAAAGATGATGTAGCTCTCGAGAGCAACCAGTCCATGGAGATCACGGATATACGCATCCCCGGCTGGGACGGAGAACCAGACTCGCACCAGGACATCGTCCTGGCAGCGTACCTAATCGGCAACGATGGAAGCATCCTCGCTCGAAGAATTGGCTTTTTCGAACCACTAAAGTAATCGCTCCCCTTCCCCTTCGTTTTCCATTGCCGACAAGAAACAGATACGTAAATCTCAAAGACCCAAAGTGCGGAGCCCGCGTAGAAGACGGCTGCGTTCACTTATCGGCAGACGTTCCGGTTAAGGGCGTTGCGGTCGAGTCCCCAAAGGAAGGTATTGTGTTTGAAGATAATTGCGTGGATTTAGTGCCTGGTGAGACGGTCAGGATTGTGGCTAAGGGATTGGTAAAGGGTGATATGGTCACGCTTCGATACTTATTGTAGGGGGTAGGTCCGGAGAACGCAGCACCTACAATAGACCATACTTATAAGTGGCGTGTGCCTATGACTGATGTCCCCTATTTATTTCATTAAAGCACGTCGAAGGCTCCTCCTTCCTGGGCATCGGGAATAATCAACTTCTCGGATGAAGCAGTATGTTCACAGCCGATCACTCACTCACGATGCAAAGTTCCGACTCCAATCTTGGATAACTCTCTAGTACTTATCCCACTCTAGGAATCCAAATCGCCCGCCCAAACTACATTCCCCCCGAGCGGTACCAATGGTATATTCCACTGTATTGCGCCCTCCACAACTTGAATTCCAAGCTCGCCGTGCAAAACCAAAAGGTTAGGGTTTCCAGCCTAGTACTCGGGCGGGTCATAGAATTCAGGCTAAAATGCCAAGCTATGATGTAACTTACTGTGCTGTGCTGTAAGCTCGCGTCAACATAAAATGACATTCATGTGAGAGAGGGGGGATAGCAAACTTCACGACAGAATTGAAAACTTACCAAAACTAGAAAAAATTCACCCGTTCCCCCTCTTCTTTCTTGCCCCTCCTTTTTTCTTCCCCCTCCTCTTATTCACCAGTACCATACAGGCAATTTAAGAGCTCCTCATCCATCTTCCACTGATAGAAGTCTCGTATCCGTCGGTCATCCCCTCCCCCCATCTCTCCTTTCGCAATTTATCGGGAAAATGTCCTCAAAGAACCCTTCCTTCGTGTTAAAGTCTGTTAAAGACGTTATCTTCGAGGAGCGTCCGGTGCCAAAGATTCAAAACCCGACAGACGTGCTCATCCGCGTGAACGTTACCGGGATCTGTGGTTCAGATGTAAGCTTCTCCTATTATCATGATCTCCTTCTTTTTTCCCGAAGGAATAAAGGTAACTCTGGAGAGAGAGAAAACAGGTCCACTACTGGCAACACGGCCGCATTGGCGACTTCGTCCTCGAAGCCCCCATGGTGCTCGGCCACGAATCCGCCGGCACAGTGATAGAAACTGGGCCCAAAGTAACTTCACTAAAGCCCAACGACCGCGTAGCTCTTGAGCCCGGCGTCCCCTGCCGGCGTTGCCCCTTCTGCAAAGCGGGGAGATACAACCTGTGCATAGACATGAAGTTCGCCGCGACACCGCCATATGATGGGACACTGGCAAAGTATTACATCCTCCCAGAGGACTTCTGCGTGAAGCTTCCGGAGAATGTAAGTCTCGATGAGGGTGCGCTGGTGGAGCCACTGGCGGTAGGCGTGCACGTAGTCCGTCAAGCGGACGTCAAGCCGGGCAACTCGGTAGTGGTGTTTGGCGCCGGACCAGTGGGACTACTATGCTGCGCCGTGGCGAAGGCATTTGGTGCAACGAAGGTTGTAGCGGTGGACATCCTCGACTCGAGGTTGGAATTTGCAGGGAGATACGCTGCCACAGGGACGTTCAACGCTACGCACTCTAAGGACCCCAACGTCAACGCCGCTGAGATCATTAAGCGCTTCCATCTTGCACTTGGAGCGGATGTCGCTATCGATGCTAGCGGCGCTACCCCTAGCATAAACACCTGCGTGCACGTCCTCCGCACCGGGGGGACGTTCGTGCAGGCCGGTATGGGCGCTGCTGAGATCACCTTCCCCATCATGAAGCTCTGTGCCAAGGAGATTACCCTGAAAGGTAGCTTCAGATACGGACCCGGCGACTACGGACTTGCTGTGGAATTGATTGCCAGCGGAAAGGTCACGGTAAAGGACCTGATCACGGGGAGGGTCAAGTTTGAAGACGCAGAGAAGGCATTCGAACAAGTCCGAAATGGACAGGGTATCAAAACGTTGATTAGTGGGCCCTTAGATTAAATTCCTTTCCCAAATTTTCGTTTATATCATACTTCCATCCGTCGTTCTTATTATCTACTCCCCTCATACCCTACTGGGATAGGGAGTGGAGTTCGGTGGCGCGGTGCTCGCCCAGTGCATGTATTCACTGTTTTTATTATTATTACTATTTATCTATACAGTCTATTCCTAGGTCACGAGAATTAGCAAGTCTTTGCAGTCCGGTTCGTCTAGACTTGCTTGTGGTGCGTATCTTCAGTACGGGTACTCGCAATGTCACAATCTCGCGAGCTGGGATAGACCGCATAACATATCATAATTCTCTACTCGTAGGTTGTCATACTACACCATACAAACCAAGGAGGTGATACCACAAACGCGAATAAACTAACCCATCACCTATCCGTTGCTCGGTACTTATCATACCATTGCACACCACAACCACATTCGAACCAACCAGCCAAGTAAGCAGCCAAGCATTTCATCACTTTTCCCTAACTTGCCCATCAGCCTAGACCCTACCAGGAGTCAATAAGCCGACACCACACCCCTGTTGAAGTTTTAAGTTCCCGAACCCCGAGGATCTATCGTTTCAGACAATCTACCCCAAACCCGCAAGCCAAAACAGGTACGAAAGTCGCAGAAGACGACCACGCGATATTCTGAAAGGAACCGAAGTTCCGACTGCTTTGTGGGTATCCTGTCGATTGGAGAGTTGGCTGGTTAACATCTATGAGGGCATAGGAGATAAAGTGAGCTATTCGGGCCAGTAGCGATTATATAGCGGAGCAAGCCAAGATAGCGAATAGTGATATGTCAGGAAGGTACGACAGGGAAGGAAAATCTTGAGAGAGCACAGGTATGAGCCATATTATCATCAACCCGTCTCGGCCAGGCATAGTCTACATGGCCGGGCGGGGCGGGTCCGCGCAAGCAGGCACGGCGCCCACTGGTTAAGCCCTCTAGTTAGCTTTGTGCTTCATAGGCTTTAAGTTTCCCCACACTGCTTAGCAGAATATATATAGTGCCGTCACAACAAATCACCCATCTCTAGCCCTAGGACCAAATAGTACCTATTTTTAACGTAAATAAAAGTGCTCACTCTGCTATCGTATATCATACCCCCCCCCCCCCCCCTACCAACTCCAGACCTTTGGCCCAAACTTTATCCTTGGTGGGAGAAGATATATGAGATATAGCTAGGCAACCCGAACAAAGGTATTCCGGAAGCCCGCCAAAAGAGAGCGATCGCCCAGAGGTAAAAATGCAAAATTTACAGCCCTACCGCGAGGGAATCCAAGTAGACGAAGTTATGAGGGAGCACGGGGGGCAGGTTGCGCCACCTTTGGCATCGCGGGGGAATCTGGGAGCGAGCAAGGTTCATATTTTAACGCTCTGTTTCGACAGTCCTGTATACAAAACTTCTATTTGATGGCCCTATGGTAGGGTGCTGTACTCGTTTTTGTTAGGGATAATACAGTTGACCGAATGCTCCCTCGTGAAATTAAAAGGCAAAAAACTCCCCTTTGGCACGATGTACAGGTTACAGGAATATAGAACCCGAACACTTGAGTCCGAATTTTGTATGGGCGGTCAGATATGCATATATAATTTACCATACAAAAGTTTTATCCCTGTCCTTTCCCGTACCAAAGAATCGTTACATAGGGAATATTGGCCATAGAACCCGGGGAACATTTATCCTCAGACAAAGAAAGCAAGTGTTTCGGAGGCAGAGCACAGATATACACCGGAACCCCTGGCTCCTGTTCTATCGATATCATGAGAGAGTGCTATGATTGGATACCGATCTCCTTTTTAACCAAAGATAAAGTATCAGGCGCCTGAACTGTCTATTTTCTGAGGAAGCAGTTGGGGGATCAAGAAGAAAAAGTATTATCGGCCAATTCCTATGGTCTAATGGCTTAGGAGACTGGTCGGCTAATTTGAAACAGGGACCATCGTGAGTTTTCGAATCTGGAGGGCAATGGAGTAGTCGAGCATTAAAAAAAAAATGCTCGGCGAACCACTTTTTTTGCTAGGGGGTAGGTCTAGGGTTGGTAATGCCCTTGGGGTCAACTCCCGCCAAATGTTGCGGTGGGAATACCTGATAGTGTTCGGGTGCTATATGACCGTAATTTGTAGTGATTGGATTTCCGGTTTTGTTAACTGCTATGGCGCATGAATCGTAAAATGGAGTTGAATCGAGATGAGCTCTTGGTGGGAGCAGATATCCTAGGTATCCTCGTAAGCTTTTTTTGATACACAAAAGGAATTGTATGAAATGGTCTATCTAACCCCTCTGAAAAGAAAGAAGAGGAAGCACATCGCCCGCTTCGTGTGCAAAGGGGTAATCGTGGTTAGGGTAATAGTGTTGGGGAGAAGGTGTGAATGGCTATGAGGGAGGTAGGTCTTAGAGGGGACTCGAATTGCAAGCCGAGCTCCTATCATGGCTTCCAGAAAAATGTTCGCGAGTGATATTATGTGACTGTAATAGTAAAAAGGAAAGGATTAGGGGAGTAAGGCCGGGAAAGATCGAAATGGGGAATAACAGTAAGTGGGCTTCTTGATTATTATTTTTGCGTTTTTTGAAAATATTAATACTGGCCACTGCAACTCCCCATCGCCATCTCTCTGATATCTGTGACATCGTGCAGCAGGGTGTTCTATTGATCATAGAGAAAAAAGAAGTCCTTTCCCACCTCTTTGCCCATCATTCGCAATGGTATTCCCAATCAGGCCAGAGATAATTTAATTCTCCTCCACAACAAACTCATACAAAAACGGAGTTTCTCTTGCAGAACCCCAGGAGCTCAGAACCCCATTCTTCATATCTTCGGCAGCAGGCACAATACCGGCAGGCGCGAGCTCACTGGCCGTGCCTGGGGGACTGCAAGCCACTAAGACGGCTCCATCTGTCTGTCTGACAACAGTGCATCTACAATACCGCAGACCACGCAGGCCCCAGGAAACCATTCCTGACCCTCCCACATGGGATAGAGATGCGGGAGCATGGTTCCTTGTATAACACTCAACAAACAATCCCATTCGGGAAAAGAAGTTGAAGTCCAGACCCCCCTTCCCCCCCTTGGGTCCTGCGGTGCTACACTATACATACGATATACTATACTATACCTCCTATAAAACTCGTGAAACGTCTTCCGCTCACCGATAACTTGCAGAGCAAGTTTAAAGGCACGTTATGTTCTGTAGATGGCCAGAGTATCCCGGCAGGATGCAGCATGTATATATTAAGATTAAAAAAAATAAGGGAAAGGAAGGGCGGACGGACAGGCATGCAAGACTCCAAGGGTTTCCATACGAGGACTACAGAGTGGTAGGTAATAGAGCACTTCATCTCCCCAATATTAGTATTTCTGCCTCGAATGGGAACCAGGACGATTGAACTCCAGCTTAGGCGCGTTGGAATCTTCTCCTAGTAAACCGCTCTATATTTCTCTCTTTACCCTCCTCAGGGGGGTGCCGAAAGCCAATATTATTATTTTTCTTCAGTGGTGATTCCCACAATTCAAAAGCAGAGAATTCCAGAAATTTCAGCATGAAATTCAATCCTTCTAGTTCTCACAATACAAGCAAGAGTGCTCCTCTATGACCCCACTATAATCAATACCCCCCGTTGCACCGCTCAAAATGTTGCATGTTATGTCCCGCCCTTTCATCACTACCAGCGCTTGTCCCAGGCCAGAGGTAACCGAAAACGGGAGGGGGGGGGTATATTTCGTATTGGCGGTCAGATACGCGCAGATTCTCCACCAAATATTTCCCTGATCCCTGTTTTCGGATACCGTACTTTTTGTCCCAGAAAAAGCAGATTGGGTTCGGCGCGAGAGGGGCGAACGGTCACCCCGGTGGGGGCTCGGAGCCCAAGCGGGGCTCGGAGAGAAGTGCGAGATGCTTGTATGTACGAGTAACCATACTTGGGAGGGTGTAACTTTATCAAGGAGCAATCTTGGCGCATTTCCTTTGAAGGTTGAAAAGAAGAAAAAAAAGAGAAACACGAGCGAACCATCTGCTTCTCTAGCTATGATACGAGTACAACAGCATCACAATGTCCGATCCTCCGACCTGATAACTGACACGGAAGCCAACCAGGGAAGGTTTGCTACACATACATTTAATCTTCCCTACGGTATTGGACTGAACTGTTGAGTCGGGTGAGTGCGCACCTTATCGGTGGAGCGGCGCACACAAGGCCTGCTTTCTGCGTGGCGATGTTTGCGTGACTGTGTTCCCCCATTGTTTGTTATTATGATAACAGTATTATTTTTCTTATTTTTACTTTTTCTTACCTTTTTTCTTCTCCTTGAAGGAGAGAGTTTGATATCATATCTTCTTTGGAGCCGAATGTGTGTGAAGTATGGAGGCTAGCCTGATGGGGGCAGATTATAGCCCTTTCCCAATGCGAGGCTGCCTGACAGGTGGGGGGGGTGTAGTAGCTTGAGATGGTGATGTCGTTACTTTCACGGTGCGGAATCATTGCCTTGATGTGGCATGGCGCGGGGATCGCTCATACACACGCGCCCGCTGTGAGTGGTTTGGGTTGGGTTTGCTTGATCAATAGGTTTGTTGATTCACTGGTGGAAAGGGAAGGAGGAGTGTGTGGTGGAATATCGAGGCTGCCATAGCTAATGCGAGAAAAGCGGTTTCAGGAAACAGTCAATATCACATATCTCAAGAACAGTAGCCTGAGGTGCTCTATCTCTCAATAAATTTATGTTGCTCCACACACCGTTCAGAGGGAAACCCCTTACTACTGACAGAGTAAATGCAAAGAAAGGGTTCGGATACTTCCATCTCGTCCTATGGCGACCAAATTCACACAGAACAGTGCACCCGACTCGAGTGATTCGGCATGACCACATGCTGAGCCAAACCAGCTACTCTAGGTGATTACTTATCTACTTCCATCGGAAAAAGGAAAAGCGCGATAATAATACAAAAGGGGGAAAACACACCCCACATCCCAAGATTCATAATCATTCACCTGGCGCGAATCTACGGTGATCACTTTGCTAAAACCGCGGTACGGTACCGCACAGCACACAGCACACACAGCCTTGAAGTCAAAACTAATCAAGTACCGGTAAACAACCTCCGACCGCCCACACACAAACTGAACGTCACCACATAAATACCAGAGCGCAGACCAGCTATTGCCCTTAGACTCACAAACCCCGCGGGTTCTACTTTTCTTTCTATCCGTTGTGTCTATCCATTGAACAATCCCTACTAGGATAGGATATATCTCCGCACAATATCACTCCCTCACTCCCTCGCACGGAGCAATTCAAAAGCAGCAGCCTACCTCCAATCCTCCTTCCTCCCTGAGTCAGGCAGTCCTCACGTGTACCGCACAGTATAATACCTCAACTCTCCAGCGCAATACGAGTGGTGCCCCAAAATCCCAACCACGTCCTGGCAGAGCTGAGCTACAAGCATCAGACACGAAGCATGCAAACACATAGACTAAAAATCCTACGCCAACCCATCTGCGGGCATTTGGGCCACCCATACCAAGTCCGGACCCAAATTTTAGGGCATTTCGTACCGGACACTTACGCCCAGCACAAGCGCAGCGCCGTTACACCGGGTCGGAATTCCGCTACCTCCCCTGTAAACAGGCAGGCATGATAATGCAGGATTGCGGCAACGGGGGCCGTGTTATTAAATAAATCCTACTTACCAAGACCAGGGCCAAGCTCAAGGACGGGTCGGAGCGCGGGGTTAAGAGATGGTCGCGGTCGCAGTGTAATGGAATGGCGGACGGCTCCTTCTTATTCACCGTATTTTCTCGCCTGCTTGGGCTTGTGTCACGGGGAAGGGAACCCTAGCATTGTTGTGTGCGGGTCGGCTACCGGATGCCGGTATTGTACGGTACAGCGTAGAGACGGGTACGGCACTGCACGAGTTGGAATTTAGTTCGTCCAGCCAGAATATACAGGGCAGGATTGTCTGTGCAAAGGGCAGAAGTAGGAAAGTGTTTCGATACTCTCGCACTCCCCCCTCGATGCCCACATCCACACACACGCATATAGACCGGACGCACCAGGACCTACAGCGCCGTCACCGGAATACACGTACGGCAGTCTGCTGGTCCCCCCCCCCTCCATCCATTATCGCGCCAATCGGAAGCTCTTGGCACAAGAGAAACGAAAGGATAATTTGGAATTATAGCGGGTAGGGCTGCGACCCCTAACTGACACATGTGATAAGGAAAACGTCAAAATGAGGGCTTTGGATAAGCGATTGTTTTCGATTGAATCACGGTCTATTTAGCTATCTAGCTATATATGATACTGCCCGGGATATTTTATTCGGAGGTAATCATATCATGGGGCGTTTTTGTCGATGCGGTTTTTTGAGCGTTGACAGTTGAAGGACCCTGAGTGGTTTTTGGTTGGGTTGGTGTGGGAGGATAATTGCGGCCAGAGCGCCACAAGGATGGAGGGAGGGCATGGCAGAATTGGCGTTTCTCTTGCGCAAGCTTTGCCGTGACGGAGTGACTTGACTGGTTGTATCAGTACGGTAGTCTGGCTTGGCTCCGGAGGCCATTCTGTTTTGTAGCCAATTGCTAGGGCCAGTTTAGAAGGCGGACTTCCGTAAAATCTCTCGAAATCCACCATCTCCGTCTGCCCAGGGTAGGTTTAGTCCGACAAGTTAACAGAACTGCGAGTACCAGTTAGTGAGATCCAACACCTCCTGTAGGCTGGACTTCTACCATGCCAGGAAAACGCTGGCCCCCCCTCGTCAGGAGCCTTTGGCTCGGAATCCGGAGATTGTATAGGGCCAACGGAGATGGTGGATTCCAAAGAGACTTTACGGGGTACCGTACTGCACTAGCACTGTGGATACAGCGCCGATTTTGGCCTAGCCAGCACGATCCATCTAGCCGGGTACCGGTACGGCAGAGTAATTAGCCCTCCTTCAATAATAATTCAGCAAGCGTGATGCTTCTTCCCACCGTTCCTCCTCATAATGTGATACAATACCGGTACCAGCCAGGGTACAAAGTGCCCATACGTTACCGGACAGTTAAATTAGGTTTACCAACAAAATAATCCCTGCCTCGTCCGAAAACATCCCCCTAGTACGATACTAGTCCAGCAAGGCGTAACCCCCAAATCCTGACTCCAATACTACAAGTGCAGCAACGGTACGTAGGCATAATAGAAACCGGGACAATCGGGCCTCGCGTCCAGAATTCTCCTCCTCCTCCTCCTCCTCGTGTTGAGTGGGGCCAGGTGGAGCGAAAATGGATTGACTTTCAGCCCTCCGTTGACGAAATGGAGAACACAACAAGCCTTACAAGGACACCACAGTCCCAGGCTGGTACTGTAACACAAAAGGCTATAATATATCTGCTATAAACTTTGGTCACGGTACCAGCCCGGGCGCCAGAACTTTTGGAATGAGGCTGTTACTAAGAGGGACAACTCCAAAGCCCCAGCGCGAAGTCCAGCTTTTCCGGTAAAACTCGAGTCTGGTAGCAGAAGTGCTGGCACAGTGCGCCCGAGTCCCCCAAGCTCTCATACCCTTCTGTGGACTGGTAGCCCTTGGAACTCTTCTAGCCCCCCCTTTCTATCATTCGGTAGAACAAGTTACGATGGGGACCTACAATGCTCCTGGCAGCGTACTCTGTGATTGCCAAAATAGTTACCTAAAAGGGCCTTGCTGTTCTACTGTTGTTCGTACAGCATATCAGGGATTCCTCTTGAGGTATCACACAAGGAAGGGTCCTTTCGGGAACTTTACGGACCTGTCTGTCCCCGAAAAGAAGATAGTAAATTTGCACGTAAATACGGGCGCTCAGAGGGGGGGCACCGATTTGATTCTTTTCTGCCCTTAGACCTTATATCCCGTGAATCCCTGCTCGGTATTCGGCTACGGTCCCGTACTTCTTGCCCGGAACTAGACTAGTAATCTCCACAATACCTCCGATATCAGTCCATCCATCCCTACCAATCCAATCGATCAAAGCGCCCCACAACTCACAACCCCCGATCTATCTTATTCAAGCCCCACTCACATATTCAAATAAAAAACACATTCGTTGGTGCTTCTACGGTACCGTATCACATCCTACCGTTCCTTGTCTCTTTCTTCTTCTTCTTTCTTCTTCTTATTCTTCTTCTCCTTCTTTCGCATTCCTCACCTTCTTCCCACCGATAAAACTTTAGGTACTAGTCCTGACAAATCAACGGGGATGAGTTGTACCGACTCACCCGCCCCATCCCCACCCCCCGGAGGTGGAGTCGGGGTAACTCGTTGGGGATCCTGGAGTGGTAGTGACTGGACTGGACTGGGCTGGGCTGGGCTATTCAATACATGTGGGCTCACTCGGTCTTCCGGTTTCCGGCGGGGGCGAGGGGATTGGGGGGCACGCAGGCGAAGTGGGGGGGGAGGCCTGCAGCGTCGTCATTCACTCATAAAGTGAGACGGGGAATGAGCGGGAGGGGCTCCGCGGTGCCGTACTACAGCTCGCCCAGCTACAATATGCACATCATACAGTGCGAATGAAACATAAATCATGAGGTGACAAATACTATTTGTAGGAGGTTGATTCAGAAGAACATGTGACCCTCGTGGCGATTAATTACCAGATAGGGTACCAAAGTACTCGTGGACTACCGTACTACTAGACCCATGCTCGGGCATTGTTTGGCCTACGGTACGGGTGCTGAACTCGCGGAGTTAGTTAAAAAGAAAATGATCGGAAAGCTATTTCCGCCGACCCTATATATTTATACAAGCCTCTGCGGAGACAAGGGTTATTCTTTTCCGATTTGTTAATGACTCCCCCCCGCCCGAGCACATCACGACACGACCAATTGCGTTGGCAACCTTTTTTTTTTACCATGCGGTCAATCACTTTGTTCGGTTGCCCTTTTATTTATAGACTTCTTTTACACGTTTGCAATCGCCAAGAAGGAACCTTTTCCCCTTCAACCGTCTCCTCACCGGAGGAGGGGACCCCTAGCCTCACACGGTATGATAGGATATATACTTAGAGTACTTATTCACACACACTCTAAACTAGCACATCCTACAAGCGACCTGAATAAGCTCATCCCACCGACCACATAATTACCGGTATTTGGGTTTGCTCCCCCTTACCTAACCCCTGCCCCCCCCTCCCATAAGCAAAAGCGATGCAGCCACAAAATGCAGCAATCGATCGATACCATAACTTACAACCTTATCTAACCACCCCCGCATGCTTACCATTCCAGCTGAGTCCGTGCTGATATAGGGCTTTGTAAGGAAGCTCTGCTGCTTACATTTTCATGTCATTCCACCCCCCCCCCCCTTTCTGATTGTGTTATGCGAGCAAAGACAGGAAACACAACACGGTAGTGGTAGATGATAAGTTAGTTGATCTAATCAAAAAAATCTAAAAGCAAATTAAAACCTAACCGCCCGTCGTTGCAAGCGGTTCTTTCCGCAGCATTTCTCCGCGCGCGCTGGAAACTGGCTGGAGATGTACGATAGTGGCGAGGGGGGGGGGGGGGGGTTAAGTCGAGTAGATTGTTGCATAGCTCATGCTTTGTCTGCATGTCTGGGTGGGTATTTTTTTTCTTTCTTTCTGCATTTGGGGAAGTAATAATGAAGGCAGGAAGGAGGAAGATATGCGATATGGGGGGATTCTAGGGCATTACCAAGACCTTCCAGAAGGTTAGAGTTGGCTATTTCGCTTCTATCATCTCATACCTTACCGTAATTGACCTAGGTTATGCAGGTTCCCTGAGGTGTGTGGCACTACCGGTATATCATACCAGTATACTCTAATACCGGTGCTCTACGAGTGAGCATAAACCCCACGTCCCCGCATGGGACTTCCATGAACTTTTTTGTTGATGTGGATATCATTCTGTGAGAAATCATACAATATTCCAAACTGCCATTCGGGAGAGATGTCTTTCCGGCCTCTACCCCCCTCCCCTCACACACTTCTCCTCTCTCGGTGGGGATTTCCCGATTTACCTATCATACCTACTATTGCGTACGGTATACGGTGGAAAAGGGAGAAGGAGGGAGGGGCTCGGGTCTTAGGTGGCTGTGGCGGTGGGCACCTGAGTACTTTCCCAAGTGAAACAATCGTAAAGGATAATTCTGTGCTCACTTTGAGCAGCACATCTCATGCCCGAAACAACGAAAGCGCATCTTGTTCTGTGAGTGAGTGAAACTGTCAAGCGATGGTTCAAGCACCCGCATGAAGAAGGTTCCATCGCTCATCATGCAATGAGCCCTTTCTGATCATTGCGCCAGTCTGCGGACCGGGACAACCTCGACCCCTAGCAACGGTACTACAACAAAGCTCTCTCTGTTTTTTTTTATTACTCTACCTCCCATCTCCCATACCCCACCGGCAAGGGCCACCCCCAAAACGGCTGTTGAGCCTGGGTGCTGTTTCACTTTGGAACGCACTCTGATGCTTAACCTCGATGATGGGGAGCGGATGTGTGCTGGTACGGTACGGTAGTTGCTTCTCCTACCGGTAGTAGTAGTACGGCGTTGTGTATAGTCCTTTTGCCCCCCCGTCTCAAACTGAGGGCTGAGTTAACGATGCTTGTCTCTCGCGTAGCCGAGGAGGAGGGGAGGGGAGGGGATTCCAATGTTCTAACATATTTATAATCATGAAGTGCAGTCAGTGTGAGATCGTTAATGGAGAGAAATCGTTATTGGGGATATTGGGGAGGGGGGAGGGGGGGGGGGGGGCTGCGAGTACAGTAGGACAGTACGATACTAGAGCACTATGTAGTATAATGTGATTCAACATTTTGGAATGGTATTCATATCTAGTCGAAGAGTAGGTACTGTACGAGTACTTTGCGCACTGTACTCGAGTACAGTGTAGGAGTCAATTGTAGATCGGAATGTGCTTATTCTTTTGTTCCTTCCTGCCCAGCCTCCTAGAAAGTACTGGAGTAATCTCAGCCATGTTCCTCCGGAGATACAAGATGTGCGCGCTTTCTTTTTTCTTATTTCCGAGTTTGAGCTTTTGCAAGTAAGCAAGGTTACCTTCGAACCCCTAGCCAGAGAGGGCATCATAGCCACCCCCGTGCTGGGGCTACCATACTCCCGTTCTTTCTCTAAACAAGCACCAGGTGAGAGGCGCCGGGACATTCTAGTCAGAACCCAATTTAGTACGGGCACCCAAACATGTAGAGATAATTAGCTACATATTTACCTAATCCCTGTGCCCGGTGACTTCCTCCTACTTATTACTTGTATCCATCGTGCTGTACTTTTCCAGCGCAAGAAGTACCCCAAAGCAGGGGCTAAGGAGATATACATGATATAAAAAAAACTACACGCATCCGAGAGAGCCAACACAATATACACCCCCTCTTTCCGGTCACCTCTCGCTTGGGACAAGGGTTCATCCGCAATCAAAAGGAAAAAGAAAAAGGAACAGGGAAGTCGTATTGGTTCCAGTTTCCCCCGGTCCCTGGGGGGGTAGAAGGAGGAGGTCTTGATAGAGTCCTGTACCAAGCCTCCCCCACTGCATGCGGGTACGCCTTCCTCCATTCCCATTTTCCTAATTACCTCCTGCATAGCATATCCAGTTTCCAAGAACCCGGTCATTTGGACAGGTTGGCTACCGGTAGTTCCTGTACCATAGTGTACCCGTAGTGACAGGTAGGCAGCATACATAATTTACATGCATAATTACATACATGCATGCATACCCCAAATCACAATTGGGGAGGGGGGGGGGGGCGGAGTATGTTCCTGCCAATTTTAGTGTTGTACGGTACCAGGTTCCATTACCGTACTACAATGGTTTTTTTATGTGTATTATGCGTTTTTTCTCCTTTACCGCTTCTTCCTCGTTCTCCTCATCCTCATCCTCCTCTCTTTGCTCTTCACCCGGTCATGTGCAATTTAGGTTCAAGCCGGCAGGCAAGGTTCGCTTGACTTTCTTGGCTAACTGCATACAGTATGGTAGGCTACGCTGGCGTAGTCGCGATGGTGTAACGGGTAAGCGCAAAGCAGCGATTCTTACGTGTGATCGTACGCTTCCAGATGTCCATTACCCTTCAATTATATCCTTCCTTGATTTCCGTACCAGGATACTATCGCACCCCCCCCCCCTCTCTCTCTCAAAAGAAAAAGAAAGGTGCAAGTGCTGCTCCGTTCACGGCCGTAATTTGATAGCACTGTAGTATATTTGCACCAGCGGCAGAGCTCGCTAGCTAAGCTAACTAGCCCCGCGTGTTTATCTGTGATAGCAGGATCCCTTTTCGAAACGTAATTAATGCAATACGATGCAATGAATGGCTGAGCAGGTTTCGATGGTTTTCTCTACGCTTTACAGCAGTTGCGAGCGGGGGGATGAAACTGCTCCGCCCAGTTCTGGTCCGGCCCGGTAGGGCATGGTAGGGCTATAATCACACGACGGGGTATTATTCATATGTACAATACACTCGTACCGTCGAGTGCCGTACTGTACCGTCCGATGTAGCGGGAGTGTTGTATCCTACTATAGGAAGACTACGGTACTTGTGTAATACGTACCGGGCCAACCCCATGGGAGAGAGAGGGGAGCCGGGTCATTTACCCCCACACTATAACTTTCTTCTACTATTATATTATACTACTACTGTACTAGTACTACCACGCTACCGTATCCTTAATCATACCTCCCTTCCAAGCAGAAATTCCACCGTAGATATCATACAGCTATCCACCGCACTCTAGACCAGACCAGACCGAATCCATAATCTCACCTGCCTACCCTGGCCCAATGCAGGATTAACCTATTATCATCCTCACCCCCATCATCATCATTGATGGAGCCTTTCTTTTCTTTTTTCCTTAATATAAAGATTGTTTGACAAGGAGCCGTGGCGGCGGGGGAAGTTTAATTCAGTGGTGGTGGTGGTGGTGGTGGTACTGCACAAAAAAGATCATAATCCGTTCGTAATCAGGGCGAAATGGTTAAGCTTGTGCTGACGGTGGGTGGTTTCGCATTGACCTAAGCAAGGCTGGCGGAGTTCGGCACAGATTAGAATCGCGTCTCGCTTGCCCACCGGTACTTATATAACTATCATACTGGTTGTGCAGGTTGGATTGGAGGGGGATCATAACTCACGCATAAGGAAATAATAAATAAATAAAAAACACTCATGCATCTACCGGTAAGTAGCAGAGCATCGGTAGCACCAAGCCATCTTTTTTTTCCTGCACGCTTGGAGAAAAGCGCATCTTTGTGTTCCCTTTCTCTCTTTCTCTCTCTCTTCAAGACAAGACATCCAGACAGACATGAATTAAACTAAAACTTTCCTGCAAGCATACATAATTTCCATGCAATGTTTGTCGTCATTCGCATCATACTCGTAAGCGAATGACATAAAATTGGATAAAACAATTTACTGTTCAGAGCCCGTCTTATCTCTGCGGAGGAGGAGGAAGAGGAACAGGAACAGGAGGAAGAGGAAATGGCTATGCCATCTCTATTGTAACGGGGCATATTCTCCGGCGGTTACAACTGAGTAAGATCCGCTAACCTGGGATTGCGCTCTTGCAAGATTTTATTTTGTTCTTATTTATTTTACTTATGGTATTGGCCCAAGATATGATAGGGTCTGTGGTGGCGGTGGTGGTGGTGCTTGCGGAGGAATATGGTTGCCGTCGTTGAATCCCGCAACTGTTGCCATGTCCATTGGATTAGGCTAAAAATTCCTTAAGTGGGTCTATGGTACGTGCGTCGGAGGCGGTGGGGGGGGATGTCGGCATGCCGGTTATCAAGGTTCAATGCAGTGGGGGGTTCAAAATTTATTGAACCCTTTTATTATTATTATCATTATTACCGGTATTATTATCCCTCCTTTTTTCCTTCTTTTTCTTCTTCTTTCGTTTTGGGGTTCGCTCGGTTCCGACTGTTTTTCCGGAGACAGGGGGTTCCATTCCTACTTCCGGTATGTTTTATGTATATCATATTTCTCTTTTCTCTCGTGAGTTGCTTTTTGGACTTGGGTAAGAGGAAAAGAGATCGGGATGTAGGAAAGGATTCAGTGATCTTCTATGATTCTATTTCTCCCTTCACGATGGTAGACTTCGTCCAGTTCGGGGGGGGGAGGGGTGATTACTGATCTATCATACCGGTGGTTCCTCCCGCGCCCGCGAGCCAACACCCAGTGCGACCTTAGGTCCTGCATTGATATTGGGTGAGGCTTGGGCGGTACATGAGGCTGGTACGGGAAATTTTTGGCTTTTAACGGTTCTTGTTGACGGGAGATGTTTCGGCCCATGGTGGATGTTGTTGTTTTTTTCCTTTGGGGGACGGACTGGACTGGAGTTTTGGGGGCATATAGATTTTGGTTTTGAAATGTTACGGCTGTCTTGTTTTATAGTGAGCAATATCACTGCGGTATCATAGTACCGGTATGCGTTCTGTATGGGATAAGGTTTATAGGGCATTATGAATTTTGGATGCTTTTTTTGCTTGGTACAGTATGTCGTCTACAGTGCGATGTGCTCGCTCGGCCGGAGGAGGGAAGGAGGAGGGAAGCAGAGAAGGAAGGAAGGAAGGGAACGGTGTCTACATCTGGAACTATGTGTACCGAAGCATAGGCGTGATCCACCTCATTCGTATACGGCAATGTGGGTCCTCCGAATCTGGGTCTCGTTAGGAGGGGGATACGGTTCTGATGTACCACACGTACTCGAGTACTTAGGATTCGAGTTCAAGAGCAGTAGCAGTGACCCCTTACTCGACATTGGACGCGTAGCGAAACGCTTTCTTCCTGTTACTGTAGATTCCTCTTCGTCTTGTGGTTCCTGCTCTGCACATCATCGTTCGCCGGTGATAAAAGGGCTTCCTCAACGCTAACTCCGGGTGCTCTGACTTGCTTTCTTTTCTTCTTCCATCAGACAACGGCAACAACGTGGTGAGGAGCGGGAGAAAAAGGGAAAGTCCAGCAACCGCTATTTGTCAAATAGCCCCAATTTAATAAGCAGGGCTGAAATTGACTCAGCGCAACTCCAACTTCGCTCCTATCATTACCATTGTTACCACCATGGTTAGTTCTCTCTCCATCTCCCTCTCTCGCTCCCTCTTTCCGCCTGCCTTACGCTTTTTTCCAGAAAATTAAAAAAAGACAGAGTGTTGCTGTGTTCTATTTGTGTAACCAATTCATTCCTCACACACGTCCTTTTTTTTTTTTTTTCCTCTCTTCGAACAAGCCGAGCTACCCGCTCTTGGACAACTTATGGTTGTGAGCACAATAGCCCCCACATGGGCCATACATGTCTAGCTCTTTTCCTCCCTGGCCGGTAGGATTGGGAGGGGTGTGTGTGTGTGTGAGGGGTGGTGGAGGGTGGATCGCATGGAGTTTTTGGGATCCATCGGCTGCATTCCAATGCATCCTTCTTTTTGCTTCCTCCTTCACTTCTCCATCTTCTGTCACTAGCATTTTCAGACGTGTTGTAGCAAGGAAGTTGTGTGGGTGGGTGCCCGGGTGGTCACTGCCACACAGGCTTCAAGATGCCAGATGGATTTAAAGCAATCTTCTTGTAGTACAGGACTAGTAGTGGTAGGTGTGATGGTTGTAGTAGTGGTGGTAGTTGGTGATGATGGTGGTGAGGACCACCGATACGGCAGTGCGTCATACCACTGATTCTTCTACTGCTCCGACAACCATCTTGGCTTATTACTGTGCACCTCTTCACCCCCCTCTCAGTTACGGTCTCACTTACCGGTACTCTCTTGACCCTTCATGGGAAATTGGTTCAAGGGGTTGTTTGAACATTAGTCTACCGTTAATGTGTAGAAAAACAAAAAAACAAAAAGACACAAAAAACAATCCGTTTTGGGTGTCGCAAAGGTTACTGTCACTCTTCTGTATTATCATTCCCCCGCGGGGTACGGTCTATGGCGGTGCACTCGAATGCAGCACGGTCTTTTCCCTCTTCTGCTGGCACTGCTGCTCTTTTGACATATATAAAAGATAGTCGTCCATCTATCCAACTTTGGATTTCGATCCTTTTTCTCTTTCTCTTTCTTCGATCTGTTTGAGAAAGAAACGAGGAAAAAAAAGAGAAGCAACACCAGCGAGATATATTCCGTTCAGGCGAGAACGCGGGAGAGCTAGGATTAATAGTCTACTAGATTAGACTGGCCCAGGCTATCGGTACTATAACAATACGGGGAACCACCTTTCTGTCGACAGAACCGTATCCACTTTCGGCTGCAAGCCAGTTGGACATTCATTCAACAAGCTGTTAGAGAGGAAGAAGAACGAGAAGGATCACCCTCTCTCTCTCGCGAGAACGAGCTCGAACTGGAAATCCACGCCCTCCTTCCCTACCGTTCTATCGCCATCCCTAGCAATAGCACTTTTTATTTATTCTATCTCATCTTAAATCCCCGAGGGGAGATGGGAAAGAAATAACTTAAAAAAAAATAGTTCCGAAGTCGATAGACTCCGGTGGTGCAGTACTCTACCAGCACACTACCGCCCGGCCCACTCACGGCGCCGTGTTTGGCATTTTGGTATAGGGATCACGAATACGAAGGGAGTGGAGATAGAGACGGAATTCGGGGCTTACACCCCATAGACGGAGGATTACGACGACGCCAAATAAGAAAATAATTCCTCACAAATCATACTGCCATACGAGTATCCTATCAACCACCCTTACACACGCATACTCACGCACATTCTCCCTCTCCCTCTCCCTCTCACTCACTTCCTCTCTCCCTCACCCCTCACCCACTCACACGCACACCTTGTCTTGAGGGGACTAGAATAAAAATAAAGTAAATAAATAGATACTAGTGGTTCAACTCGACACCCCTACCGGCATTTCATTCTTACTTGCTTATACAGCTCTACCCCCCCCTCCCCTTTTTGCCCATTGTCTGGTTTTTTTATAAGAAGGCATGGACGGTTCTCTTGGTACGCAAGCGGGCCTGCGTCCGTTCCTCCCAACTTTCATTCCGACTAGCCGGGAGCAACAAGACCGCATCATGTCCGCCGGCAACAATGTTCATCCGAATCCCGTGCACCCACAATATTTACAGCCTCGGCAGCAACATACAAGTTTCTCCGGATCCCCACATCATTCGGGCCATCACAGTGGCGGAACATCACCCTATAGCTCGTCATTTCCAATGAACAGCATGAATCCGAACCTTCCGGCGCCAACCCCCTATGCCCAGAGCTTACCTTCTCGGGCCTCTTCACATCCAGCTTCTAGCTCCAATTCCCAGCAGCAGCAGCAGCAGCAACAGCAAAACCCGCAGCAGGGTGGTTATCTTGACCCCGCTGCCTATCTTAGTATGGGGGATGTAATGGGTATGGAAATGGACCCAATCCCTATGGGGAGTAATATGGATATGGATTTAAGTATTCTTTCTGCAGAAGAACATGGAGATCTTAGGGTTTTGCACGAACGGGGGAGAGCCCGGGATCGTTTGCACGCCCAGCGACTTCACTCGATGTCACACCCGGATGGCCCGGACGGCACCGGCCGCGGAAGGGGTGCTGGTGGTGGACGAAGGAAACGCTCCGGGAGTGATGACAGTGTGCATGAGCCTGTTGGTGCTGTCAGGGGGACCAACACTGGTAACCGGAAGCAGAGAGGCAGACCACGGCTAGACACTAAGGATGAGAATGCTGCAGACGTAGGAATCCTCACTGGTTACTATTGCTTGCCTGACCTTCGTGCTAATGGGTTGAATAGCGCCGACGAACCCAAATCAGACTTGCGCAGAGAGCCTACAGGTTACGGAAGGAGACTACAATTTCCTCTCTGAGGAACAGGGTAACTGAATTGGAAACCGCGATTGACGGAATGCAAAGCACTTTCCTGGAGCTCCACGAGTCAGCCATGAAGTGCTTGAGCAAGAGTAATGATCCCCAAACTCTCGGCTACGGAACAAACCTCAAGGAACTCACCGAGAGATTCCTGAGCTTGTCGAAGGGAGCCCTGGGAAGCTCCGAAGGAGCAGATTCGCACGACGAGGAAGGCGAAGGCGAGAACAATGACGAGGGTCACTCTGGCGCAGCGGCGAAGCGACGGCGGAGTAGGGACGAAGACGGAGGTCCTGAGTCGGGAGGGATGCAGACCAATGCTCCGAATGGAGTAACCAGTTATGGGGGGTACGAAGTCAGTTACACTAGACAGAGCAACTCTCGAGATTCCTTCAATAATAACAATGGTAGTCAAAGTCGAGGTAACGGGAGCGGGAGGAGTGAAGCTACTACGGGTCGCATGGGCTCGTCTCCAACGTCCAACCATTACAGCGACCCATATATCTCCAGTTCCCCCGAGAGCGGATATGCCACCTACGTCCAGCCTAACAATAACTCTTTGCAAACAGCTGTTCAGTTCCGCCAGGATGGACCTCTACCTTATGAGGGATTCACGTACTCATATCATGAGACCAGTTTCTCCCGGAGACTGCACCGCGCTGCGCTCGAGCATGCCCATTACATGTTGACATCACCAAATGCCGACCCACAGGAGGTTGCCCGCATGTTTGCATACACATTCTGCTACCTTTCCAAAGCTGATGTGATCCGGGTCGTCAACAGGCTTCTCAACACAACCACTAAGGAGAGCCTGCACATACGGGACTACCCAGAGATCCTGCCAAAAGGTATCCGCCCGGAGGTGATGGAAGCCTACCTTAGTAACCCAGACACATCGGTATTCACCGACGGCCTAACAAGCGAGGATATGAAAGACTTTGACCTCCGCCTGGAAGCCAAAAAGATGATGCTGAAAATGGGCATCAACCAGAAGTTCCTACGCCCCGACGAGGTTGAGAAGTACATTATAGAGCTGGGGATATTGACCTCCAGCCACCAACAACAATCCCACCTCATCGACCCAAGCCTCGTGGAAACCAGTAAGGTCCGCTCCCCTCCCCAGCAGCAACCGGAGCGGACCCTAGAAGTACCGGAAGGCTCAACGGACTACCTAACGGCAAACAGGATGGCTACGCCCTCCTACCTCATTCACCCCGCCGCCACCCCCTCTCCCTCATCTCCCCCCTCAGCGAAGGCCAGAGAATCTCGGTCCCCATCATCTTCCCCGCACCTAACCCTGGAGAAGAAACTCCGCTTCTTCAATTCACACTCCCCACCCACGGCCCGCGACGAGCTGGACACGCCCACATCTACCAACGTCCTCGAGGGTGTCAAGAAGAACTTTGACATAGACGTGTTTGTGAACCGTATGTGCTCCCCCACCCACACCCACACCAAGGCTGCTACTGCCACAAGCACTATTACGTTCCCGATGCCCGGGACGGCGAGAAGAGAGTTCCTGACGTGTTGGTGATTTCCGGTAGAGTTGGTCAAGAAGGGGGTATGTTTGGGCAGGTTTCCAGGGTTCAGGAAGAGTGATGTTGAGGAGGCGATCAGGGCTGCTGGGTTGGGTGCGGGTGTGAGAATAGGGGTTCGTTGAAGGATGGGTCGGCTGGAGAGGATCTGTCATTATCTCCATTCATTATTTTATTTTTTTGTCGTTGCGGTTAGCTTGTGGTTGTGTTATAAGGAGTACGGCGTTGGCTCATCATCTCATTAAATTTTTTCCATATTTTATACTTTTCATTGCATTTCGTTGTTGCTATTATAACTTTACTTACTGTACCTTACCTTACCTTACGCTGGCTGCTATAGACGCATGGATGGATGGATGGAGAGATGGAGAAATGCATATAATGAACGTACAAACCACCCTTCACCACGATGAATGAAATATTCTCGATTACCGAGTGATGATCTATGACTAACATCAGTTGTATCATGGCTCGGAACACGGCTGTAATCCCGTGCCCATGACTCACTGCGCACGTAGCGCAGCCCAACCCACGGAACCCGGAACCCCAGAGCGCGCTTCTTGTTGTGACGAGTGCCCAGAGAGGAGGTAGGAGAAGTATCCCTCCAATACGACCCCGTGTGGAGAATATTACGAAGTCGATCTTTTCGAAAGAAAGAGGTACTCGAGTACTCGAGTACAGTGGTTAAAAAAAGAAAACGATAAGAACTTAAGAAGCTTACTTTTTTTTTCTTTTTCTTTTTCTTCTTTTTGGCGGTGTTTTTCTGGGTGTGCCGTCGGTTACGGTGCTCGAGTACTCGTACAGTACGGTACCTAAACCACGTATTGCGGTTCGTGGCATACCGGTATGATACGGGTGGAGAAAACAGTGTGGGGCTCGATTTCACACACAGCGAAATATGGAGTCTTCAACACACGATGATATTACCAGCTTGGAGTTTTCTCCCACTTTTTTTTTATCATACAGTACCGTACCTCTTTCCTCGTTTTGGGAATGTGGATATATCATCGTCTCCACTCCACCGGTTATAGACAGACAGACAGACAGGTATTCTCTTTCTAAAGTCTGTGTAGGTGGAGCTATCGTACCCGTGCAATACCGGTATGATATCTTGAATTCCAAATACCGGTAATTTGGGGGGGGGGGGGGGGTTGGTTATTACGAATAACCG
>Ga0307517_10003274_pt1 | contig 25316 bp, 23 predicted proteins | sample 23_EM_MG_FD_194515 | JGI IMG/M metagenome (GOLD analysis project Ga0307517, IMG submission 194515) | Populus trichocarpa ectomycorrhiza microbial communities from riparian zone in the Pacific Northwest, United States - 23_EM | ecosystem: Host-associated > Plants > Roots > Unclassified | place... | reverse complement strand
TAAAAATACTTTTAAAAAAAATTATTATTTTTTTATTTTATTTTTACTTTAAATTAATATTTTTTAGTATTTTTAGATAATTTTAATGCGCTGATTTTAAAAATAATTTTTTAAAAATTAAAAATATTACTTTGATATATTTTTAAATAAAAAACACTTTGAAAAACAATCACAACCACACTCAAAAAGCAAATCTATGCTTCAAAGATAGTAGTTAATCATTTCTAGACACCTTCACATCTTCCATTTTTAGATCTGTGTTTAATCTATATTACCTTCCCCTACTCCTAAAAAACAAACTAATCTGTTCATGTTCCTCAAAAAAACGTTTTTTTCACTGTCTCTTCCCCAACTGCTAAAAAAGAAGGTGCTGTTACATTGCTAATAGCACCTTAAAAATTAAAAAAAAAAAACATGCTGCCAACTGCATTTCTAGAAATATTCCTGCGGGTATTTAGAAATTTGGTTGTCATTATTTTTTAAATGAAAAAATAATATTTTTTAAAAATTATTTTTAATATTAATACAAATTTGAAAATATCAAAAAAATTAATTTAAAGTAAATAGAAAATAAAAAAAATAATTTTTTTTAAAACAGAAAAACAAAAATAACTTTAACTGTATATGCAGACCAAACCTATCCATGAGTAGCCGTGGCGCACTCTTTTCCTGGACAATGCACTTTATAAAGTGCCATTCTTCTGTCGATTCTCAAAGAAAGCTTTAGAAACAGTATCATACTCTGATATCTTGCAAGACAAGTGAACCATGGCATTGCAGAAAATAAAAGCCATAAACATTGCTAGCAGCCTTAAAATATTCAATTTGTCCAGTGGAAAGTCACAAACAAAAGAGGTCTCTCCTCTCCACTCCAATCCCTTCCCTTCCCTTGTTTCTTTGACTGTTGCCAGCACCCACGATTATCCCGGTATGAATCATGACTAGCCACGCATCATTCACTTCCCCGATGCAATCCAGGTGGACCCCAACGTTGGTGTGGACCCATCTCTTTTCTACCTACTCACCTAGCATGCGCACGTTAGAGCATTTCACTGCTTTTCCCCACCTCTCCGGCGGGAGTGCACGCTAGCAATTTAAAGCAAATCAATCACCAAGGCGCACTTCCCACCTAACTAGAGCCGGAAAGTGAAGTGCCCGGTTTAAACTCCGACATATTTAGCACTCAACATCCTTCACCAGAGCAGGAAAAAGGAAAGTAAAAACTAAAAAGTAAAGAAAAGAAACAAAGCGAAAATAACAAAAGTACAAATAAAAGCGTTTTAAAAAATCTAAATCTCGAAAGTACCCCTGATCCAGTGATCCCTTCAAAATCCTAAAATTTAATTTCTGAGCAGCCTCTCACTTTCTACGTGTGGATGGAGCTGAAGAAGCACCAAGATCAGAGGCTCCCTGAGAGGAAGGGGCAAAAAAGGAAACTTGAAGAGGAAATCGAGGAGGAGCAGAGAGAGATCTCGGCGGTGGAGGAGGCCGCTGCAGCTCCCTACGGCGAGGCACGGAAAGTGATATTGAACGAGGTTTATGCTCAGGTTAATATCCTCAACTCTACCTTCTCATGGGACGAAGCTCATCGCGCCACCGCCAAACGCGCTACTCACGTCCTCGCAGAACTCGCAAAAAACGGTAACCGCTATTTCCTTAAATTTCTAGATCTTTTTTTTTGTTCATGAAATAGGATCTAGTTTTAAATAAGTGTATTTTCGCATGTCTTGCTTATAAATTGAGGAATTTTGTTATAGAGGAAGTAGTGAACTTGATTGTTGAAGGAGGTGCAGTTCCTGCACTGGTTAAGCATCTTCAAGTACCACCGTCAAGTGAAATTGATCATGATAATTCGAAGCCGTTTGAGCATGAAGTCGAGAAAGGAAGTGCTTTTGCGCTTGGGCTGCTTGCAGTCAAGGTGAATTAGTTCAATCACTTTGTAAATCCGTGTGTTGGATGTGGTGTTTGGATAGTGGAGTGAAGAAGATTTTGATTAAGAGGTTTCTATCTCTGCATAGAGAACTTGTTGGAAAATGTTTTATGATATGATGATTTTGTTAAAGGAATATAGCTGTGTTGGTGATCATGTACTAAGTGAAATTAGTTATTTTAATTCCTTACAAAGAAATTAGCATACAAGAAGGGATTGTTTGGGTAGTCGGTTCATTTACTTTTTCGTATGAACGTTGTAGTTGTAGTGGCACACATCCAGTCCTTGTTAGGAGTATTTGTAGTATATTATGTGAATATTGCCCACGGAATGTCACAAGCGAAGCCATGAAAGGAAAGCAAGGGTAGCATATGGAGCACACAATGTGCTGAAGACTAAAGTATGTAGTATTGTATATATACTCAAGTTTGTTTTGAAGAAAAATGTAGGTTGTGCTTGGCTATGCAATGGCAACTAAATCAATGTGTAGGTTCTTATGAAGGAGTTTGAGGCATTAATCTAATGTTTGAAACTGTTAAAAATAACATTTAAAACATCATTTGAATGAAGCACATCTAATGTTTGAAGCATTGAATGATTCATAAATGTTCACGTTGTATCCCGAATACATATTTGGTTCAAGGCTTTTGAAAATTTTGGTTGGCAAATAATCTAGATATAATGAGTGAACCTGTGATGTCCCCCGAATCTTACTTTTATCTCCTATCTTTTTCTGACAGCCAGAGCATCAGCAACTCATTGTTGACGCTGGGGCTTTGTCACATCTTGTGAGCTTGTTGAAGAGGCAAAGGGATGTTCATAAGGATGGTTCTGATTCTCGAGCTGTGAATAGTGTTATTAGGAGGGCTGCTGATGCTATCACCAATCTTGCTCATGAGAACAGCAGCATTAAAACTCGTGTTAGGTTTGCTAATTTTGTTGATAATTGTATTTCAATTCTGTATTCAGCAGTCTGCTCAGTATTCTTAAGGTCTTTGGAACTGGACATGCAGGATGGAAGGTGGGATTCCTCCTCTGGTTGAGTTGCTTGAATTCACTGACACAAAGGTGCAAAGAGCAGCTGCTGGGGCACTTAGAACCCTGGCTTTTAAGAATGATGAGAACAAGAATCAGGTGATTGGACCTTCTTTAGCAAGTTTGACTTCTATCAGGTTGGTTGTATAAGGAGTAAATGCTAATTTTTCTTTTCTTTTCTGATATTGCAGATTGTTGAATGCAATGCTCTTCCCGCCCTTATATTAATGTTACGATCTGATGCTGCTGCCATACACTATGAAGCAGTATGATATTTCAAACTGCCTTCTGTGATTAATTTTGAAATCTGCATTGGTGAGGAATTTTTTTCGAACTTCTTGTTTTCATCAACCTTTTCATGTTTGCAGGTAGGTGTGATTGGAAATCTGGTACATTCATCCCCAAGCATAAAAAGAGAAGTTCTTGCTGCTGGGGCTCTCCAACCTGTTATTGGTTTACTTAGGTTTGTCTGGTCTCATAAACTTGTCACCTTGAAACTCTCTTTAAGCTAGGCTTGGCAGAGTTTGAATGATACCTAGTTCTTAAAATTTCCAGCTCATGTTATTTTCTTTCGCAATTTCTTAAGTTTACTCTTTTGCGCAGCTCCTGCTGCTCTGAGAGCCAAAGGGAGGCTGCTTTATTACTTGGACAATTTGCAGCAACAGATTCAGATTGCAAGGTGCATTGTAACACCCTTTGTATTTTCCCCTTCAGTTCTACTCTCATCTAGCTTGTCTCCTGTATATTTTTGTTCTTTTATTGTTTCTGAGTTTTCACATCTATCTGTAGCTCTTGAACTGATAGACAACGCACTAAAGAGTGCACCTTAATCTGTCGAGGCTCGTTTGCCTGACCTTTTCTGATTTTCCAGTCATTTCTATTTCTGTTTTCTCTGCGAGCTCTTCTTTTGTTTTGGTAAATTGAAGAAAAAGTTATTTGCAGGTGCACATTGTACAAAGGGGTGCTGTTCAACCTTTGATCGAGATGCTCCAGTCTCCCGATGTCCAACTGAGAGAAATGTCAGCATTTGCATTGGGGAGGTTGGCACAGGTTACCATTTTTTTTTGTTTCACTTACTCTATTTGTATAAAAGTACAAAGATACCAGTTATGGATGAAACAATGTTACATTTGCTGGTGGAGTTAGCCACCTTTTTCCTCCAAAATAATGTAGATCTGGCCATTAATGATTTTATAGTTACATAATATGGTTTGTGTTATAATTTGTATTCTTTGCCTTTTCCATCAAGCAAGTTGAATTCTCAAACAGAGTAATGAAGTATTTGTTTACTCTTATCACAATTTTCTTCCTTCCTCTCTCTGCTGCAATTGGGGATGTTGCCCTTTTTTTCACCTTTCCTTAATTGCTAATCATTTTTGTAAGCTCAATTTTTTTTTTCGCATTGTAATCTGCAAATGTTCATACCATGTGCTCGTTGAAGATTTTCTTTGCTGTTAAGCTAACTTTTTGTTTTGTTTTATTCCTTAAAAGCTGACCAATTGCTGTACTTCAAATTATTTTTCATCAAATGTGCAAGTGTTCTGCAACACATTGTTTTACTTAAAAATCTGGAGGACTTGAGAAGTAATAATATCTTTGAGCAAGTTCTTATTTGCAATTCAACAGAATTTTTTTGGCTGGATGGTTCTTTTTGGGTTGAAGAAGTTACTCAATTTCAGGTTAAAAAAATTACTCAATTTCAGGACACACACAACCAAGCTGGTATAGCCCACAATGGTGGTCTAGTGCCATTACTGAAGCTTCTGGATTCAAAGAATGGATCTCTTCAACATAATGCTGCATTTTCTCTGTATGGCCTTGCAGATAATGAGGTATTGGAATAATTACTGAATTCTTTGGAACTTGACCAAAACTACCTTGTTTGTTCCATTTTAATAAGAATTTTATTAAACTGCAAGTCTTTCTAATCTATTATGATCTTGTGGTGTTTCATTTCTCCAATAGGACAATGTCTCTGATTTTATCAGTGTGGGAGGTGTTCAGAAGCTGCAGGATGGAGAGTTTAGTGTTCAGGTATGCAACTTTCTTCATTTATATTTGAACCGTAGCTGTTATGTCTATGCTCATATACACGCCTATGCTGCTGATGCTATATTGCTTTAAGCAAACGGTAGCTTGAATATTTTCATGTTGGGACCAAGATGTATGCCTTCCCATTGTGTTTTAATCTGATCTACAATGACCAATATAAATTATTTACATATTTCCAGGCAACAAAAGATTGTGTAGCCAAGACTTTGAAAAGACTGGAGGAGAAGATTCATGGAAGAGTGAGTTTTTTTTATTTACTCTTTCCCTGTCCCTCTTCCTTTTGTCATTAAATTTGGCGATATCCAGTTGTAGAAACTGTAGCAGGTTTATGTTTCTTCAGAGTTTTATATCCGAGCCTCGAATTTGAAATTGTATAATTTTCATATGTAGGTTTTAAACCACTTATTGTATCTAATGCGTGTAGCGGAGAAGGCTGTCCAACGACGTGTTGCTCTAGCTCTTGCACATCTTTGTTCCCCAGATGACCAGAGAGCAATATTCATTAATAATAGTGGCATGTCCTATTCTTATTAATTACACGCGATGTTAAATTTTAGAAAGAAGAAAAATCTTACCATTTTTATTTATTTGAGTGCAGGATTGGATTTACTCCTTGGGCTTCTTGGCTCTTCAAGCCCGAAGCAACAACTTGATGGAGCCATAGCTCTTTACAGGTTGGCCAACAAAGCAACGATTCTTTCTCCTGTGGATGCGGCTCCTCCTTCTCCAACACCGCAGGTGTGTTTCCTCTCTGAACTCTTTGGTCTTTTGTTCATGCATTTTGTTTTGCTGTGTAAACAAATAAAAATGTCTATTTGTTGGGTATGCTTCCTAGTATGAATACGTGGGTATTCTGAAATTTATGGTTGTATCGTTCTAGTTTTGGTGAAGAACAATTTAAATAAACGTCAAGTAAAATTTTCGAGCATGTTTATTGCATGTTGAATTTTTTATCATGCATTTCCATTTGATGCTGTTTTATTACGTAGTATTTGTTTCGCATCATGAAAGATAATCTATACTTCAAAATCTCTTGACTGTTGAATTGTGTATGATAACAATTAATTCTTTTCGCAGGTGTATTTAGGAGAGCAGTATGTAAACAATGCTACATTGTCGGACGTCACCTTTCTCGTCGAAGGTTGTAAATTATAAGTTCTAGATACTGCTGTATTACTTGTTTAGGATGCCTGACTTGCGATTTTCGTTTTAGTGCAAAGCAATTTTGTTGCTTGCCCTGATGAGTTATGTAATTGACTTAATTTGTACTGCAGGTAGACGATTCTATGCCCACAGAATTTGCCTGCTTGCTTCCTCAGATGCATTTCGGGCAATGTTTGATGGTGGTTACCGGGTAAGATCTTGTAATTGTGCGGATGTCATGGTTTACCAACCATTCTTTGTGTCCCTCTTGGGGAAGGGTGCGAGAGATGGTTGTTTTCAAACTTTATTTTGCCACCCAATCTTCTGTTGCTATCTGAACTCATTCAACTGAGATAAATCATTGGCTTCTGTTTTCAATTTGTTCAGAGTTATACTGTGTGTTAGTCCCCTTATTGTGGACGTCAAACTCAATGGGATACGAAGTAATGTATTCAGTTTTGTTGCATAGCCTGAAATCTAGATAGGATAGGCAACTTGAGTTGCTGTGTTATGCATCAGGCAACCAAGATGGTTACAGCATTCATGTCCATCTTGATTAATTCCTCTGCGTCTAACAGGAAAAGGATGCAAGGGACATTGAAATTCCAAATATCAGATGGGAGGTTTTTGAGTTGATGATGAGGTTTGTTGGAATGTAAAGTTCACGCTTTCATAAAACGAACAGTTACCTAACTTGTTTCTGTTTTCTACAGATTCATATACACAGGTTCAGTAGATGTTACATTAGGTATCGCACAGGATCTCCTCAGGGCTGCTGACCAATATCTGTTGGAGGGGCTTAAGCGACTATGCGAGTATACCATAGCACAGGTAAGCCATGAAGCTTTTGTTTATACATGTGAATATTCAATCTTGCACTGCTTAAGTTGAAAGCCGATGTCTGATAAACATTTTATGTTTGCTTAAGGATATAACATTGGAAAACATTTCAAGCATGTATGAACTTTCGGAAGCTTTCCATGCTATTTCATTGAGGCACAGATGCATTTTGTTTATTTTGGAGCAGTTCGATAAATTGAGTGATAAGCCCAGGTTTGTTGCCTAACTCCTGCGCTCTTGCTATCTTAAAAAATGCCACATGGCAATGAACATAAACACATAAATATTTGCTTCTGATTCCATTAGAAAAGACAGGAAAAGGAGTTCTATTCTGGGATCCACATGATGTTGTAATCCCAGATTAAAAAAAATTCCACTGCCGGGAAGAAAATTTTCAAAAATTAAGATCAGTGGGTGTCTATCCCAATTAACTATCTTCTAGCATAGATCTTTCCACTCACTAATTTTGGAACTGTCCAATAGTTTTCTAGAATGTGAAAACACTTGTTACACACACAAAAAAAGAACCGGTTCCAAACTCTCAACTGGTTCTTGACGTTATTTTGTATACTGATATTGCAGGCACTCTCAATTAATCCACCGTATAATACCCGAGATTCGTGATTACTTTGACAAAGCACTCACCAAACCTAACCAACATAACTCGCGGCTCTAGACGGCTGGTTTTGATTCTTCGTATCTGACTAGATATTTTTGTACAGAAAGTGGTAGATGTTCTCATTGATGCTGAGCCATTGAAATATTCTAATAGGTTGGTGAATAGTATGGCTCCTAAATTCTTAATCTTTCCTGTTGCCTGAGTTACGTTGCATGTTAGCACTCTGTAACTTTCCACATTAGTTCCGCTGAGATTGTTGATGGAAACACGGGCCACCTCCAACATGATTGCGATGTTCATGTATTCTCTGATTGGCATTAGCGGGAGATGCATCTTTTTGTGCGCAATAACAGAGTCGTTGCTTGAAGCAAATTCTTGGCAAACTAAAAACTAGGAAAAGATCCCAGGTCTAGAATCTCTTTCCTTGAAGGACTTTTAGTCTCGGAAAGTGACTTTTAAGGTGAACTACATGGCTGAGGGTGGACTTGGAGGAGTGGGGCAATGGGCCTCCCAAATTATTAAAAAAAACTATTTTAGTCACTTTTAGTTCTAGGAGTTCAAATTTACCCTCCGTTTTTAGACGTTTGTGCTCTATATTTCTTGAAACTCTCTTTGTGCCACGTTATCTTTGAATTCTATCCCCCCCTGTACATGGGTTTAGGTAAAACCACTATTTACCCTTTCCGGGTGCAAAGATTTTGGGGTATGATTTTTTTATTGGCTCCTCAACATGGTTTGGTCGATCATTATAGATGCTCAACTAATTCTCGAGTTTTAACTTTTAGCTTTGAAAGAAGTTTTTCAAAATATTTTTTATTTAAAAATATATTAAAATATTTTTTTTATTTTTTAAAAATTATTTTTAATATTAGTATATTAAAATGATTTAAAAATATAAAAATTATTAATTTAAAACAAAAAAAAATTAAATTTTTTTAAAGATATTTTTAAACGAAAAAACAACAACCCCAGTTCATCATTCCTTAATTGTGCCTTTCATTTCCTTATTACACTTCATATCTCCCTCTTTTCATTTATGGGTTTTGCTGGTAAGGAAATGGCCCGCGAGCTACTCCCTTTTGTCCGGGTTTTCAAGGATGGCTCTGCGGAGCGCTTAATAGGTTCTCCACTAGTGCCTGCATCATTTTAAGGCTCAGAAGACAGAAACTGGAGTCTTAACCAAGGACATCACCATTTCACGAGACCTCTCTATCTCAGCAAGACTCCACCTCCCAAAGCTCACTGAACCTCACGAGAAACTCCTCATCTTGGTCTACTTCCATGGTGGAGGCTTCTGCGTTGAGTCTGCCTTCAGCTTGCAGAAACTAAATTCTTGAGAAGCTTGGTTTCTCTGTTCATATGACGCTAATCAATAACAGGCTTATAAAGACGTTAACGTTTAATACAGATACCACCGATAACTAAAAACGTCATTCACTATTAGGACTGGTATCCTATCATAGGATATATCATTTCCCCAGCATAGTAATTGCAAATAAAAATTAATTATTTATTCATTTTCATCTATCTTATATTTTTTCTATTTTTTCTATTTTTTTAAAGAAAAAGATAGATAAATGAATATTATGAAAATATTGTTGAGAAAAAAATAATATAAGTGTGGTCAATATTGATGAATGAACTAATATACCTCTCATTTTATTTTAAATTCAAAATTAACAAAATTTTAGCTTGATTATAGCCGATGAAGGAATTCTTGCTCTGTAAAAAATCAGACTACAAGCACCTTAAATTGCCATTTCTCTAATAAAGAATTGATGCCACATAGGTTCCATTAATTTAGGTCTAAGCCCACCAGTCTTGGTTTAGCATGGACCTTTGCTAGAACAAAAAGGTTTCCAATTAGGTCCATTCAAGCCTTCCCGTCCTAACCTATTAATTTTAGATTTTGGCCTTCATAAAGGCCCAAGTGACTTTCTCTTGTATAAATTAATGGGCCGCTGGCACCATCATTCCACAAAACCAATCAGAACCGTCTAATTACCCCAGAAACCCCGCCCCGCCCTCCACGTCATCAACTCAAAACCCTAAAAGCACCCTCCCCCTTATAACCCTCTTTTCCTCGACCCCCTCTTCCCCACTTCCCCGCGTGAGTTTTTAGGCGCTTGGCTGCAACCAAACCCCCAAAAGAAAACCCTAGCCAACCAATCATGGCGGCGCCGAAGGAGTCCGTGCAGTGCTTCGGCAGGAAGAAAACAGCAGTCGCAGTCACCCACTGCAAGCGCGGTCGCGGCCTTATCAAGATCAACGGCTGCCCAATCGAGCTAGTTGAGCCTGAAATCCTCCGATTCAAGGCCTATGAACCAATCCTTCTCCTAGGACGACAACGTTTTGCTGGAGTGGACATGAGGATCCGTGTCAAGGGTGGAGGACACACGTCTCAGATCTATGCGATCAGGCAGAGCATAGCAAAGGCACTTGTGGCGTTTTACCAGAAGTATGTGGATGAGCAGAGCAAGAAGGAGATAAAGGACATTTTGGTGAGGTATGATAGGACTTTGCTTGTTGCTGATCCTAGAAGGTGCGAGACTAAGAAGTTTGGTGGACGTGGTGCCAGAGCCAGGTTCCAGAAATCTTACCGTTGAGCAAACAAGACAGCAGGAGAGCTTTTATGTTTTGATTTTGTTGGACGAACCGTTTTGATTTGGTTATGCCATGCTTATGGATTTTGCTTCTAAGTTTGTTGGATTTTATGCAAGGCATATTATGATTATTAGTATTACTGCTATGGATTTTCTTATGTCGTATGAATTTATTAAGTTTCAACGAACTGCAATTCTTGGTTTTTGATTTGGTTTTGCTTGTGATTAATTGTTTGCATGCATTAGTTGTGATTTGCTCTCTTGATTGTGCTTATGGAAGTTGAGTTTAGGAATCTTTTAATTCTTATCTGTGAATTAAGTTGCACCATATTTGGCTGCATATAATTGTGATAGAGTACTTGCATAATACTTACAATAATACAATATAGGCTTAGTTTTTCAGGGAAAATTGTGCCTTTTTAAGATTATTCATTCTGGGGAAGGTTGGGGCGGTTGCTTTTGTAAATGGGCATTTTTCTTTTTTAACACAGATGGTTTTAATTGGCAAATTTATTATAGGGACTAGTAGAGTCTTGGTACTGGATTAAACATGTGGGTAAGGACAAATCTGCTTGTAGAATGTTGGGTTAGCACAGGTTAGGAATTTGGTGTTTGATGTGTATATAGACTAATTACTTGGAGAATCTTTTTCGTTGATTGTGATTTTTGCTTATGCAATTAGTTTATGCTTTAGCTGGGATTCTCCAGTTGGTGCTGGATTCCTGGTTTGTGGAGGTGTCAATGCCTAATATTTTGTGGATACTGTTTTGTGCTGGATGATCCGTTTGTCCATTTTTCTGTGCTTTAATTAACTGAACTATGAGGTGTGAAGGGGCTGCAAAGACCAACTGATACGATGGTGGTTGATCACCGAATACCACGTATAGGGCGACACCAGTTGGAGAAATGAAAGAAAAAGAAAAGCCATCTGGTTGGATATTCCAATCGAATCTGGTATTTTAGAGCTTTTCTTTGCGTCAGCTTCGACATTTCATATCTCCCAGGCATGATATTAGTGACAGGGCTACCGTCAATCCTTTGTTCATTGTGAATTCGGTTTTTTACTCCGCCAAATTTATGAACCGCGATGCTCATGCAACAAGGATCACCTTTGCATGGTAGATTGAGCGACTACTTAGTGTGATGAGTGTTTAGTGCCTCGCTGGGTTATATTTTTGTATTAGCCCTTTAACTTTGGCGCACCTTTGAGCCTGGAGGTATATGGCTTGATCTTGTCCATTTTAAGGTTCATGAGACAAAATAAGAGACAGAAGAAGAGGCATGTATATTTGGATGTTCATTATTAACTACAAAAAGCTAAGCTCTCACTGTGAAACCTGGCTGGCAACAGATCTGGTATTTACTCTAGCTGCTCAACAAGCATTCCCACCTAATAGATGAATTAATTGACATAACTATTGTTCACCACCAGCAGGATGCTCGAGCATCAAACACCCCCCCACCCTCCATTCTCACCAAGTAGTCCGACTGCCACTGATGTTTGGCTCTAAGAATCAGTGGCCAACAATTCATCCATGTCAAAAAGATGTATCATCATAGAAGCTGAACTAATCTCCTACCAAAACCAGCCACCATAACTATATCCTGGGCATTATGGATCCATATTTCATACAAAAAGCACTTTGCTTCTCAATCCCACTCCATACCACTCCATACCAGTTCACTAACCATTCCCTTGCCAAGATAAGGAATAAGTGCTTCATCATCGATGATCAATACTCGTATCTAATAGCTATTTTCTAGCATCTTTGTTTTGTGTTTCATTATAATTTCTCTAGAACTCTTGTTTTTAAGTTTCCTCGAGATCTCCTAAAATGGTACATAAATGTATCACCTACTGCTGGATTAAAAACAAATGAGAGCATATCAACACAGACAATACTTCCTGAAAATGTTCTAATCAAGACAATACCTGAAAAGATTCACTCTTTTTTCTTGATTTGTGGAGAGACTAAATTATATAAATATCAGATAATCATACAAATGCCAAAAGTTGGGATTAGCGAAACTAATTCGATCAACAATAATGAATACCCACAAATATTAACATCAAACTCAAAAATTATATAAAAACCACAATCCAAAAACTACATAATGAGCCAATACCAAAAATATCCCATCGATTCGCATTCCCACCAATCATCACTGCTAAAATATAGCAAACAATGAAAACAGAGTGTAAATCAAGAAACAAGCGTACGCAATACTAAATTCTACCAAGTCCAATGCTTTCTCTTGAATTCAAGGCAATTCCTCCTCCACCTCTGTCGTTTCTTCTTCCTCTGAATATTCATATCGTTTTGGATTGCATGGAACTGCTCTTTCCAGCAATTGCCGCAACAACACCAACTGCTCCTGCTCTTTATGCGTGCCGGGATATTGAATTCAGAAAGGAAACGAGAGTAAAAAGAGGCGTACACCTGAAATTAGAAAGAAAAGGTAGTTTGGGCTTTACGGGGAGTTGAGAACAAGAACAAGAAGAACAAGCAGCAGCACTGGCAGGGAAAGCTAGAATGGAAGAGAATAAAGAGAAGGATAACTTTGAAAATAAGAGTTTTTTCAAGGGTATTTTAGGAATAAACAATTAAATATAAATGTATGTGCACGCAGAAGTTCACTCTAGAACCAAGCACAAACACATTTATGTTTCTATTTTTTTTTCTCTCTCTTTTATCTTGGATAGTTATCGAAAACTAAATGAACTGCTCCATATGACTGTAATGACTGAAAGCTTGCTTGATGATATTGTTATCATTGAAACCAAATTGTTTTCACTAGGAGTTTACTGGATGATATTGCTATCCAAAATGTCTTCTTCCAACTTTAAAGAACTAGAGTCTGTCCGAGCTTGACTTGTTCCTTTTTGGGCTAAACTTCTGCCGTGACAAATGAGCTTGTCCAATGCTATATGTGGATGATGGTCTCAAATGAACATTCTTTAAAATTGGCCATATACGTCCAATAGTTCGAACCGTGTGGTCGGGAAAACAATTTCCTCGGTGGTTTGAAATGCCTTGTGATGCTAAAAAAAAAAATCAATGTTGGAGTTGTAGTAAATCAGCATGCGGACGGAGAGGAATATGAGGATACATCAGTCTACCAAGTCTTGAAGATTATTCATTCGATCTGTTCAGTTGATGCTAATTGGCACCAAAATCCTTGAAGAAGCAAAGAACTACCAAGTTCTCTGAGTTTTGTGAAAAGTAGAGCCTTGTTTAGCTTCTTTGTATAGCTTGAGGGTAGATACAAAACTGTATTGCATTGTAATGAGGTACTCTCACTGAGTTCAGTTCTTTTTTATAGTGAAACTATTCATTCATAAAATAGATAAATAAATCAGCATGCGGAAGCCTGAACTTAATTTGAAGTCACCACAAATGCTCAGTTGCGGAGAAGGAAAGCCAACGGTTTGGTTGTAAATTGTTCCCACATCAAGCGCAGTAACTAGCCTTTTATTTCCCCTACCATACAACAAACCAGCAATCTAGACTGCAGGCTTGGGTTACATTCGTTGATCCAAGCCCCATTGATTGACCATGGGCATGCTCCTCTGATCATGTGAATGATTAGCATGAGGCACATCGGCGCCTCCCCCTCCCGACTTTCACAGTTCTGCTGAGCCATCCTCTGCGGATAGTCATACTATATGTTCGGTAATGCGATTGGAAAAGCGGTTGGATTTAATAAGCGTCAAATTGATGGTTTTCGCATCTCCAAACGGTCCTGTAAGAATCACTTTGGTGGATTTCTCTGGTTATGAAAGTTTACTGTCCGTTGAAGTTCGTTGTAGAGTCCTGCAAAATAAACATGCAGTGTTGTTCGTCGAGGTACTCAAGTTTGTCTTCCCAGTTGCCGGTGTGAAGATCTTATATGCCCGAGGGATATTGGGCTCCTGCCAGTTACGGTCAGATATTTGAGGGTGGTTATTAGATTTTAGGACAGCAAGCCAGGTATTTTTATATAGTGATAACTGATAACTAGATCGTTTACCCAGGATAATTTTTTTATGCGAAAAAACAATCAAATCATTGATTACGTGTTTTTTAATAAAAAAAATAATTATTAGCTTAAAATATTATGTGTTTTGGAAAATATTTAAAAAAACAAATATTAATATAATAATATATTGGATGATATTTTTTTCTAGATATAAAATAATAATATATTAAATTAACCTGAATTAACTCTTTAAACTTACAATTTTAATCATTAGTCTATTATAATCTCTTAGAAAACAAATTAAAAATAAATTAAGAAAACTAATTCATAATTAACTCAATGTTGAATGATAAAATTATAATAAAAAAAATTAAAAAGTGAAAAAAAAACAACCCGAGTCAACTCGGGTTAACTTATTAACCCACCAAACCTACAACTAAGGTCAAAATATCAAGATAACCTTGTAAAAAAAAAATAAAAAAAATTATGAAGTCCAATCAATTAAAAAAAAAAAACTCAAGTTAACCTAAACTATCTTGATCTCTATTTCCATTAAACTCACGATCTAGATTAAAAAATCAAGATAACTTCATAAAAAATAAATAAAAAAATTATGAAATTCTATTTACAACAAATCTAATATTAAAGTATTAAATTGAGGAAAAAAAAAACAAAATTCATGAAATCCTGATAACTTCATGTAAAACAAATATTGAAAGGTAAAATAAAATAAAAAGATTGAGTTATTGGAGGGTGAAATTATATATATATATATAAACCCAAAAACATGAATCGAGTCAACCTATCAAACTCATGATTCGGGTCATGGGATTGGGATAAAATCTATAAAAAAAGTAAATAAAAAAATTATAAAACATAATTTCTAACCAATCCAATATTTAAGGGTGAAATTAAAAAAAATCAACTGCAAAAAGCGTCCAAAAAAATAATCAAAGTCAACCGGGATTAACTGTTGAATCCATGACTCGGGTCATGAGATCAAAATAAATTTATAGAAAACAAATAAAAAAAATCATGAAGCCCCAGTTTTAATATATCTAATATTAAAGTTTGAAATTAAAAAAAAACTAAATTCATGGAATAGGTTATATAACCAAAGATAAAGAAAATTAAAAAATAAATTTTTTTAAAAAATAAATTTTTAAAAAAATTGTTCATCAGTCAAATTAAAAAATAATAATAATAATCAAAACACCAAATAATGTGTTGCGCTGTATCAACAATTATTTAGTCATATCGTTTATTTTATTTTATTTTAATATTTTTATATGGAGTCAGTCATATCATTTTGCCTCCTTTCATTTAACTCCTCATCACCTGTGTAATCATCACTAGGGATGATAACCTCACTCGAATTAGATAAATAAGGACACAAATTGGTAAAATTCAAGAGGTAAAACTTAAAAATAAGAAGTCAACTATATATATATATAAAATAAGTACCCGAAATTTAATTAGACCATGTTCGAGTATAAAAATCAATTTCTATCCAGATTAGATATAAATGACTATTTCGGATTTAAATATAAATAATAATATAAAACATAATCCATGTCTATTCACTATAATCTACAAGATATATTTAACATTACTTCCAACCTTTCATTAATTTGCAAATTTTCCTCTCGGTGACAAAAAAAAATAAAATTTGAAGAGATTGTCAAAAGTGATTGCAGTTGCCATCATCTAGTTTCAATAATTCATGCATAAATGCACAATTGCTCGTACGAGCATTACACACATCCACGTTGACAGGACTTGCAAATTTGGTTTTGAAGCATCACAGGCCCATTAAACCAGGGGGTAATAAAACAAAACAATTGAATCTAGTCAACCTGTAAGCTCAAAGTCAGGCCCAAAAACAAAATAACGCCAACAGCAGCGTGACGAAGCGAGCAGAGCCCGAGAGAGACAGTCCAATAACACGAGGTATGTGCGTCCAGAGAGAGAAATCCTGAAAAAACCTACTACGAGTATTGTATTTGTGCGTGGGAACTTGAAAGTCCCTTCCTCCTTTTCACTCCCACTCGAAATCTCCATTTCCCTCCACGCGCGCACACACCCTCTCTCACTATACATAAAGATCCATAGAGTATTTAGCTGCCTCTGCTCTTAGGGGTACTTACTTCTTGATAATAATATTAAGCATCCACAGTTAACGCGCTATCAAAGACAAACAGATTCGCACAGAAAGAGAGAGAAAGGGGAAGGTACTTTCCCTCTTTTTCTCTCCAATCCTATCTTCTCGCTTGTTTAAATCTTACATTTCTTAAGCTTCTTCTGCTTTCTAATTGCTATGACTGATTGATATAACTTGTGATACGATATCGCTAGATCTGTTACATTTCCCACTTCTTTTCTTGATTTAATAAAGATTTTTTTTTATCGTCCTAGCATTAGATCTAGGGGTTCTTTGCTCGCACGTGTTATTATACTATTCGTTCGCTAATTTTATTCGCTTTTGCGTATCTCTCTGTTTTTTTTCTTAATATTATTTTGCTATATTATTATTTATTAGCAATTTCTGTACCCAAAATGTTAATAAGTTGATAGTGTTTTTTGTCTGCGAGATAGAAAAATGGGTAGATGATATATAAACGAGTAATATAGGTAGAAAATTGGAGGGATATATCATTTCCACTGAAAAATTGAATCTCTTTTATGTAAAAGGTAGTGACGTATTTTAGATATAATAAAATTGGAATTCTGTAGGAAGGATATCCGTGCAATTATTTTCGTTGAATTAATAATATATTAATGCTATGCGAAGGCACCTTCTGGTGAGTTTGATCGCATCTCATTTTTTTTAGTTGGGGTCTGGAAATGATTTATACGTGTCGCGTGACTCTCCTTATGTTTGTGATTTAATGGAGGTTTTTTAGGTTTTCTGATAGAATCAGCCTTCTTAGCATTTTGGTAGATTTTAGATGCTTAAAATTTTATTTTTTTCACTTTGATGACTCTTGTTGGGAATAAAATAACGTTCAGATATACTTTCTTGGATATAGAATCTAGTTCGTAGTCATTATTATCCCGGGGTTGCTCTTTCTTACTACCTCTATAAGCATTTTGTCTATTTGATATTTTGTATTTTTTAGTTTCTTTACTTTCATCAAGCTTGAGAATTGGATGGTTGAGTGTTTTCTAACCTTAATTTTGTGAATATGCCTTTGTTCATTGTTAAGAATATTTCAGCTTTTCTTATTTTCCTTTTCTTTTCTCAATTGGGCCGTTGGATAACATGAAAAAGTTTGTCAGTGAATGTCTGCAGGTTTCTCTGAAATGGATGCCACTGAGTCAAAGTCACAGCCCCGACCATTTTCAATAAAGCTGTGGCCCCCTAGTCAGAACACAAGGCAAATGCTTGTGGTTCGTGTTACTGACAATCTCACTACTAAGTCGATTTTCACCCAGAAATATGGCAGTCTGAGCAAGGAGGAGGCTGAGGAGAATGCAAAAAAAATCGAAGATGGTGCTTTTTCTACTGCAAATGAACACTATGAAAAGGAGCCAGATGGTGACGGAAGTTCTGCAGTACAGCTTTATGCCAAGGAATGCAGCAAGCAAATCTTGGAAGTTCTCAAAAGAGGCCCTTCTAGTAAGGACGACAAAGAAGTTTTGGTGTCCGAAGAAGTTAGTGCACCCCGTGACACCGTGTTTGATATATCTAAAGGTGCGCGATCCTTTATTGAGGAGAAGGAGGCCGAGGAAACACTTGAGCCATTAAAAGAGCCAGGAAATTCTTACACTAAAATATGCTTTAGCAATAGAAGCTTTGGTCTAGAAGCAGCTCGTGTTGCTGAACCCATTCTGGCCTCCATTAAGAATCAGCTGAAGGAAGTTGACCTGTCAGATTTTATTGCTGGAAGACCAGAGGCAGAAGCACTTGAAGTAATGAATATATTCTCCACTGCTTTGGAAGGTAGCATTCTCAAGTCCTTGAACCTTTCAAATAATGCCTTGGGTGAGAAGGGTGTTAGGGCTTTTGGGGCACTCCTTAGGTCACAGAGTTGCTTAGAGGAGCTCTACTTAATGAACAATGGCATCTCAGAGGAAGCTGCTGAAGCGGTCTGTGAATTAATTCCTTTGACAGAGAAGCTTAGGGTTCTTCAGTTTCATAACAATATGACTGGAGACAAAGGAGCACTTGCCATCTCTAAGGTTGTGAAGCGCTCTCCCTTACTGGAAGATTTTCGATGTTCCTCCACAAGGGTAGGCTCTGAAGGAGGAGTTGCCTTATCAGAAGCTCTTGACACTTGCACCCATTTGAAGAAGCTTGATTTGCGAGACAATATGTTTGGAGTGGAAGCAGGAGTTGCTCTGAGTAAAGCTCTTTCCAAATATGCTGGTTTGACAGAAGTTTATTTGAGCTATCTTAATTTGGAAGATGAAGGTGCCATGGCTATAGCTAGAGCTCTAAAGGAATCAGCTCCCTCACTGGAAGTCCTGGATATAGCTGGAAATGACATAACAGCTGAAGCTGCTCCTATTGTAGCTGCTTGTATAGCAGAGAAGCAACATCTTACCAAGTTGAACTTGGCTGAAAATGAACTCAAGGATGAAGGTGCTATCCAGATCAGTAAGGTCTTGGAAGAAGGCCATCTCCAGCTGAAGGAAGTTGATATGAGCATCAATTCTATACGAAGGGCTGGGGCTCGAGTCTTGGCAAGGGTAGTGGTGCAGAAGCCTGAGTTTAAATTTCTGAATATTGATGGGAATTTTATTTCAGATGAAGGCATTGATGAGGTGAAGGAAATGTTTGAGAAATTCCCAGATAGGCTTGGATCCTTTGATGAGAATGATCCTGAAGGAGGTGATGATGAGGAAGAGTCTGGAGAAGGTGAAGGTGATGAGCATGAGTTGGAAACGAAACTGGAGAAACTTGAAGTTAACAAAGAGGAATAAAATTGTGCTTTATTTTAGTATTTTTCTTTAGCAGATTCTGTTTCATTAGTAGTTATCTTTGGCACACATTGATGTAGGAGACAGTGACAGCATTTTGGATTGACTGTTCTCTTGAATCGTAGCTTGCATGACCAGGACAGTTGCTGTGAGCTATGATCGGCATCAAATCATAATTGATGTTGTCTGTAGCATAGGTTTAGGGAGATCTTTCCATGTTTCCGTATCATCCTTGTATCACATTTTGTCCGTCTGGGGCTTCCAGAGTAGTTGATTAAAATGTGACGGCACTCTATAGTGGATAATAATGCCCAGACTTTCAATTTCTGTTCTCCATTGTTGAGCTTCTGTTCTCTTATCATTTCATACATGCTATATCTATTTACAGTAGTCGAGTTACTTTAGTTTCCTGGCTCTTCAGAGAAGTCTTTCGCTTTAGCTTCCCACCTACTCGATCAAAATTCCAAGACTATCAGAACTGTGATGAATGTCGAAAAGGTGCATGCTGGTTTCTGAGCAGGAGCATAGCCTCTCGAGGTTTGACAGTTGAAAATAAAAGACACCGTTAAGATTTGGAAAGCAAACTTGAATTTTTTCCTCGCATTTTTCCTTTTCTTTCATTATTGGCGAGGCTATCGGTATTGAATTTTTACCAGTTTTTTAGTTTCTGTATTTTGGCTGGATCATCTCGTTTTGCTGCTTTGTCTCAAAAGGAAAACATCATTCTCAGGTATAGTGTGTTCATAAGAAAACATCATCTTCCAATCCAAGGATGAACTCCAGATGTCTTCCTCGCCAAAAGCCTTATTCCCACATGAAAAATAATCTTGAAAGCCATAAATAATAATAAATGCGCACTTCATAAATTAGGGAATCTCACATTATTGCCAATATGTTACAAGTGCCAACGAATATAAGAGTGGTAATAGCCATGCAGACATCTAGGTTCACCTTTCACCATGCGATCTTATGCCCTCACCTTTTGTATGCGGTTGAAATGTGATGATAATAAGAGGTGCAATTAAATTGGGAAAATGATGCATTGACTGCTGATGTTACAAATGCTAGAATCAATGGACATTGAGGAGCAGGCATGGGAGCAAGTACTGGAAGCAACCCATTTAAAGGAGGCGACTTCATAGGACAACAATGGCAGCCCCAAAGAAATCCTGGCGCAATGCAGCAGCAATCAGAAAGGCAGAGGCCTTAGGGATGCTTTCGGATCATCCCATCACTAAACTGTGACGATATTTTGCTCAATTACATCAAGCCCAACCATTTCCTTTTCCGTTGGAATTCTGCCCTTTAGTGTTTGATGATGAACTTGGAATAACATAACTGGATCTCTTCTTCTTATAGGTATTCCAAGTAAATATATGCTTGTTCAAACCACTTTCTCCACCACCTTGTTCAGATTTTTCTGAAACCTGATAATCTGGTTTTTGGGAGACTGCCTCGTCAGACTTGGGTCTTTTGGGGGCTGAAGCGTAGGTATCTTCACTTGTGCCCTCACTTGCCACAGGCGTGTATTCATTCCTCATTTCCAGAACCTTTTTGTCTGTTCTTGCACTATTGCTGGCAGAATCATTGGCTTCAGACCGAGTATGTTCTTGTTTCTTCCCTTTACCTGACAATTTGGGCATGTCTTCTCCATTTTCGACAGCTTTAATCCATTGTAAATCACTTAATGTGTCACTGTATATTACCTCCTTTCTTCTCCGCTTTCCCAAGACACCAGTACTATTCTGCTCAAAACCTTTGGCCTTATCTTCCTTGTTATCAGGTGCTTGATATGCCCATTCAGGTACCTCATGCTCTTCCATGAGACGAGATCTGTAATCCTCCTTTTTTCTTCTATCCTTGTCCATATCCTCAAAAATCCGAAACTCTTCTTGAGAACGGGCTGCGAGGCGGTTGATCTCTCTCTCACTTGGGACATCTGTTCCGAGTGAGCTAGTTCCTCTATGCATAATCTCCTCTAACATGTCTTTTCTGTCCTGAGCTGCACTAGCAAAGACATGCCACATTAATGCATTGTTCAATTCATCCAAAAGGAACAAAAAAAGCCTGGCAGAGATTGAGTCCAGCTCATTAAGATTCCAATCATCAAAATTTATGAGAAGATTTCAGTTGAAAAGCGAAAGAAGCAAGTGACTAATTCCATAAATGATGGAGAACATGATGTTGAGATGGGAAGATGAATAGACCACAGGTTCCTATGACACAGTTCTTCAATAACTGAAATCATGACTGTAAAACAGCTGGAGAATATAGAACCAAGTCAGCCAACATACAGACTTGATGCTTTATCCTATTCAGTAGTTGTAGCAAGTCCAAGATATGTCCAGACCAATGTGCTCACTGCAGTCCTGGTTATTTGCTCAATTATTAATTATAATTAGTGGTTTCAAGAATGTGCACATGTATTTGATGCTACAACTTTTTCTAGATCGAATCAATGATGGCATACCTATCAAAATAACATTAATATACTGAAGCATGGATGATCCACAGTTGTCAGAGCAAAAATTATGAAAATTATCCAGCAGACTGAAGCAATAACACCTTGCCAATAAGAGAGTAAATGCATGCCCCTGGTTGGAGCAATAGCAAACAAAAGAAACATTTCCTTCTTGACTAAATGGATACTTTCTAGCTAAATGCATGGAATTCGAGTAGGATATACCTGTGGACGTTGTATTAAAAAGTCCAGCCTGGATGACCTTGGCATCAATGCCCTTCTTCTGTTTCGCACGCTCCAAGATCACCTCTTCAACCGATCCAACACTAACCAGAACAAAAACTCTGACTTCCTTCTTTTGTCCAATACGATGGGCACGATCCTCTGCCTGCTGGTCCATTTGGGGGTTCCAGTCACTATCAAAAATTATTACAGTATCTGCTGTTTGTAAATTCAAACCGAGACCTCCAGCACGAGTGCTCAAAAGGAACATGAAGTAAGGAGAGTCTGGAGCATTAAATTTCTTTAGTAATGTTCCTCTTTCCTCAGTTTTAGTTGAGCCATCAAGTCTAAGATACTTGTAATCATGAAGTTGCAAATAAATTTCAAGAATGTCCATAAGACGAGTCATTTGTGAGAAAAGCAGGACTCTATGATCAGTTGCATGAAGTTTTGGGAGTAGGCGGTCAAGTAGTTCAAACTTCCCTGATGCTCTCATGATTTCGTCCTTCCTCCACATGTTATAATCTCCAACAAAAAGATATGGGTGGTTGCAACACTTCCTGAGCTGCATCGTCAGATTCTGTAGACTCTTAGATTTTCCAGATCCTGTAAATTGATGTTTTCTCATTAAGTTCCAAGTTTTAACACTTTATGTGAGTACTTTCACAAGATGGATAAACACCACCAAGATACACAATGATGAGGTCACACACAAGAAAAAACACACGTAAATCAGATGAGGAAAATGAGCAAGCATAGCAGGCAGATATATAGAGGAAAAACATGACTTCAAGTTCTCTGTAGAAAGTGGAAGATGATTGATGATAACAAATACACAAGTAATCAAGCTATTTCACAGAAAAAATCGTAGTGGTAGCTAATTAGCATTTCAAATGAGTTCTGGAGCTTCTGTGAGGGTAAAGGAAAGGAAAGGAAAGGGGTGGGAAAGACCCAAAAAAACTAGCAGCTTTTCCCTTCCAAAGGCAGTAAACATAGATCCCAGGAAATGCCAAACAATCATAGCATATAATGACAAAAAATTCAAAATTGCACCGACAAACAAAGACTGTTAAGAACTCAGGAACATGAAGAAACTTTGGGTAGCAGAAGCGACAAACCAGTATGCAGCCCAACTCTGCCCATCTCTGTAACTTGCTGGTAATAAACTTTTTGCCATGCTGACAAATCACATTTTAGTAAAACCTGAGTTTTCCCAGGAAGATATTTCTCCACCTCATTTTTTTTCCTCCTCAATATGAATGGCCTTATAACCTGAGAATCATGGAAATGAATCAGGATAAAGGCCCAAGAAGACTGCGAAACAAATTTGAAATTTCAAGGGCACCTACATTATGCAAACGACGAATAATCAATAGTTGTTCTTCATCGGTGAGAGAAACTTCACCCCGATCAGCGAAGGGAGCATTAAACCACTCTTCAAATTTATCCTCAGAATTAAAAATATGCGGGAGGAGAAAATTAAGCAAGGACCAGAGTTCCTGCAAGCTGTTCTGTATTGGAGTCCCAGTCAACAAAAGTCTGCGCTTCATCTGATAGCTGCATGCGAGTTAAAATTCAATTAGAAAAGCCTTAACCATGTCTTATGAAATGATGTCCAAGTATTATTGGATTCCAATAAAACTGAGGACATAAGAAATCTTTACAACTTTTCAACAGAAAAGAGCAACCACCTCAAAACACATTGTAAAGTATCATGCCAGTGCCCAGATAATCACAATTTGAATCTTATTAAGTAAAAAAGATGATAGGAAAAATAATTTTCAATTATTTCATAAAAAAGAATCAGTGTCGCAACAGAAAAGGAATAATTCAAATAAGTATCCTGATGCTGCCCGCAAATCCAGGCATCAACTGGACAGATCCAGTATGCTCATACAGTCAGCAGGCAAAAGTTAATTAAATTCCTAGCACTTTCTCTGGAAAGTACATTTTTCAATCCAAAAACAATTTGCTATCCAAAAACTGTTAAGATCCAAACCTAGCCAACCATCATGCTGCTACTAAGATTTTACAATGACATGACCAAATGCCATGCAACCATGCAAACAATGGATGCATGTAGCAAAGAAATGAACATTGAAAGAGATTCAGCTTAAACAATTAAAAGACCTAAACATAGAGCTCATGAGGACATACATAAACTTCAAAATAAAAAATGAGGCAGGTTAGTACACATGTAGCACCATACCCTCCAATAGTCTTTGCCAGAGCACACTCATGATTCTTTAGTCGATGACCTTCATCAACAATCATGTACTGCCATTGAATTTTTTTCAAAAATGCTTTATCTCTCATGATTAGATCGTAATGCGTGATCAACACCTGAAGATTCCCCTCTCTTGATAACTGTTCCCTTATTGCCTTTCTCTCCTCTAGACATCCATCATAAAGAAAAGCTTTAATTCTGGATGAAGAACAAGAAAATACATTAGAAATTTTGAAGCAAGCACCACATGAGCATGTTTACTCACGCAAATGCACCCTGAGAAAGAAACACAGTAAATAAGTCTTTTTGCATACTCAGCCTCTGAAATCCATGTTGAGAATTCATTGATCCAATTCGGTAGAACAGCCTTTGGAGCAACTATCAGGTGTGGCCCACACACACCTTTTTTCTCCTTGAGATATGCTATCAATGAAATTGTTTGTATTGTTTTCCCCAACCCCATTTCATCAGCTAAAATTCCATTTAAATTGTTGTTGAATAAAGACAGCATCCATTGAAGCCCTTCTAACTGGTATGATCTTAATTGTCCACCTTTAAGTATGTATGGCTGCTCAGTTACCTGCATTACAATGTACAAACAGTTAGATTCTCTGATTAACAGCAGCATGAACAACAAAAGTTGCTTGGAATTTACAATCACCATTCCACGCCTTAAAATGTTTGCATGATCTAAACAGCACCAGGGATCAAAGCTCAATATAAGCCACATATATGAAGATGCTGCGATGGGAAGATATACTGCCTATTCTGAACTTGTATCATATTTTGGCAGTTCAAGGATTTTTCTTACTATAAAGCCGCCCAAAAAGAGTTCAACCAAGGTGGCACTTAACATGGTCTCGTATGCTGAATCCTTACTAGTTTCAGGTTAAATTATTTAGTAATTTGGAGTCCTATTCTATAAATGATGGGCAGGCAGAAACATAATATTTGCTGCTTCGGACAAAAAAGGTGTAACTGGCAGCTTCCTTAAGTCTACAATCTTATAGGAACTCTGAGTGTCAATGTTTTTTTTCTTTGATTCCATGATGACCACCAGCTTTGTTAGAATGTTACAATTAAAATTTCTGAATTCTAGAAACACAGAATCTAAGAAAATAAATACCAACAATAGTGGAATACTAACACTAGGTTTATTGGGATATAAAAAAACACTTTTTTCATCTTCATCTCTTCTAATCTCCATGACGACAAAACATAGCTGCAAAAACTAGAAAATACCAGGAATGTCTATATTAAAAGAGCCAACAGGTGTAACTAGAGTGGTACTGACTACTGAG
>Ga0307517_10003273_pt1 | contig 25319 bp, 16 predicted proteins | sample 23_EM_MG_FD_194515 | JGI IMG/M metagenome (GOLD analysis project Ga0307517, IMG submission 194515) | Populus trichocarpa ectomycorrhiza microbial communities from riparian zone in the Pacific Northwest, United States - 23_EM | ecosystem: Host-associated > Plants > Roots > Unclassified | place... | reverse complement strand
ATATACAACTAATATATATATATATATATATATATATATATATATATATAAAAGTTTTTAGTGAGGAGAAAAAACATATTTGTAAAAAAAAAAAAGTCTTAACCGGGTTTTGCCGGGTTTTTATCCATTTCGATCTTTTGTCTCATCCGGGCTGGTTCAGCCACCGGATCCTGGGTTAACTCATTGGGGCGATCCAAGTTTAATACCTATGATCACGCGAAAGGTAAGCCCACTTGAACCTATAATGCAAATATTTACGTATTAAATAAATAATTTAATGAGATGTTATAAAAATCTCTAGAAATTTTGTATCGATTATTTACAGTAAATAGAGCTTAAAGAATTCGATTCGATGGGTTATATGTTAGAAATAAAAAAACTAATACCCCTTGGTGTTTCATTGTACACTTAGAGAAGAATCACCGTGGATTCATACATTGATTCTTCTTCTCTTTTTTGGTTCCTGGAAATTTTTACTTTTTGGTCTCCCAGTTTCTTCATTTTCTAATTTTATCCTTAAAAATTAATTTTATTTATAATTAATCTTCATAATTTGTTTTAATATGTGCTTATGAAGATTTCTAAGTGCCAAGGAAATATTACATTTGCTAGGTTACCTCTTGTTTTTGCGAAATAAGATTCAAATGAATTGATTTACAATAATTAGAGTTTTAGGGACCTGATTTAAAGTTTAAAGAAATTTTCAGTACCTTCTTTTACCAAAATCAGGGATTGAATTGCATGTTCAGGGTAATTCTTGTTTTTGGTCCATCAAATTCTTTTTTATAATTTGATCCTTTCAAATTGACTTTATTTGTGATTTGACTTGGTAGTTTATTTTTGTTGCTTTAATACAGGGACCTTGCAATATCAAGTGAAGTTTTTGGTGCTTAGTTGACGCTCGGTTTTACAAAATAAAATAAAATTAGCTAATTTAAAACAATTAAGTGTTAAGAGACCAAAATTGAAAGTTTGATAAATGTAGGGGCTAGGATAAATGTTCAAGGAAGTTGGTTGACGAGTACAATGCACACGTCAGCGGGTGGGAGGTACCTGCCATTTTCTAGAAGCGAGAATGGAGTCTTATGACATCCAAACCCTAGTTTGCATGACGATGTTGGAAGCATAAAGGTGTCTCTTTTTGCGTGGGGCAACATTTGTTGTCATTTATGTGGTGGTATGTCGCCAATAACCTCTTCTTTCCTCTTATATCTCTCATCTTCTTGAAATTCACAATGGTCATTGAAGATTTTAGATTTGTCCTCTCATATACTGATATTTCAACTTTAGTCTTTTTTTTTGTTATTTTTAATTTTCTTCTTGGTTATTTTTTCGATTTGTTTTCAATTTCATCATTGAATCTATAATTTTAATTTCTTATTTTTATCAAATATGGTCTTCATTCTTTTGATTGTTATTTTTTTATTTTGGATCCTTTTCTATAATTTATTTTTTTTTCAATTTTATTCTTCAATATTTTATTGGTTAGGAATTGGGTTTTGTGTGGTTAGGAATTGGGTTTCGTGGTTTTTAGATGGGGTGCTTCCAGTATAATGATTTGGGTCATGGGTTTAAAAAGTTAACAAAGATTGACATCATTTGTTTGCACTTATTTTTTAAAATTTTTATCATTCGACCTTTTTTTTTTCAAAAAAATGGGCTTCATGATTTTCTTTATAATAGGTTATCCTGATCTCATGACCTAGACAATAAGTTTGGTCAATTAACCCAAGTTTTTTTATCATTTTTTTTTATATTTTTCCGATTTTGCCCTTCAAAATTAAGTTCTTTTTAAAATCAAGCTTTGTCATATTTATTTTTACTTTCCTTCTATTAGGTTATTCCATTTCGCATGATTCAGCTCGTGAGGTGGCTTGACCTGAGTTTGCAAGTGTTTTATTTTTGTAGGGATTCTTTTTGTTGACTGATTTTTTTATGACATCCTTTTACATTTGGATTGTTGGAAATTGGCCGTCGTTAATTTTTTTAATTCTCTTTTAATGAGTTTGGCTAAGCCTCACGACTCGGGTTACAAGTTTGTCATGCTAACTCGAGTTGACTCGAGACGCTTTATTTTATCATTTTTTTTTATTTTTTTATTTCATCATTTAACATTGAGTTATCTTAGAATTCAGCTTGTAATTTTTCTCTTTTGGTAAACATTCTTTTTCTGCATATCACCTTTTAATGCATATATTATCTTTTCAAATGTTGTTTAAGTGAATTTTAGAGGTAATTATTTTATATATATAAACCATGAGAACTTCCTTAAAACTCATCATTTAACAATTTTGTTAATAAATACAATGATACATAGTCTTTATTTACACTTTCGTGTGGATACAATATTTTTCAATTTATTCACATTATATTTATTTACAAAACATATGTTGGACAATATTGGAACCTTTTCAATATGAAAAACTAAATAGCTTGATAACATTATACTGGAAAATACTTGTAAAACATATAAAATCATGAAACTCATAATAAATATTTGTGTCATCGGGATTACTAACGATTATCAAGGATACAAACAAAACCAATTTCACTAACTTTTGTAAGTTCATCAATCCATGTTAGATTCCAATTTAATACATTTCAATTATCTTTTGATGAACTCTCTATTCACCCTTGTACACATTAAACTACTATAGTCACATTATAGCAACTATTGTTCATAACACCTTTGATTCATAGTACAATCTATTTTCTTAAACACCCATAATTTGTACGATTGTATACATCTCACATATTTTATTTCACAATCACCACTGGTTCGCACCATTGTTTCATTTCACAATACATTTCGTGTCACAAAAATATTCTTATGCCTTTTTAGTTCCCAACATTCATTTTATTCTAACCATACACTCATGTTATTCTGACTCATTATGTATTATTCTGGTTTTTCCACCTATGAATCAATTCAAATAAGCATTTATTTTCTCTTAGTACATATTTTTCTGTTTTAGCATTTTCATATATTTTCATTTCATTCATGCAACCAATTTTCCTTAACACATATTTTTTCATTTAGGCTTTTTATTCAGTTATTTTTTTAGTTCAATCTCTCGTAGTCTGTTATGTTCATCACCATGATTTATCGTTTCATTTACTTTTATATAACTTATGTTATTACCCATTCACACTATTTTTTTAAACTTTTTTCAAAAACATTTAAGGCCTACATTTTAACATCGACTTATTATTTTTCAAATGGAAAGTTTTCTAATTTAATGAAATTTCAGCAGAGTTTTTCTTATACAAAAATTCTACCTAAATTTTATCCTTTTATTTCCCGTGTAAAACACATCACAAAATTCCAACAACATCATCACACAAGTGGTTTCAAGTAAACCGCTAGTCAATTTTAACATTTTTTTAATTATTCATTGCTCGTCATAATCTTATGATGTTTTTCATAATTTCATAATAATTATATTATGAATCCACCGTGCTCTTTCTAGTTTCACATATGACATATTACATATTATAAGTTACTTAAGATATATTAAAATGGTTATAAGGGTTGTTATATTAAACTTATACACATACACAAATGGAGTTTTTAAGACATCTTATAGCCAAGGTTTATATCAACTCAAAACTAGCGAATACAACATAATAACAATGTCATCTAAAAGATCGAGATAAACCTGTAATACACATAATATTCATGGAATTACCTAGCATTCATATACACTTCCCATGAATAATGAATTAACACATGTCTTTTCTCATCTATGTTAAAAACTTCTTGCTTAGATGATCTCATATAAAAACATAATATCATTATATTTACTTTCACAATTACAAGGTAAATTACACATCAACCATTACATTTATCCTTAAACAATAACAAACTTAGATAATAACCTTATATACACTATCATAATTATATGGTAAATTACACCTCAACCATTATATTTATCCTTAACTAACGACTGACTTAGATAATATTCTTATATTTACTTCTATAATTGCAAGGTAAATTACACCTCAACCTTTACATTTATCCTTAACCAATGACTGACTTACATATTAATGTTGTTAATTTCATTTATGTCCAAATGATTGTCTAAGAACATATCGTTCACCTTAGTTACTGTCTACCTGGTTAATTAAGTATCATATCGACATCCTTAGCCACCTTCCATCCAGTTGACTAAGTATCAATTCTATAACCTTAATCTTGTCAACACGGTCAACTAAGTATCAATTCTATAACCTTAGCCCCGTCAATATGGTTGACTAAGTATCAATTCCATAACTTTATCCACATCAACACGATCAACTAAGTATCAATTAACTTATCAGTCTCTGATATTGCAGCTGATTGAATTTATTTACTACTTTCAAGATCCATCGTTGTGGTCAATTACATTTGATATATTAATCATTGTTGTTACGGTCGTTCACAATTACACACACACACAGAGGGAAAAAGACTAGTTTCTAGCCTCGTAAACATATTCAGATAACAATATTTTTCTTAATCATAGGCAACATTCACATACTAATAATATTTCTTCTATCCATAGATAATATTCACATAATAATATTTTTTTCCTACCCATAGGCAACATTCACATAATAATAATATTTCTCCTTCCCATAGACAATATTCACATACAATATTTTTCCTGTTTGTAGGCAATATTCTCTCATGATATATAGTTGAACAAAATACATATAATTTATATTGCATTCTAGCATTACAAAAAAATTTAGAGAAATTAAAAAAGCAAGGGGTGATTTTTACCTTGAACTTCTGTTAATCACATTCTTAAGAAGTCAAGTCTGGGTCTAGATGCTCTCCTACAACCACCAGACAATAAAAATTAATGTTTGCTTAATTAGATTCATATCATTTAACAACAAATATCAATCTAACACATAATTATACCAATCACCACTTGTATTGATAAAATCTTAAAATTTTCAAATTAATATCCACAATTTCAACCCAATGCTCAAGCACATATTTATTTACATCATCTCATGTCTTTACTATAACACTTAATGTTTGAACGTTTTATTATTCATTTTCATAATTCATCATAATGTTCATACTTCATACATTATATCAATGTCAAAATATCTTAATGTTACTTCAACGAACCTAAATGTCCAAGTAACTTAATTTTTCATCAACGAATTTCGATATCCAAAATACTTTGTTTTTCGTGTATGAATTTCAATATCCAACATCTAATCATACACATGGTGGCATTGGATTTAACTATCTTATGCTTGGTATTTAAACATACCAAATTCTCCTAAAAACATCAACAACCATTTACATATTCAAATTAACTACTATAAACACCATATATGCAACTCAAACAAGTAAATCATCATCACATCATACATAAAATAATTCCAACATAACATCAATACCAAATAATCAAGTCCTTTGTCAATATACATCTTAATCACAACAAACTTAGGATTTCACATTCCTTTATTTTCCAAAGTCATAGCCATAATTTTTCAATCACACAATAATTCTTGCTAAATTAAACTTATTCTTTATCAATTTACACAATAATTACATCATCAACCCAAGTTTTCCAATTCTATCATTTTTTACAAATATAAAAATCCAGTCATATTTAGCGAATCATATTTCTAATACCTAACCCACTCAATCTTAACATTTCAAATTGAATTAAACATCTATCATTTCATCATTCATTCTCGTTATCCAATCTTCTAAATATTATTATTCATTTTTGTAATACAATTTAATGCTTATCACTTTTGTTTATTATTTATGCACTATGTAATTCAATATTTCACATTATTTCTTCTCAATCTATCATTGAAAATTTTGTTGTTAATACTTTATGTCCTTTATATTTTGACAATTGTCACCAATATTAACAAGCTTTCATTTTCTAAGCCTATTTTCTTTCACACCATTTATCAAACACTTTATGTGCATTTAAGCTAAATCATCCCTTACATAAGGACATGTATTCACAATCTTTCCAAAACATATCTACTATGTTTTACCCATCATAATAAATTCATAATTTTTCCCCAACGATTTCGCACATCAAACCTCAATTCACAAGAATACTAATCATGATTTTCCAATTAATTCATCATCTAAACATGTAATCAACACAAATTCCTACACTATCTTCAATTACTCTCACTTTTGAAACACACCAATATTAGTTTCATACATCATAGTTCAACTCAACCATGATTCTACACACAACTACAAATTCAATTCATCTTTGTAACACTTAAATACTCAATTTCCAACACCCCTTTTCACTTACCTAACATTTCATGACATACTAATATTGATTCCACACATCATAATTAAATTCTAAAATGATTATGCACATAAATATACATTCAAATCACCTTTATAACATATATTTTATAATTTTCCAACCCTAATAAAATCCTTCTTGATTTTCGCCCAACATTTTCCTTCAATTTTTGTTGTTATTCTCATCATTAACATACCACTAAACTAACAAGTCATCAAAATAACATTCCCACAACAATTACATAAACCCTAGAATTTCTAAGAATTGGGGTTTTCTTTCTCCTTTCAGAGTTTAAGTTTAAAATTTTGAAGGAAACTTTCTTATCGTCTCTTCCCTAATCCTTGCACACATATCAATCATTCTCTCAATCCTTCTTGATAAATGGAGTGTAAGTTTAAAATGGGTCAATTTTAATTTTTTAGGCTGTTATTTTGAAAATTTACATACTCTTGAAAGAATTAAAAAAATAAAGAAACTTATATAATAGTTGTTGTGAAAATTCTTTAAGGAAGAAGCATTGGGCTATTTTATTTATGAAGATGTGAGAGTTTCATGAGTAAATCAACTTGGAGTCATTCATACGTGTAGTTTTGTTGATTTCTTTTTAAAAAAAGACTTTAGTCTCATCCTTATATTTTATATTTTGTTACATAATCCATTTGAAAACTTTTTTTTAAAATATAAATAAAAAATATTTTACATGTAAAATGTTTTTCCATAAATAATTTATATAGAAATTTTTTAATAAATAATAGTGTAAAAAATACAATTGTAATAAAAAGATGATAATGTGTTATGATGATAATATAGTGGTGGTGCTCTCTCTTTACTTCCTTTTCTTTGTAAATCTCCATCCTTTTAAAATAACATTGATTATTGATCACCTTAGGTTGGAGCTTTTTGTCCACTAACATTGATTATGCATAAATGAGTCTTCACTGATCAATATGCATAGTTGTTGATTAGGGGAAACACTATAAAGTATTAAACAATAAAATGTAATATTTAACTCAACAACACATCTTAGGATAAACAAAACCTCATAGGACGTTATGCACAATTTGATTCTAATAAAGGACATTCAATGCCCCTATATCTAATTTTCAAGTAGTTAACTCGGGTTGATTAAGAATTGAATTTCATAATTTGTTTTGATTTATTTTTTATGGAGTTATCTCGGTATTATGACCCAGGTCGTGGGTTTGACAAGTTAATTCAAATTGTTTTTCTTTTTTAATTTATTTTTTTTAATTTAATCCTTCAACATTGGGTTGATTGAGAATTAGACTTTATAATTTGTTTTGATTCGCTTTCTATGAGATTATCATAGTCTCATAACACAGGTCACATATTTGACATGTTAACCCAGGTTGACCAAAGTCAATTCAATATGTTGTTATCTTAATATTAAAAAAAATATCATCTTGAAATTTTTTTTGTGTCAAGTTATGCTTTTACAGGTTATTTTGGTTGCTTTTGGACTCACAAAGTCAACCGAGTCACATCATATCAACCCCCACATGGTTAAAAGTTTTTTTCCTCTAGAAAAAAACATTAGCAATATCTGACTATTTTTTTATGTTTTAAAAAAATTTGACTGGACCCGCAGCATAGCACGAGTCAATGATCTAGTAGCTAATTTGACCCGACCTGCAATATAGCAATTTTTTTATGGTCTGACTAAATCCAATGGTTTGACTATATTTATCCAAAATCTTTATACATTATTTAATTATTAGTTTATGGTTATTGATTTTTTTTCCTATATAGATATGGTTATGATTATAGTTATACCATCATTCAACCATTTTCGTTTATAGTTAAGCAAATTAGAAGTTTAGGAGAATAAAGTATTACTATTTTGAAGAGCAAGACAAATAAATAAATAAAAATAGTTCTTGCTAGTGTGAGGATGTTGAAATTTTAGGTGGAATAGGATTCAACTAGATAACTATTAGTGATATATTGTAGGTCATATCAAATTTTTTTAAAATATAAAAAAATATTTAGGTTTTCAAGAATTCTTTGACAATATCATTAAAACTAACCCGACGAGTCAATCTTGAAACCTTATGACACAATTCCTTACTTAGCTCATGCTTCAAATTAAATTATGTGAGAGTTGTCTTAACATGACCTAGTTGACTTGGATGGTCTAAAAGCAACCTGGACAATCGATAAAAACATAGTTTAGATTTAAAAAAATTCAAGTTGATTTTTTTTAAAAAAATATTAAGATGACGACATATTGGTCAACACAGGTCAACTTTGCTAAATTTGCAACCCAAGTTATGTACTCCACTAGGTTTAATAAAAACATTTTTGTGAAACTAATTTTATTTAATTATATGATAAAAAAATAAATGATTGCAAAATCGAGCACCAACTCAAAACCAGGATGTTTATTTGAGACAACAATAACCTTTATAGAAAGTAAAACAAATCAAATTATGAAGCTCAATTCTCAATCAACTCAATATTGAAGGATGAAATTAAACAAAATTCGGTAAAAAAATAACACGGGTTAACCCTTCAAATCAATGACCCGAGTCATGGACTCTATCAGGTTTAATAACTTTGGTTAATTCGCTAAACCCACGACCCGAGTATGGACTCAACTGGGTTTAATAACATTTTGTTCTTTCAAACTATATTTTATTTAATAATACTAAAAATAATAGACACTCACAAATTGATGACCAACCTAATACCAGGATATTTTGTAAACTACAAACACAATTTTCTAAACAAAAATCCATTATAATCTTAAAAGCAAATTTAAAATAAAACATTAAAACAAGGTCTAAGTATTTTATATAAGATTGAAGACAAAAAAGAATTATAAATTTGATAAAATTATATAAAAAATATATTAAAAAAAAATAAATCTCATGTTAATTGAATATTCATGAGTTTTTTCATATTAGACACATAATAATTTGGTGAAAAAATGTTAACATTCCTATAAAAATCTGTAATATTATTTGAGAAACATGAAGAAATTTAATAATAATTGAAATATAATGTTAATTTTTTTTATAATGCATTCAAATCTGAATAACAAATATATAAAAAAAAATACAAAGGGGTTAAGATCTAACGTCCAACATAACATATAAAGTAGGGTTGGGGTTTTTAGGCCTCAAAAAATATTATTAACGTATTTTGAACCAAAAACACTTAATAAACATCCTTAACACTTCAATAAACCAATCTCTCAACTCAAAACATCTTTCAATTGGTCTAAAGACACCAAATGAATGCGGGAAAAATTCTTTCTCAATCTCTATCTACATTTGCAGGCTTTTTAAAGGCTTAAAAACACTTCCATAGAACTACTCTTTTCAAATGAAACTCGTTGACACTAAAATCAGCCCTTTTCATTTCCAAAATATGGACAACCAACGACTTTATCTATCTTTCATTGTTTGTTATTTGGTGAGTTTCTCTATCCTTTCTTAAATCTAGAGACTAAAAATAGTAGTAAAAAGAATATTTGGACTAAAATAAATATTTCAAAAACTATAGACTATAAAAGAGGAAAATGGAAAGTTAGTGGACCGAAAAGTACTTTATCGTGTTAGTTTGAGATAGCCAATGGGTTTTCTCCTTGTTTTACACTTTGGTTCACTTTTGTTGAATTTTATCTTCCTTAAACAAATTTTAACAAATTAGTCATTAAATTAGTTATAAAAGGTTGTAATTGGAAAATAAAAACTTTGAGAATGAAATTAAAAAAAAAAAACTTATAGTTGTGGATTGTTACAATGAAATATTTAATCCTTTTAATATATTTTATAAATGTACAATAGTAATGAAAGAATTCAAGACAGTTAAAAGAGTGCTTAAATTCATCTGCTTATTAACAATTAGGTCTCAAGTGTTTTATAGTAACTCAAATTTAGCACTTCAACTTCTTTTTCTTCTTTGTCTTTCGTGCTGCATTAGACTTTGAAATTTGAATGGCTCAAATTGTAGCATCATTTCATTCTTAATACTTAATTTAAAAATAAAAAACTTTTAAATTACCATTTGCTTTTATAGAAATAAAACTATAGCATTCTCTTTAAATGCACCAACAATGGATTTCTCATCCTTTTTTTATGTCAAGTTATATTTTTGTAAGATGTGAAAGAAGAAAAATCAAGAAATCAATCTCTTATGATAGATCAACTCATATGAAGTTCTTTTAAGTTGTTTAAAACTGTATGATAATATAAGAATTTGTTTTATATATTATTTGATTTCTAATTATTCTTCAAATAAGTCTTATTTCTTAATAAAATTATAAAATTAAACAATAAAATAGTATCTCTTTATAAAATTTTATATGGATTGAGAAAATAAAGTATATTATATAGTTTTTAGAAAACATTTATTACCTTTTGATCTTAATTTTGGATAAAAACTTTTTGAATTCAACTTTAGTTATTAAGAAAAAACTTAAAAATTGATTTCAAGTTGAAAATAAGTAAAACACTATAAAAACTATACTAAATTTAGGTTAATTTTTTTTTTTATGGTTATGTGATATATTAATATTTTTCTTTAAATACACATAATTATAATTATAATGATTATTAACAAGTTATGATAATATAATTAAGTTAATAAATAAATAATTAAATATAAATAAGTAAATAAGTAAAATTGTATGATTCACAATACGAGGACATACAAAACTAGTTTATTGTTAAATATTTTTTTTTATGAGAAAATAAAAACAATGAAAAAACTCCAATATTGACAATGAAAAATAACAAAAATCATGAGAAGCATGAAATTAACATTATAGAAAATACTAAAAGGTGTGAGTTTTTTTACCGTAGATGGGCACTTATCACACATTCACAAAATAATAAGGACTTATTGTTCATTTTTAAATATTTCATTTTGGTCCTCAAAGTTTTATTTTGGACGATTTGATCCTAATTGAAGGTCAATTAATTTTAGTTTCTTAGGCAATGGTGAAATTGCAAGAAGAGAGAGAAAAAATGAAGAAAAAAACGCCAAATATGGGTGGTGTGCCAGAGATTTCATGAAAAATACATTTAGATCTTTAATATTTAAAAATAACACAATTTATGCAATTTAGGTTCCTTTAAATTTCAAAGAAACTAGTTTTGGTACAAAAGTTTATCTGTATTATTTTTCAGTCTTTGGTTAGAGAGAGGAGAGATAAAGGGGTCATTGTTTTCGTGATGAGAGAGAAAGTCATCGTTCATACTAACCATTAAATGATTTTTATTGGTGTTCACAAGTTTCATTAGATGAGAGAGGCTTGATGATGGTTGTTTAACGTCTCAATGTTGCCAAAACTAACCCAATTTAATTTTATATTTTTGGACAATGTTTTAGATATCTTGAGTTAATGAATTGGTTTATGGGAGTTCTAAAAGTGTTAGTGAAGTGTTTTTGAATTGAAATGACTTAAAAATTGGATTTTGTAGGCAAAAGAAGCAATGCTTTGATTCTCCAGTCACCACAATGATGGTTGAAATTTAGGCTTGCAGACAACACATCGTCTGTCTTAGTGGATAATATGTCGCCTAATCTCCCCTCAAAAAAAAAAAAATAGGGTTATCCGCCCCTTTGTTTTTTGTATAATATTTATTTACCTTTATTATATTTAATTAATTTAATGTGTGTATCTATATCTATTATCGTTTGATTGAATAAAAAAAATAATTTTAATAGATAAATTCAGTAAATATAACTAGAAAAATATCCCTTCTAATAAATTAAATATTTGAATTTATATATGTCTCTTGATTTTTTCAATTTTATTTTTAGTTATTGTTAATAGTTTTTTTTTCCTTTTATTAACGCTCTAAATTTTTTATTTATTTAATTATATATATTTATGAGCTTTTCAATTTATATTTAATTTTTTTAATGTATAAAAACACGTTCAAAAAAACTTGCACATAATTTTTTTTTGTTGGAGCAAAAATAATATCTTATCTAGCAGTTGAAATAGCTAATTTATTTATTTATGTTAATAATAGCTAGTTGATACACCAATGAAGTAATCAACATTGATGCACAACTATCTAACACCTCGATTTCGGTGAACAAAAATCAAAATTGTGCTATCAAAACTCCAGACATTCACCTCAATCCAAGTTTTTATACTGTACGGCCAGATATTAAAAAGAAGATGGGTAAGCAACCAATGTAACGTACCAGGAATTTAATTCTATGAGGCCGCCTTGCTACAACGTGTTCCACTTCCAAGAAACGGTCGTACATGTTCATCATCACACCAAATCTGGACCCTTGATCTCATCCTTATCATGATCAAAAGTCAATAAAGTTAAAGTCAACGAGGTCTTATTTTATTTTATTTTCTTTGCTAGCAACCGAATTAGTCCATGAATAATAATATTAATAAAAGACTCTAGAAGCTTGAGTCTTGACCATAATAATAATAATAATAATAATAATAATAATAATAATTGCACATGAGTCTTGATCCAAATCAATTAAAAACTTATGAATAAAATAAAAATAACTAAGTATAAAAAGTAATAATTTAAATAAATACATACATATATTTCTAATAAAATAAAATTACAAGGATGCCACAATGTAACTAATTCTAACAGCATGCCAAATTTCGTTATTCTTTATTTTCTGGCCGACTTCATTCTTGTCTCTCACCAACCTGGGAACGCAGGCTCCAGTCTCTTCAAGCTCCCTTTTTAACCGTTAAACTTTCCTTTTAAGACAACGATTCTCTCACAAGTTCCAGGAAAGTCTTTTCCCTGGAAATTTGTTTCATGGGGTACTGTACATAGTATATATATATATAAGGAAAGTGAAGCTGTAGGTTTTCTGTTTACTTGTTGAGGGTGTTGACTTGTTTGGAAAAATGGGAAGAACAAGAAAGGGTAAAGCTGGTTTCAAAGTTGAAGATGTTTTGGAGGTCTTTAATCATCTGTTGGAGGAAAAGCCTTCTTTTGCTTTCTTAATCCCTTTGATTTTGGTTTGTTGGGGAATTGAGAAATGGGTTTTCTCTTTCTCCAATTGGGTTCCTCTTGTCGTTGCTATCTGGGCTACTTTTCAGGCAAGTCTTCCACTTTTCCTTCTTTTAACTTAATCTTTTTGTCTTCAGTCATCTGTTTTGGATGGTGATGCAGCTGTTTTCTATTTATGATTTTGTTTAGTTCAATTTTTATTGTGCTTGTCATGTAAGGTTTTGAACTATGGGGAGCTTAATGGCTTAGTAAACAAATCTGCTGGCTGATTTTTGGTTTGAATATAGGCCGTCCGAATCATTCCTTCTTGAATTTTCTCACGTACCAAATGATAGTCTATTTCTATGTGCTTAGTTCGCTCATGAAAGACTGGATTTGATGCTATGTGCATGACTGCCTGATTATCATAGTATAAAGTCATTGGCTGTGTGTGATTTATCTTCAAATCTTTCAAAATGTTTTTCAGCCATGTAATCTCGTAGCATGTAGTGGCCATAGAGCGATACTCTGTTTCTGTGCTTGAACGAGATATAGTTGTTTGTTTCTTGGTCTTCCAAGAAACTGGTGCCTGACCAAGTAACATACAAAACCCTGTAATTGATCTTCTTGTATCCTTCCAACGACCCAACTAGCATCACAAAATGCTGTTAATTGAAGTGAACTTGTGGATGGCAATAAAATACCTTGCCCAGGTGTTTGTTGGATATACCTGAGCACCTTATGAGTTGCTTCCAGATTTGGTTGCTGAGGTTTGTCCATAAATCGACTCAGCACATGCACAACATAAGTCAGATCCGACCCAGTTATTGTCAGTTATATTAACCTCCCAGCTAACCTTCCGTATGTTGATGCATCCTCTAAAAGCTTTCCATTGGATTGTGTCAGTGACATGTTCAGCTCTATAGGAAACCGAAAAGGTTCGGCATCCAAGACCCCAGTATCATCCAGAATTTCCAAGGCATATTTTCATTGCGACAAACTGATTCTATGTCGTGATCTTGCAACCTCTATGCCAAGAAAATATTTTAGTCACCCTAAGTCTTTAAGTTTGAATTGCTTGGACAAGAAAATCTTAGTGTTCTTTTATGTCTTGCAAATCATTCTCAGCTAATATCACCTCATCAACATATATAAGTATGCCAAAAAACTACCTTGATGGCTTCGGACGAATAAAGAATAGTCAGACAGAGATTGATGGAATCCTGCAGCTTTAAGTGCTCCGAACAACTTGATAAACCACTGTCTAGAGACTTGTTTCAATTCATATAGCAATTTGTGAAGTTAGCAAACACGATTCTCCCCCTTTCGCCCAAAACCAGGAGGCAAGGACATGTATACTTCTTCAGTAAGATCACCATTCAAGAATGCGTTATTAACATCTAATTGATGTAGATGCCAATCACGCAAAGCTGCCACACTAAGTAAGACGCGAACTGTTACCATCTTGGCAACTGGGGCAATAGTCTACTTGTAATCAACTCCTTCGACTTGACTATAACCCTTGGCCACCAACAGGGCCTTATACCATTCTACTGTCCTATCAGCCTTTAACTTGATTTTGCACACCCACTTGTAACTGATTGTCGTTTATGGGGTGGTAATGACACCAAACTTCAAGTCCATTTGGCCTGTAAAACAGTTATCTCATGTTGCATAGCTTCACGTCATTTTGGGTTTTGAACAACCTGGAAGAAACTGGTGGCTTCTTTAAGGAGGGTGAGTTGAGTGGTATACGCTTTGTGAACATGAAAAAGTTTATCATAAGACAAGAATCGAGAAAGAGGGTGAGCAGTACCTGAAGTTTTGACCAGATTTGTGGACGATGTCGGTTCGGTCCTTGAAGGGAGGGTCATCTCGAGATGAAAGTCCTGCAAATATTGAGGAGTTTTGGTGGATCGGCTGCTGCGTCAAAGTGGTTGAATGGACACAATTTGCGATTGGGATGAAGTGTTAATTGTTTGGATGAGGGATGGTGATGATGGTGTAGTATCTTCTATGTACAGTAGAGAACAAATGGGAGAAGCAGGTTTTGTTGTTGATGTGGTGAGAACTTGTTGTTCATTTGGGCTGGTGGGAATTACTTGTTCATTTGAGCTGGTGAAGGAAGGAGGCCCATTTAGAGATGGAAAATAATGATTTGCTTGGAAGAGAATCCATATCAGAATTTAGAAATGGGTCATTATTTGAAAACCAAGGTTTAGGTGTATCAAAATTATCATGTCATGCAGAAAAAGGAAATATGGTTTCAAAGAAAATGACATCTCTTGAGACCATTACCTTTTTATGAACAAGATCAAAGACCCGATATCCTTTTTTCCCATAAACATCGAGTATGGCTTTCCAGTGGAAAAAGGTGCATTTGAGATGTGCACGACAATTTTTGGTGCCGTGGTTTGTTCTGTTACATTTAGAGCATTTTAGCTCACCTTCAAACTCATGGCTCGAGTTCTTCAAGGCAAAAACAGCAGCATCTGGTTGAGTATGGCTTTTCCCTGCTGTCACCTCCAACTGTTTCTCATGCCGAAAGACCAACAAGTATGCTTTGTTCAAGTACGGCTTTTCCCTGCTGTCACCTCCAACTGTTTCTCATGACGAAAGACCAGCGAGTATGCTTTGTTCACTGTGGTTAACGGATCTTGTAGCAAGGTGTTGCTGCGAACATCTATATATGACTCGTTAAGGCCCATAAGGAACTTCATGGTTTTCTGCGTTTCTAAATATGCAGTCACTTCTTTAATCAATCCACAAGTGCCGATTGGAAAGGTGCAAAATGCATCGCGCTCATCCCATAAACCTTTCAGTTTTGTTAAATAAGACCCTATAGATATGTTACCTTGCACATAATCATGAATCTCGTTCTCAACATGGAATAATTGAACCACGTTCACATGTGAAAATTGCTCTTGCAAATCGAGCCACGTCTGTCTGGCATCCTTGAAGATGATGACGCTGCTAGCGATTTCCTTAGACATTGATCCTAGCAGCCAAGTTTTGACCAAATTATTACAGCGATTCCATTGTTGACATTCTTTGGATTCTTCTTATTAGGCTCCTTGATTGAACCATCTATGAGTCTGATTTTGTTTTTGGCTGTCAAAGCCATAGTCATGGATTGTCTCCATGTGCCATAATTATCTTTGACCAAGGGTTGCGGTACAAGCATAGAACCATGTTGATCAAGCCTAATTATTTACAAATAAAGAAACAAATAACTGAGCTTGATTTCCTTTAACATGTCCATTTTCATCTTTCCTGTATTTTGTGTCCTTTGCCACAAATGTATATTCTTGAGCACCCTTTCCTTTTCTCGGTTAATACTTTGATTATGGTACAGTTAGAGTGGTGGTTCCTTCTTCATTAATTAACAAAATTTACTTATACCAGATTTTACATGAATATATACAGGTTGCCATTACACAGTTAGTTAGGTTCCAATTCTTTTAGTTGTGCTTGTGGTATAATGAAATTTTTTTTTCCCACTTTAGTATTGCAGTCATCAACAGAAAGTTATTGTGGAAGACCTAAACAAAAAGTGGAAGCGAGTTGTATTGAACACCTCGGTATTTCTTCTTTTCTTTGTTTTCTTTTGTGGTTTTTATTTATAAGTTCATTAATCTATTCTCTTCACATATTTGCACAGCCAATAACACCATTGGAACACTGTGAGTGGCTGAACAAGCTGTTGATGGAAATTTGGATGAACTATATGAACCCAAAGCTTGCAATAAGATTCTCATCCATTGTTGAGGTCAGGATTTTGATTGGCTTACATCATATGATTCATTACTGGATATTTTCTCTACCCTCTGCCTAGGTTTATTTGTTTGTTGGTTTGCGAACTCTGAACATTTTGCTGAAATGAATAGAAATTTTTGCATCGTTGACTTATTTAGCAGTTGATAGTATATTTTTGAATTTTAGAATGAGATAGGCTTGTAAGAGAACCGATCACATACCAAATTTAGTTATCATTCAGTTTCTTCTGACAGATTGATAGAAGATATATTGAGTTTATCTCAGTTCAAGTTGCAGTCAAAATTTCTTTATGAATTTCTCTCCTTTAAAAGCTAACTGAAAAGGCGCATTCCAGATGTCTGTTACTTGTGGGCTTTTGTGGTGGGGCCACAGTAGATTTCTTATATCAGAGAAAATCTTCTAGGAAAATGAAGCTGCAATAAAAGTGGTTGCACTCTTGGTTCCTAACCACTACAAAGGTGGTCTAGAACTCGGAATCATTCCCACTTTGTCATTCTTTATCTTTGGAAATCGATCATAAACATAATATAATCCTTTAAAAATAGCGATTGATTGATTTGCTATCACACTTCCATTTCTTTACTACCAGAAAGGGGCTCAAGAACTTGGCCTTGTTCCTAACTTTTGATGATTTTTGCCTTTATTTGATCTAAATGAACTGTCTTTTGCATATATTACAGTGTTCTCATGCACAACTTCTGTGTAATTTGGGTTGTTCGTGAGACCAAACTAAAAAGTTAAACATTTGTCTTTGCAGAAACGATTAAAACAACAAAGGTTGAAGCTCATGGTATGTGATATGCTTGTTTCATCGTGTATCAATTGGCATGAATATTTAAGTCAGGATTAGCATTATGGTACACGTTTCCTGAGAAATATTACCCTTCTTGTAGGAAAAACTCGAGTTGCAGGAATTTTCACTTGGTTCATGCCCACCATCCCTTGGTCTTCATGGGACTCGCTGGTCAACTTCTGGTGATCAGGTTTGGTCCCTTTTCACTTTCTGAGTTTTGTTTGTGAATTTATCCCTCAGTACAGGTGGCAAGGAATCTACATATAAATAAACTAATGCTTTCTTATAGTTCCTCACAATTAAATGTTAATCAACAAGTTCTACCACTGTTTTTCCTGTTTGTTGTCTTACATGCAAACTTAGCTTTCTGTGCCTTCAGAAATTTGTTGATCTGTTTGGTGGATTCTGTTATTCATTTAGTGCAAAAGACAGTTGTAGCATGCAAGGGCTCAAGTTGAGATAATTATATTAATGATGGTGATGATTGACTATCATATATGTTTTCGAAATTAAAATCATGTATTTTGTCATGGACTTTCCTAAACATGTGGAACGAAAAGGAAGTCCCATCAAGAAATATTTCATGTTCACAACAAAATATGACTATGTATCATTTTACAAAAGTTTAATCCTTGATAAAACTGCATGGAGAAGGTCTATCTCACTTATCTTAATTTATTTTGATATTGAGGCTTTCAAGAGTTGAAAGGATTCTTCAACAACAAAGAGAAACCAAAGGTGGGGTTTGCTAAACTGATGGCATCCTGAACCCATATTGGTATGAATTTGTAAAGAACATGCAATTGCCTCTGTTTCAGTACTCACTGATGCAAGTATAGTCATGGCAGTTTCTCTGAAGATATGACCAAAAGTTATCCCATTGAGAGCCCATGATTCAACGGGGATAACATTTTGATCTGGTTTCTGTTCCACTTTGTCGTGGCAGTGTGAGTTAGTGATTAAGCTAGGCACTGAATGATGAGAAGTGATAACCAGTGCCTGAGGTGACTGAGCTTGATGTAACTGAGGTGGTTGATATGCCAACCACCAACCTTAAAAATCTAAAGAATGTGAGCATGTTCTGTTGAAATGTGTGCTTTTTAATGAATAAAGAAAGGGAGCAGTCGAAGCCACTACATGGATAATACACATTAATAAAATTTATAACAAATTGTTTCATTAATTTTTGTAGCATGATGTGTTTTTTTTCCCCTTCAAACAGTAAATTTGTCTCAGATTTTCATGCAGCAGTTTTTATGCTTTCTGACAGAGAATTATGCATTTGGGATTTGATTGGGACTCCAAAGACATGAGCATTTTGTTGCTGGCTAAGCTGGCAAAGCCATTAATGGGAACTGCTCGGATTGTTATAAACAGCCTCCACATCAAGGGTGAGGTATGTAAAATGTCCTGTTTTCCGCACTCTATATAATATTGTCTTGGCACTGGCTGATTGATCAAAATGTATATGGCTAATGGATTGGTTCTATATGTTCCTCATTGATATTGACACTAGAAAGTGAATGTAAGAGAACCATCAGGTATCTTTTACACAAACTAACTTCATTTATTTGGTAGGATCAGTTGCATTTCAATATTAACATCCAAAAGTAAGTTTATAAGTTGTTAATAACAGTCACATTCTCTCAGCCCTATGATTCATCTATTGATACAGTAGGTTGACTGATGACTATCAGGTTGATGAACATATTTTTTTTTATGATTTTTGTTTTGCACCATTTCTTAGGTTAGCTTATAGCTCCCTTATATGTCACTACCAGCATTCCATGATCTCATTCCTGGGGAACAATTAGTAAGTTTGTGTCTCAGTTCTTTACCACTCTCTTCCTCTCTTCTGCTTCCCTCTCTCTCTCCCTCTCTCTCTCTCTCCAGCCACCTCAAAATTTGAATCTCTAAGTAGTTTTGAAAGTGCTTTAAGTAAATGTAAAAAATGCTTCTTCCCAACCATTTATAGCTTTGGGATCATCCATTCCTTGCTTATTACTTGGGTTTTGTTTGCCAAACTCTGAAAATTCATTTCTGCGGGAAATGAACATTTGGAAATGCTTTGTCTATACTGTTTTAAATGTGGGGCTCCTCGAGGAAAAAGGATCTAGGTTCGGTTCTGTACTTGGGAGATCTGCAAGCATGGAACACTTCTTTCTAATATATTATTTTTATCTTCGTGGTAATTCTACTTGGGACTGACTGCCAATTTATGTTTTACATTAAATTTACTTGTTTCTTGGGTGAATAGTCCTAAATTTCGAATTTGGTTTGGCTTTCAACTCCATCAGATTTTGCCCTCTGTGGTTGATGTTTAATCGGTCATCTATTTTTTATCAGCTTCTCTTGATGCCAGTTCTGGATGGGAGAGCGGTTTTGTACTCATTTGTGTCAATTCCTGAAGTAAGAATAGGAGTTGCCTTTGGAAGTGGAGGAAGCCAGTCATTACCTGCCACCGAGCTGCCAGGCGTTTCTTCTTGGCTGGTGTGTGTTTAACTAATTATATTTACATGAATAAGTAGTAAATTTAGAGTGTTTCTGTTTTTATTATTGCTATAATTATTTGTAATTCTCCTGCCTCTACGCTAGCCTCTTGAAATAGTTAGCTAGAATTTATCATGTTTCTTTTTTTTTTAGCTAAATTATGACATGTATGTTTTTTAGTAGTTCATAATAATTTATCTTGGTGTACTTCTTTAAATTTCTAGTTCCTCCAGTACTGTTGGTCTTATACAAGTGTCTGTTCTTTTTCTTTAAAATTTCAGGTTAAGGTTTTCACTGACACCTTAGTCAAGACAATGATTGAGCCTCGCCGTCGTTGTTTCAGCTTACCAGCAGTAGATTTAAGGAAAAAGGCTGTTGGTGGAATTGTATACGTGTCAGTCATCTCAGCTAGCAAACTTTCTAGAAGTAACCTGAGAGGAAGTCCGCCAAGAAGGGTAAATGGTAGTTTCATAGAGCATTTTGATGATAAATATCTGCAAACATTTGTGGAGGTCGAGCTTGGACATTTGACAAGGAGAACAGATGTGAGACCAGGCTCAAACCCTAGATGGGATTCCACATTTAACATGTTCTTACATGAAGAAACTGGAACTCTTCGATTACATCTTTACAACCGCCCACCCAACAGTGTGAAGTATGATTATCTAGCAAGTTGTGAGATCAAGGTACATACTGATTCTTGTTTTGTGTAAAATTTTAGAGCACTAGGACACTTCCATTGGGTTTACTTATTGTGTGAGTTAATTCTTTTGTCAGCCAAAAGCTGGGGGTAGGGCATGTAATTATTTTTGTCTATTGTTATAGGAGATTGAGAGCTTCAAATGAGGGGAGGTTTTTGATTCCTTTATTAAAACCATCACAAGCATCCTATGTATTATCTCATAATAAATTTTTCTGTGACTTTTTTTTTCTTTTTGGAATAATTTCAATGCTCTAATACTTGGGAGCTAATAAGAACCATAAATTATTATTATTTTATTAAATTAACTTTAAAATTTAATTAATTGACTTGATCTGTCATTGAGTTATTTTTACCACGCATACTATGTAAATTTCTTACTACATTATTCATGCAATGTAAATTGTAATGCACGAAGTTAAAAGACTGGGATGTTAAAATGTGTCCATGATATCTCTATTTCATATCCAAAAAATCAGAGCAAGCAAACTTATGATTTCATATTTTTTAGCATTATGTATATCTAAAAAAAGTAGAAGTAAGCAGAGCTAAATTTCAGAAATAAATGTTCCTCTGAAATCATGTATTCAACAAGAATGCATTCTATTAACTTGTATTGGGTAGAATTTGTTCATTAGACATCCCAGGTTTTTTCTTTCCTTCTGAAAAATTTCTTGGTGTATCAATATTCATCATCTGTTTTGGTCTGTTCAAGCAGATGAAGTATGTTGCTGATGATTCAACAACGTTTTGGGCAATAGGACCCGACTCTGGTGTAATAGCCAAACATGCTGAGATTTGCGGAAAAGAGGTTGAAATGGTTGTTCCATTTGAGGGAGTTACTTCAGGGGAGGTAAGACATGCCGAATTTCATTGTGATTAGTTGTTTTTGAATTGCTTCATTCTATCAATATATTTCTCCTGTAGTGCATAACAGAAGATAGTTATGATGGAATATTGAAGCCTGGATTAGCATTAGGTCATCTTTGTGGCATCAGCTGTAAAATTTCACCATTTTTTGCTGTAGTTACTAGTTTGAATCCCAGATAAATGAAATGTGGTTGATTTATTTCCTTTTGATGAAGTTCTAGACTAAGCTGTGATACAAATTTTCACCCACACAAGCTTATCAAGTGTTGGTTTCAAATTTTGAGTATTTGATAACATTCAGTTGTTTTTTCAAATTTCATTTTGTTTTATATGCAATTGATGTGAAGTAAATCATCTAAATTTTCTCACTAGAGGATCCAATGATGATAACTAAGCCATTTTTCTTGTTTATGTACATGTGGCAGTTGACAGTAAAGCTTGTGGTGAAAGAATGGCTGTTCTCTGATGGTTCCCATAGCTTGAACAACGTTAGCTCTCAGAAGTCAATATATGGATCATCAAATATTCTTTCAAGAACAGGAAGGAAGATTAACGTGGCTGTCATGGAGGGAAAAGATCTTATTTCAAAAGAAAGATCTGGAAAGTGTGACCCATATGTTAAACTGCAGTATGGAAAGGTAGTATTCTAGTTCCTTTATATATGATGTGTATGAACCTGAATTTGAAAATCAGAAGATATTAAGATATTATGCATGTGAAACTACTTGACTGCTTCATGTGACTATTTACGTTTGATTCTGATCATGATGCATACCTATCTTTTCAGGTCCTACAGAAAACACGGACTGCACATAGCTCTAATCCTCTCTGGAATCAGAAGTTCGAATTTGATGAGATAGTAGATGATAGATGCCTTAAGATTAAATGCTACAGTGAAGAAATCTTTGGAGATGAGAGCATTGGTAGTGCACGAGTAAATTTGGAAGGTTTGATGGAGGGATTTATCAGGGACATGTGGGTTCCCCTTGAAAAAGTGAATACAGGAGAATTAAGGCTTCAAATAGAAGCAGTACAAGTCAATGACTCTGAAGGATCACGGGTATGATTTTAATATATTTTAAGTTTAACTATATATTCTTTCCTGTAGTTTTCTAAAATGCATTTTGAATAAAAAATTCGTTATCATGGCATTAAAAATTTAGGCAGTTACCTCACCAGAAATAATGTTCGGTAGTTTCAAACAAATTTTCCGTGGACATGTGCGGTGTGTTGAAATGTAAAACATATTAGGCTGGCCTGCTTGCTGCGCTGATATAAAATCAGACTTGAAGTTTAGATTTATTCATATCCTGCTTGTTTTATAGAGTGCAAACAAGCTGCGATATTACCAAGCCATTTTGAACAGCTTGTTGTCAGCTATCAAATGTTCCGAACTTCTGATAGCTACTGATGTTGTTTTCGTCTTCCTTGAATATGCTTAGGGTTCTATGTCAGGTTCATTCAATGGTTGGATTGAACTTGTTCTTGTTGAAGCGAAGGATCTTATTGCTGCTGATCTTAGGGGGACAAGTGATCCATATGTGAGGGTGCAATATGGAAGCTTGAAGAAGAGAACAAAGGTATGTGGTCTGGTTTATGCCTTGCTGTTGCTTCTGTTGGATGTTACAACACTTCAATCACTTACCTAACGTTCCTTGTCTTGTCCTTCAGGTTATGTACAAAACTCTGAATCCTCATTGGAATCAAACCCTCGAGTTTCCTGATGATGGCAGTCCCTTAGAGTTGCATGTGAAAGACTATAATGCCTTGCTGCCCACCTATAGTATTGGTGATTGTGTTGTAGAGTATCAGGGATTGCCTCCAAACCAGATGTCCGACAAGTGGATTCCTCTCCAAGGAGTAACAAGGGGAGAGATCCATGTTCGGATAACTAGGAAAGTTCCAGAACTACAAGCAAGAAACAGTTTGGAGTCTGACACATCTTTAATCAAATCACACCAAATCTCTAACCAGGTGTGAATGTGTTACTCATTATCATTTAATTTCCTTTCTTTTCACTTGAGGTGATATATTGCTTTAAGCATTGAAATGAAACTCTTAGTTTGCTTCAGATTTGGAAATTATCAGGACTTTTGTGAAGCATATGATATACTTTTTCTCTCAAATATTTAGGGTCGGTCAACTTTGTTACACTTCATAATCTTTTATATGGTACAAAATTCTGTGTGGACCAAAAAGTAAGCATCTTTATTGCTCTCAAATAATCAACATGATTAGAAAAATTCAAGCTCAAGAGACTCAAAGCACATGCAAATCCCAATTTGATTAAAAGCTTGTAAAAATTCTTTACCCCCACCTCTGAGCTTTTTTGATCTATGCCATACCAATTTGTCATCCTCACTCTTCATTGTAAAATCACTGTTTCTGTGTTCATACACACACATACATTTTTACACTTTTTATCGGATTCATCATGAAATCTTATACTTATTATCTTTTTACATGAATTAACATATACTTACAAGTGTGAAGTTGCTTCTGTACCAGATGAAACAATTGATGATCAAGTTTCAATCTCTGATTGAGGAGGGCAGCCTAGAGGGGCTCTCGACAGCTTTGAGCGAGATGCAAAGCCTAGAGGACATGCAAGAAGAGTACATGGTACAGATTGAGACTGAGCAAATGCTTCTACTTAACAAGATAAAGGAGCTTGGTCAAGAAATTATGAGCTCATCGTCTTCCTTGAGCAGAAGATCTTCTGGACTTTGAACCATGCCCCCATTTTAATATATGATTATCATTGCCTTCAATTTTCTCGCTACACATAATTACATTTAGTAACAGTATGTAGGGATCTCCAACTCAATAATTGTATATGTGATGCTTATAAGCTCAGATCACTGGTAGCAGCTATAGAAATTGGCATTAATGTTTTCATGATACTCTGCCGGCCTTCTTACTTCGTGCCTGCTTCCTGATCTTGCCTCTAGCATTATCAAATAAGAATTGTAATTAATTAACATTTTTTTTAACAGCTATATTTGTAACAATTTTAACTGCTATTCAACAAGTTTACGAGAAGAAAAACTTTTGAAGCTAAAAAAAGCTTTATTGATGAAATGTTACTTTCTATTATAATCAGCATCATATTCTTCTTTTGAATCATTTGTTTCCCAATTCACAGAAGAAAATTGTCGGGAAAACCTTACAAGAGTCCGCAACATTTGAGGGTAGTCTCGATTGGGTCTCCAACATCTTAATTAACTTCTTAATGTTGGAAATTTTTGTTTAAAACATGGTTAATGGATAATATTGAGGTTAAATTAAAAGTGGAGTTTATTTATATTTTAGGTTAAAATTTTGTTGGAATTTAATTTATAATGTAAGCTTTTTAACATGAAAAAATAACATGATTTAAATAAATTATTGATAAACGGAAAATTAATTTTAAAATAAAGAAACAAGTTTTCTTTAGC
>Ga0307517_10003272_pt1 | contig 25336 bp, 31 predicted proteins | sample 23_EM_MG_FD_194515 | JGI IMG/M metagenome (GOLD analysis project Ga0307517, IMG submission 194515) | Populus trichocarpa ectomycorrhiza microbial communities from riparian zone in the Pacific Northwest, United States - 23_EM | ecosystem: Host-associated > Plants > Roots > Unclassified | place... | reverse complement strand
ACGCCGGCAAGAACTGACAGGGGGCTGCGGCCAGTGTTCGTGATTTCGGTCGATGATCCTCAGAAAGTCGGGGATCCTATTCGTTCCTTCACTATGTATACCGTTCACACTCGGGTAATGTGACTCGCGATAATTGTCTGGAGTGAAAGATCTAACCTCTTAGCAACAGACAACATCCCCGCTCTTCCAGAAATCAGCGTTCTCCGTCCTTAGACGTTATTCCGACTTCCTTTGGCTCTACGGAACCCTCTCGAATAACAACCCTGGTGTTGTTGTTCCTCCAGTACCAGAAAAAAACCCCTTCGGTCGGTTTGACGACCAATTCGTGAAGCAACGACGAGTGGCTCTGGAGAAATGCATCCAGAAAACTGCAAATCATCCGGTCCTCGGAAGGGATCCCGATTTAAGACTCTTTTTGGAGAGCGATAGCTTTGCACTGGATGTTCGTGCTCTTACTATTTAGCGGAATGTCGCTCACAAACGCGTCCTCTAGATCAAGCATCGGAAAGCGGAGCTTGCGAATGAAAGAGGTGGCCTCATTGCCAGCATTGGACAGTCGATCACCGGACCGCGGTTCTATGAGACTGACGAAGTACGCTCATCTTTTCCATTCTGAACTTTCGATTAACAAACTTTTAAAGTGGTTTGATAGGCAAAAGATTTACCTCGATAGCCTCGAGTCGCAGCTACGTGGGCTGGCCAAGGCAATCGAATTAGTTGCAAAGCACCGGGCTGGTACGCTCGCTCTTATGTCTTTCTAGCTTTCGTTTTAAAATATGGGTTATTTCATAGAAATCTCTGTTGCCACAGGAGAATTTGCGCAAAATGTCAGCGATTTGTCGTCTTCAGACATTGGCAAACAACTTGTCCAATCTCTGAACGGACTGGCGGATGTCGAGCGAACATCGCAAGATATCCAGAGTGTGCAATCCGAGCAGGATATAGCAACTTTGATGGCCACAGGTGAGCTCTTTCCAGGCCCCCATTTGTGGAGATATTTACCGTCTATCGATAGTGGACGAATATGCTCGTTTGATTAATTCTGTTCGGGTAGGTCACATAGACATCTTGCACAAAATATTTATTGATTATACTGATGAATCGAAAGCTTGCGTTCACTTCTCGTATTCGGGTTTTCCATGCCTGGAAAAATCAGGAAAGCGAATTACTGCGAACAAAGCAAATTCACGAGAAGAATCGGGCACAAGGACGGATCCCTACGGACCGGTTGGGATATTCACTGAGTCAAATCGCAGAGGTAAAATTTCCCTCAACTTGATTATTTCCAAAACCAATTCAGTTATTTACAGGCAGAGCGAAGAGCATCAGACGCGAAGCTCGAATATGAACATGTTTCAAAACTTGTCAAAGCAGAGGTTGCCCGGTTCGAGCAAGAGAGAATCGAAGATTTCAAGGACTCGCTACATGCATTCCTCGAGGGGATGATTTCGCGGCAGAAGGAGGTAGGCATTTTTGAGTTTGCTGTATCATCTGTTGTCTTATCGTTTTCTCTTGTAGTTGATCTCTGCTTGGGAAAATTATCAACAAATGCTTTTAAAGAGGGTCGGTGGAGGTGGTTCTGCTGGCACACGAGCAGTCAGTGGAGCCTCCTCTTCCATGTGATAACTTGGCAGCGTTTCTGTCTTGCCAGTGGAGCTTTGCGGATGTTGGTGTTTAATGGTCATATTATTCATGCGTGCAATGGAATATGGAAGGTGTACAGGAAATAATGATACTATGTTCTATGCTATGCTCGTGTAGTTACCAGTTATTTCCGGTCACTCCCAATATCTCGGCACCTTAGTGCCATCTGGGCCTTCAGTTTCAAAGAAATCTGCAGGTCGATCGCGTTTGGGGTTCCTCCGTCGGTTATTCACAGGCAAGCGCTGGTATGCAGATTCCTGTACTGGAGCTTGTTGAGCTCCATATTGGTTCCATCCAGCCATCTGTTGCTGGAATCCAGGAATGCCGAATCCCATGTTCGAGTTCGCCGCATTTTGAGCCACGGCTTGTTGCTGTTGGAATGACGCGACTGCGAATGCGGCAGAAATGGCCTGTGCCTGCGATAGTTGTATCTGCAGCTGCTGATGCTGCATTTCTGTCTGATGCCGTACGTGATTGGGTAGATTAGGGTTTTGTAGTGCCTGCGAAATTTGCGCGATCTGAGCCTGTAGCTGTGGAATTTGGTCAACGAGCATTTGAGACATATCCATACTGAGGTCTGGTTGTTGGTCCGAGTAGATATCTTGTTCGCCAATTGTGCCTTCCTCAAGTGTACCAGCCTATAGACGTCGCATTAGAGATCAATACAGAATATTTTCACAATGTCAATTACTTACCTGTAGCTGGTTGTTTGCTTCGGTTTTACTGCCACTGGCGCTTTCCTCGCCACCTTCCCTTTTGCTCTCTTCGATCGCCCTCTCAATATAATCCGCAACTTTTGACCTCGTAGGCTTGTCTGCATACAGCTTATCTAGCGACATAACCTTTTTTGTGCAGTTCGGACAGACGAAATCTCTCTCAAGAAGATGGGTCTGGATGCATTCCTCGCAGTAGGATGTATTACAGCATGGCGTCTTTACTGCGTCTCGGAAGAGCTTGTTGTCTATTGGACAGGCTAGAGAAGAGTCGGAAGGTACTTTCTCGCGGACATCGGCTGCGGTGAGGCCTTTTGGTCGTGATACTTGCTTTTGCCACGAGGCCCTAAAAGATGGGGTAGCTCAGATGCGATGAATGAAGAGCTTGTGTAGGAAAGACTTACAAGTCGGGCTGAGCGACGACATATCCTCCTTCTGGGGTGACCATAACTCCTTGCGTCAGATCAGAACCAGTGGGATTTTCAACGGCCTTCAGCATGCTTCGGGGAATTCCTGTTGTTCGCTTGATACGGGGCCTGTTGTCGAATTCGCGATCGTTGTTCGTCGGACAGTCTTGTATCCAGTGACCTTGGCGAGAATTTAGTATATCTTAATTAATATTGTGAGTCATTCAACGGTGCAAACCTTTCTGTCCACATCGATAGCAAACGTAACTTGGCGGGAGCGGCTTCTCAGTGGGAGCTGCCTGGTGCGGTTGATACGGTTTTCCCCCTCGATTAAAACCAGTACCTCGACTGCTATAAACACGCTGCGAGCTATAGAGCACAGCAAGGGACAAAAACAAACGTTGATCATTAGACTCGGAACTACTACATGAATAAAAGGCCGAGAAAGGCGACACCAACTGAGACATCTTTTCTTGAGTTTCCTCCCAGTTTTGAGTCTGGGCTTGGAACATGGCAGCCATAGCAGCTGCTTCATCACTTTTAGCGACAGCTGAACCCACCGGTGTCTGAATGGAATGTGAACTGAGAAGACCATGGTTGCGCTGGAAGGCTAACGTACCGGTGTTGACGCTTTGGTGGAGGTATTGGATGTCGGCTCGTCCTTGACGTCAAATCGCTTGGACATGGCTCCCTTGTGCCATGTTGATGTGGCTGTGGACGCACCGGCTCGTGTGACGGGCTCGGATGTGGGTATTGAGGGACCACTACCGCTGCCGATGTACATTGCAGCCTTTCCTTTTCCTGGACGAGATGAAGGAAGGCGCTTTACTATGACTGAGGATGAACGAGGAATAATTGTGGAGTCATCTTTGAACTCTGGGGGGGGCACGTCACCTCAGTGATCCTGCGAGACAGAAAGCTAGTCAAGGCGACTCACCTTGCTTGGACGTGGCATCGTAGATGAACAGGTCAAAGTCGTTTGCCTTACCCATGTTGTTGGCGAGAATGATTTCACGTTTCAAATCGAAGACAGAGATACCCGTGCCATCGAAGGAAACCCGGGATTCGTCCCTCCTGGAATTAAACTTGTAAAAGACAGACGATGCCATATGTATTGAAGAAGAACGCTAATACAACTAGGATGATGAGGAAAAGTGGAAGACAAGGACTCGGGTGTCGACGGTCGTGGTTGAAATTTGTTGTTGTAACACCTTAGTCATCACCACCGGTCCGCCAGGGATCGACATATTACCAAATGCGGATAAGTTCAACAAAAGTCGTTCCACACATATTTTCGCTTCCCTCGCCTCCAACCATGGTTGTCAATTCCAACGGTCCAGATAGCACTCTACGCCAGAGGCAGACTGCCAATGGAAATTCCACCAAATTTGTCGTGACCGAAGCTGGCAAGGAAGTCGACAAGCGCCTTGACAGACACGAAAGGTCGGCCATGGCTCGATTCGGACTTTGTTGTCAATAACTTAAAGTTTTATTTTTCTAGCTATGAATTTGGTGGACCATTTGGCGTGTTTGCCATTATGACTGGATTCCCCATTCTCATGTACTATCTATGGATTTGTCTCTGGTTTTATGATGGAAAGTTGGTATACCCAACCTCAACGGCAGATATTCAACCATTCCTGTGGCGAATGTGGGCTCATATTGCTACGGTGCGTTACCAACCCCCATGATGAAACCGAGAAATACCCCCTAATCCCATTTTTTTTTCTTAAGGATGCTAGCCCGAATGCTTACGCTTGGAAGGTTTACTCTGGAAATTTCTTTTTTCAACTCTTCATCGCGTGGGTTATTCCTGGCTATAAACAAGAAGGTCTTCCAGTGCCGTCATTGAACTACAAGACTCTCACATATAACTGCAATGCCCTACTCTGTCTTTATACGACACTCATAACTGCCGCTACTCTCCACTATTACCACATTTTCCGTCTCACTGAAATCATTGATAATTATGGGCATTTGATGACTGTATCAATGATTTATGGGTTCGGTGTCTCCCTTATCACCTACCTTTATGCTGTCCTCACCGGCACCCAAATTCGCATGTCCGGAAATTTTTTCTACGACTATTTTATGGGTGCTTGCCTCAACCCCCGTCTTGGATCGATCGACTTGAAGATGTGGGCTGAAGTCCGCATTCCTTGGGTCATTGTCTTTTTTTTGTCCGTCTCCGGTGCATGCAAACAATACGAACAGTATGGATATGTTACACCGGTGAATCCCCTTCCGTTGATTTTTTCGGCGGTACTCGATGTTGATGTATCTCCAGAACATGGCTTTTATGATCCTCGCCACGGGTTTCTACATTAACGCATGGTAACCTCTACTTTATTCTTTTATTACTGCCAAATACTGATGCATTACTAGTGCTAAAGGAGAAGAATGTATCCCCCAAACTTGGGATATGTTCCACGAGAAGTCTGTCCCTCTTTCTTCAACCAATATATCTGCTGATCGTATCCCGTAGATGGGGTTTCATGGTCATTTTCTGGAATTTCTCGGGTGTTCCATTTGTACGTTTTATATCCCCTTGTTTTCCTTAGGGTCATTTGTTGAATTCCCTCAATCAGTCTTATGTCTACTCCGTCGTTTACATGGCCTCTCACGATCCATCCACCTACCGTTTCACTACTGGCGGCTACGTGTTCATCTACACCGTTCTCTGCACGGCATATTATATGTTTGTGTCTTGGCAATGTGTCCCAATACCTTTTCTGACATGTATCCCCATGCAGTTGGGACACCGCTATGGCCCAAAAAAGTCGCTTCAAAATGCAAACCCAAGGTATCACCACGTTCCGCAAAACTTTTCCACAGCTCCCCGGTTGTCTCGTCAAGAACCCAACCTTTATTCAGACTGCCCACGGGTGAGTCAACCGCGTGTCCTCGTTCATCGCTCAGGCTCATTTATATTAATTCATAGCAATCGGTTACTGACGAGTGGCTGGTGGGCATACTCCCGCAAACCAAATTATGTCGCAGACTGGACGATGAGCTTGACATGGGGTGCCATTATTGGCACAACGACCATTATTCCCTACTTTTACTCTATGTTCTTTATCGTGGTTCTACTACACCGATGCACGCGTGACTTTGAACGGTGGGTTTATTCTTTTTTTCAAGATGAAATGCGCATTGACGAGATGTCTAGATGCTCCATCAAATATGGCAAGGATTGGGAACGCTACTGCGAAGTTGTCAAGTACAAATATATCCCCGGAATTTATTGAATATACCAGCAATGTCGTTGACCCGGTAGACGCGTCACGGTGTTATTTTAGGAATTAAGTATTGCACTATATAATAATGAATACTAGTTTTGGGTTCTTTCAGGAGGAATAATGGTATAATGCCTTTGACAACAGAATCAGTTTGCTGGCATCTTTAAACAATTTGTCTTTAGCCCATCGCCGCTCCATTTAGCAACGTCAACTAGCAATTCTTTCTTTTTCTCGAATCCTGCTGTCGAACGGAGCTCGTATAGCGTGGCTGCACAGCAAGAAATCAGGTGTTGTAATAGCACATAAAACGACATTTCTTACAAAGGTTGAAGAGGAAAGGTTCCGCAACGACAACACTCGATGGTGATGCTTGCATGGCTCTTTCCAGGACTTCAATACCCTTTTACAAAACGAAAGTGAGCAAAAGGTTCAACCCACAATCTAATTGTTCGCCTACCTCTTTGAGTTTGCCCTGACTAAGTAGAGCCACGGAGAGGTTATTAACAGCCTTGAATGATGTCGTCAAAAAATAAACCACAACTGCTTCACAAGAACAGCTACGAACCACATAGTTATCCGCATCTTTCTCCAGGATCTCGCGCAGTTTCTCACTCGCTTGGATCCAATCGCCTTCGGAAGAAGCCAAGAGGGCAGCATTCATCGTTTTCAGAGTGTCTTCCGCACTTGGATCGGCTTCGACCATTGCAAATTGCTTGGCTGCCATTTGGATATTTCCGCCTTGCAGATAAATTCGCCCAACGGAGGAACGCAATGCAGGACTCGAGATATCTCCCTGCTTGCATAGAGGTTCAAGGAGTTTGGCAGCTGCCGTAATTTCCTAACATGATCGGTGGTCGAGATCAGCCGCAAACTCGTCGTTGAGAAATGGACCCAGAAACGTACTTTCATCTCAATCATCTGCGACGCAATAATCAAACACACTCTTGCGCCGCGCTCTTTCCACATCGGCACAAGTGTAGGGTCGGACCCAGACTGCCTGCATTTGATCCTGCATTTCTTTAGCAGAGCGCTTAACACGTCGAGGTACCCCATGTGGTCTCCAGCCCAGTACTTCAAACGCGTCTGCATAACCTCCAGCTCGAAGGGTAGGACGCGCTCGAAGACGTATTCACGTGCCTCTGGAGGATCGATGGCGTTGAGGGCTGTGAAGAGGTTGGTACATTCTGCTGAAGTTTGGTTGAATAAACGCAAGCGAGCCAGACAGGACAGCCGGAGATGCCAGAGCTGTCAATAAACAATTATGCTTTAATTATGTTGGATACCTATGCAACAAAGAAGGATTCTTACACCAAGGATGAGAGTCAGGTCCGACGGATCTGAAGTTACAAGGCGATCTCGGGCCATTCTCGCCAGTGCTCGCCAGCTGTTCGTCATCTAAGAGTACCAGGGGGAAATGGACATAATTCATTACTCATATGCTCACTTTTCCTAAAAAGAAATCCTGGAAACTCACAACTAACGTGTGGAAATCACTTCGTTGCCAATCTCCTGTGAGATCTCTTGGAGGTCGTTTTTCAGGTGGATAAATATATTTGTTGAGGAGCGTAGTCAACGGATCGGTCTAATACAGGTACTATACATTGAATTTCTGCACAACCACCATGTCAAAGGATTTGCGAATAAAGGAAGGCGTACATTTGGAATGGGCAAGAACATCATAGGCATGATGAGCGTTGGGACGTAAAGATCAGGAATTTCGTCTTCTTGCTCGCTTTCAGATGAAGGGGGCGGTGGAACATCCTTGTTAAAATTGGGAAGAGGTGACGTTGGCGCTTGTCGTTGTGCGTTGTCAGGCTCCAGTGATGAGGGCGGTGGTAAATCGAGTGGAACGTCATGGGCCGGAGAAACCGTGAGTTGGGAAACCGCCGCAGATGAATCCTCGTCTTCAGAGAGAGCATCCCCTTCCTCATCGATCAAGAAAGGATCGGGTGTCTCTGCTTCAACGAACACCGTCGGAGGATTAGTGAACATTGATTCAGAATTAGAGGGAACCTCCTCGTCGACAGGCGGATCTGGTAGGGGATTACTCTGGCGGTGCTCATCGGACATTGTTGGGGTTGAGAGGCCAAAATCCGCAGTAGAAGGTGGAAGTGGTGGAAGAGGGTCGATAGACAAGGCAGCCGAGCTAATACTATCTCGTTCGATGCTCTGGAGATCAACTTCCCTGACGTACTTGATATCCCAAGTCTTGCTGCTGCGGGAGGAGGAAGGGGATGAGGGGACAATGGTGGGGACGATGGTGGTGGGGGAAGGTGTACGATGTTGGTGGGTGGTGTGTGTCACGTGGTGGAAGACCTCGTCCAGCTTCCAGAGCTGGCGCTTCAGCCCTTTGGTGAGCTTGCCAGGAAGCTTCTTTACCGAGCTCGACTTTGGCGACGGAAGTGTGTCCCCCTCTGCCTTCTCAGCCTTTGTTCTCGACTTTGAGAAGGATAATTTGCGCATGGTGTAAACCTGGTGAGTCTTAGGACTGGGGAGAAACAAAGGCCCGTAGTTCGGTTTATTTTATACTGGGGCAAAAGTCGCTGCGATCGGAGAATAAGAGCATCCCTGAATGACGAAACGCAGAGAAGCCCTTCATCGCCTCGTCCAGGCTTGCTCCGCTCGGCGCAGATTCACTAACGCCCGGCTCAAAATAGGTGGAGACATCATTTGACAGCAATTATGTTTGTGGATACCGGTGAAGATCAACCCCGGCCGCTGGATCTATATCTATGCCGAAGCCATCGATTACAATTAGACGGAGAGGCGTTCCGTAATTGAAAGGTCAAGTGAGTTACAGGTCCCACCTTGATACCGAAACAAGCATCCTTGTACCAGCAGGTTCTCGTAAGGACATGCCCTTATATTAAATCCATGAGGCAAGGTTGTAGGAATGCACGATTTCGTGCTGAATCATCCGAATTTCAATCATTTTATGTCCTTGTAGGACGGTTGGCATGCCTTGAACTCAATCCGGGTTCGCCATTAACAATACAACGAAACCTTGTTCCAACTTCCAACAGTGAATGTGTGGGGTTGTAAGTGGTTTGAGCATAACAAATCAACAATGACTAATAGGAACATAGCGACAACGACGGTAGTGGGACGGGTGCTCGAGGGGTGTATATGACGATGATAATGAACTGCGATGATGATGATTGGTATGGGTGGATGGGACAATAAACGGGAATGAGTGTAAAGTTACAGCTATAATAAATGACTGACTGTGCTGCTTTGGAAAAAAAATACTGGGCGCAGAAAACGTTCTGGTGTGATGCTGGTGATATGCATAATAAGGCGACTCTGATGCACGAGGCGGACCAAAATATGGAAGGCGGTTCGGCTGAGGGTCATGGCCATTAACCCAGCCCTGCTTGACGGTTGAGTATGTAATGGCTGAGATCCTGCCAACCTGTTGGATAAATAACATAGTCAGTTCTCTATCGGAACCACTAAGTAACTAATCCACCAACGTACCTCCACCAACGCGACACATCACTTTCTTTGTCGTCGCGTCTCCTCCCGTCTTTCCAGATCTCGTCAATGTTGTCAAGCGACATGTGATAACCTTCCGGCTGAGTGTATTAGAAAATGCATATTGTGCTTTAATCTCCTCCCCCTCCTTCGGTATCTGACTCTTTCTCAAATGGGGATCAACTCGCTCAACGAGCAAACCATGCGCAATCGAGTTGACAACCGCCGCGACCTCGACATCCAGAGGATCAAAGTTATTGCCTGGAATATACTCGTGGAGTGGAAGTTGGTCCATGGACGGTGTGTAGGCGCCTGAGCGAGACCCAGGCCGAGATGGCACACGACTGCCACTACCATCTCTGAAACTAGACGGAGGAAGTTTGTTGGTCAATACTCTTGGCCTCCCAACCGAGCCTTGGTACACAGGCACCTGTTGGGCACGGGAACGTAAAGTATGTTCAGGTGTCTGTGCACGTAATGCCGTATTTCGGAAAGATCTCATACTCGGACTTTCCGACCGGCTGAAATTCGAGAGTGAAGAAGAAGGCCTCGAAGGCGTGTGCAAATGGACACTTGGAACTGGGATCATGGATCGACTTGGTGGCCGTGGGGGGTGAAGGCCATGAGGGGACGAATTCAAAGCAGATACGGAAAAGGCAGGTGAAAATGAGCGGTTAAAAACATGGTCTTCATCATCCCATCCGCCAACAGATCGCGCTCCAGATATCGACCTCAGATTCTTAGCGGGGGCTGGGATATGACTTGGGGTCTTCGGCCGCGTTCGGGGGGTTGTGGCAAGTCCAGGTGTGATGGCTCGTGAAGGCGTCTGGGCTCGAGACGGTGTCCTCAGAGTGGGTACTAATACAGGTTGATTGAAGTAAGACGAAGAATACGTCGTGGAATTTGATGAAGTGACTGGAGACCAAGGACGCGATGATGCCATTGAAACCCTGGAGAGGCTTCTCTTGGACGGGATGCCAATGGAAGGCACAGGTGGAATATCATCATTGTAGTGGCTAAAATATCCTGTCGATGACGGTGGTCTCCTCGGAGTGCCTCTGATTGTAGAGTTGCGTTCTTCTTGTTCTACCTTTGTAGAACTGTTCCAACGCTGCTTGTTAGAATTCGTCCCCCGGGAAGATGCTGACAAGCTGCTTTCTGTTTTTTCCAGCTTAAAAGCACGAGGTGAAGAATCTGGCGTGTAGCTCTGGCTATGCTTGTGGCTGGGCCTTTCAGGCGTTGATGGTGTCACTGGCGCGCTTCCCCGTACAGACCCAAACAAGGAAGTCCGCTGACGATGGATGACCGCTGACGAAGGTGGTGGTTCAGACGATACGGCGGGAACTTTCTTGTTTACCGCGAGAGGAGTTATAGTTGGAGTCGTAGGCTTATTATTTCCTGTGATTTTCCTGGCAAACTTACGGAAAGGTGATATGGAACCAGAAATGCTCAGATTGCCAGAGCTTGACACCTTTGACACTCGAGATCCACTGGGAGGAGTAGCCAAATATCCGTTCTTCGTAGACGCTGTGCCAGAGGTAGTCGATTCGTGGTCAGAGAAATCTCCAAGCAGGATCTTTCGAGCAGCCTCCATTTCGGCATCGGTTCTTGTGATACGCTCGCGCAAATTCTTCCATCTCTGGGCTGACTCTGCGTGTCTTCGCAAGGTTTCTCCATTTTTTGTGACACGGTCACGAACGCCTTTATCAATGATTGAGAGAACTTTTGATGTCGCGGGCATATAGTGCCTGCGCGATTCGGTATGAAAAAATAACTCAAGCACACAAGTATAATACACTTACTTCTTCTTTGCTTCGTAAGACTCTAGAAGAGAAGTAAACAACTCGAAGGTCACTGGCGGTTTATCACCTCGAGCCGATGGTAGGGCAGCATTAGATTGAAATTCTTCTGCGCCCCGCCTATGAACTTGCCATATAAATTCCTGGAGTTTAAATTAGTACAGATAACACCCAATATCGAATCACGCACTTGACAGCGGTTGACCGCCTTCTCCAGACTGGACATCATTCCATCCGCTTGATCCGTTACCGTTCGGAAAACGGTAAGCCATTTGTCCTCCTTTAATTCCTCTCGTAACACCTCGCTTTCATCTTGAACGGATTCCCACTCCGACAAGAGCGTGGAATGTTTCCGGAGTATGGCCGTAATCTCGCTGGCCGTGCCATTTTCAGATACTGTCGGTGTTGCTGCGGTACGGAGAAGAGGTTCCAAAGTTTCATTAATATTCTTGATGCCCTTCTCCACGGATTCCAAACGCTCATCCAGAGTCATAAGCGACTGGTCGATGATAGTGGTAGTACTCGCATCAGCACTGTCTCCCGCGGATTGAGACTTATGGCGGAGTTCTTGTATTTCTGCGAAAGAAAGAAAAAAGTGTAAATCGTTGCAAATCATGCGAATACAACAAACACACCGAAAATGCGAGTCTGAATGTCAGATATCGCGTATGAAAGCTCTGTTATATGAGTCGAAATCGCTAAAAGACGTATGTCTCTATTGAGAAAGTTAGCTAAAGGGCGAGTAGTGAAAGGTCAAGACGCACTCGTGACTCTTCCGTTTCCCCACGTTCTTGGACATTGAGCGGTTGGCGGTAATCGTGACATTCTCTGTTAAAGATGTGAGCACAGACGACTGACGCGCCAAAATAAAATCCCTCGCCTTCATCCTCGAAATCGAATGAAACCTTTGACGAGGAGGCCGAACGACTGGATGAGATTGATGCGGGAGATGGTACAACATAATTGAGACTCGACTGGGACGGCGAGCTGTAGAGAGAACTCTTGGACGATGCCACGCTTATGGCCGCCATAGTGGAAATGATACGACAAAAAAGAAGAGAGGAAGGAGAGGAATTAAGTATGACCGCGAGAGAACACTGATAGATTGAGGAACCGCCGAGGTCAAGTGCCGGTAGCCAAATTCGTTACAAGGAGTGGGGTATAGATTAGCAGACAGCGACGACGACTACGACGGTCCCTCTGCAGCCTGGCGGGGGGGCGGGGTGCTGATCAAATCTGAGCGAATTGGCACCAGTCCAAGGCAGAGTTCTGGTCAAGGGGCGGTCATGGCCTTTGTCACACGAATCGTCACTCACTCATTTCGGTAAGTACCAATGTAATATTAATTCTATTTAGTATGTACATTCATTCATCCGAATATGTCGTCCACCTCCATAGCATCGTCTTCACCCTGCGTGCTCGGCTTTGCCTCTGCTAACTTGCGTTCTAGATATTCCTGCAGCTGGGCCAGAGCATCTTTATCCGCATCTTGCATCATCGCTATTCGACTTTTCTTGTAGATGCGAGGATCCACAGAGTTGAAGTATCCACCAGAAAGACCTTCAAGTGCCCATAGGTTGTTACTAGTCGTGACTAATGGTTTCTCAATGGCAGCTTGTACAGTGGATACCATTTTCGGGTGCCTAAGAATGTTGGGATAGTATCGGCCACTAACAAGACCCATCCCGCCGACAAATTCATAACCTGGGGTAAGGATAGGACGGAAATTGAATCCTAGTGGGGGTTGAGGAAGAAGGTTGCCCAGTGCCAGCCCAGAGTCGGCCAGGTCGTTGTTTGGTTTCGCTCCATTGAGGGCCTTAGAATTCCCATCGGGTGTAATAGAAGGAACTGTTTCTGGATGGGAATGAGCGGGGTCCATGGGTTGACCATTGGTCGGCTTCTGTTCGTTGGGATCATCCCAGTCATCCACGGCAAGTTCGTAAAGCATGCCACAGACTCTTGCTTCCTTCTTGGTCCCGCCTGAACCATTGGGAATATCAACCGTTATAAGCCCATCCAACCTAAGGAAAACACCTCTTGTCCCGGCCCCCAACTCAGCTGGATCTCGTCCCTCATTGGCGCATTGCTCCAATTCCTCGCGTCCGGGACCCGACGGAGCCAAAATGTGTAGTGCGCCATTCGGTGCCAAGGTTCGTCGAGGTATTTTAAGGCGAATGAAATCGTCCGTCCAAATCCTCTCAGCACCCCACCAAAAGCCTTGGAAACGTGTTTGAACAAGTTCATTTGGTGGAGGAGGTGCGCCCAAGATTCTATTCGATATTTTTCGCACCTCGCTTTCTGACAGGTTCGGGTCGGCGGCAGTAACATTCTTGTGATAGGATGCCGTTGAGAGGGCTAGGTCCCTGGAAAGTTGTGCGTTATGTCGTCCAGCGGCTTCGATGGCCATCTGGAGTGTGTATACCTGAGGAGGCTGCGTAGGAGGAGGAGGAGGAGGAGAAGTGGGGGTCTGCACCGGTGCAATTGGTTGGGATAGTGGGAGGGATGATGGAGGGGCAGATGATTGAGACAATCCAAGAGGTGGTGTCGATGGCGGGGGTCGCTGGGATGGGTTTGGTTGGGCAGGGGCAGCCGGGATCGAATACCGCAGTTCGTAGTCATCTGTAAGACACCAATATGTAGAAATTGTAGAAGCAATTTGGAGAGCAGTGGCATATGCATTAACAGCGTCAGAAAAAGTTGGTGTTGGGAGGCCAGGAGAAGGGTTAAATGCGGAAAGAGCCTCTTTATCAAAATTGAGTTTATCCACGGGGAAATTAGTCATGGAGCGGATGAGGCCGTCGGATGGTACATAGGCTTGGTATGGGAGAACTTGATCGTCGTTGACGGTATACGAGTGTGATACGGCCAAGAGCTGTACTTTGTATTTTGTCGACTGTCGGATGGTCCAGGGCAATGGGTCTTCGTTGGGCTCGAGTATTGGGCCTCTTCCATTGAAACCTTTGGGAGAATCAAGTTGCATCGTTGATGAGCTCGCGTGAGGGACGTCGTTTTGGGAAGAATTTGGACCATCCATACTCGCCGACTGCGGTATCGGCTCTGTTTTCAATTTTATTTCGTCAATAACGCCAGGCCAAAAGTCGATTGAAGCTTCTCCCGGATTTGGCCCAGGTATTGGGGGTTCCAAGGCACACCAAACAACTTCACCTTCCCTAAAGAACCGTCGAAGACTCATTGAAGTTTTGGAGTATATAGCACGGAGGTCGTTGTTGCGTTCGACAAGCATTGGTTGCTTAAGGACATTTGCAGACGGTTTGAGAGGCTTGATTGTTCGCTGCACAGCGGCATAAACTTTTGAGTCGCGTGGTCGCCGCTCTTGCGAGCGGCCAGGAAACTCGCGCCCTTTTCCTTTATCGCGAATAGATTTTACTCGAGAAGGCGTCGGCGACTGAAACGATGGTGTCGTGCGCAAGATGTTACTCATAGATGCCGTGATTTCCCGTTGAGCCTTGACCCCACCACAATATTTACAAGTGCAGGCAGTGTTGGCGTCACCCATGAGCCAAATTGCATGTGGGATAAATTCGTTGACGGAGCGGAATTTGCTTTTGGAACCTAAAAAAGTCAGTTGTGATGCGAAGCAAAATGGGTTGCGACTAACATACCATATAGATACAGATCGTGTCTAGGAGCAGATTGGATGCCTTTGTTATGATCAAAAAACCCATAGCCGTCGGGAAAGTTTCTAAATACATAAGTTGGTCCTTCTGTTATAATATCAATGAGGGAGACCTCTCGAAAGGAAAAGAAATTTACGGACCCGGCATATTGAGGTGTCGCGCAACCGCGTCTGCAACGGTTGTCCTCCATCGGATGTGTTGAGGATGTTCTGGGGTGAGAGGTTCGTAATAGTTGACATGCCCTTCAGCGTCGATAATACGCGTCGTTTGCGAGGGCCATGTACTGACATTGCCGTCCGTTCTCAAAAAATCGAGGTAGGTTGGGTTGGCAGAAAGTGAAAATGTTTCTGCAGGCCTGCGAATAGGCATCGTGGTCGTAGTAATGCAAATCCCTGGAGAACTTGGACAAACGTTATGCTAGGTCACTCGATGGCGTTGGCGTCTGAATATAACAACCATCAACACTTCTTTTCTTCTTTCCCCTTTTCTTTTCCCTTCATTGTTAACAAATTACCTACTTCCTGAATATTATGTCCTTACTCCGACTCTGACCTCCCACAAGGATTACCAACAACAAGCCGTGTATATCTACGTCTTGCACAAGTCTAACCCCACTTGCATGGATGTTAAACAACACGGCGAGAGTTAGCTTAGGCTCTGCAGAATGTCTACCTTCGTAAATTACGGGAGGATGTTTTGAATGGGCCAGACATTCCCAAGTTACGTATATTACCTTCAGTTTTATGTCCAGGTACCCCTTTTGAGAAACTAAGCCATTTACTCTGCAAAAAGTGTTCAGTGTCCTATTCACATCTTTTTCATTACCTCTATTTGCTAATATCGAATGCATTAATCTGCAAAATATTCCTCTCTTTGAGGCCCGGGCTTTCGAGAACAATCTCCTTTAAGAACCTTGGTGCCACGCCAAACCCAATCGGATTCTCAAGCATGAACTCTAGCTTCACGCTCTCGAGATTCTCGTATGGGTGTGGGTACTTGCTGCTCCGCCCCGGTTCAAAATCCATGCCAGGCTCTGTTCCGCAAAGGATGGAATCGATGTCACTCCATCGATCGAATATTGTGGTATTCAGAGACTGGTACAATCCATACACGATCCAGATACTTCGCATGGCATTTGCCCGGGTTGTATACAAAGAGTTGATCCCTGTTTGGAGGAGGGCGGAAAGCCAAGGTAAAGGGTCGTCTAATTTCTGGAGTACATTGATGTTGACTTTGAGATTCTTTAGATGAGGGACCTGTGAGAGATCGATTTGGTTGGGCCGGGGCAGGTTCCAATATTCTTGCAAATCAACTATAAAGAGCCTTCTGAGAAACCCGAACGAAGGATTTTGAGCAAGTGAAGCGCACCGTCGTTCATGAGGGAAAGCTCAAGATGTTCCACGGACAACGAAGCATGCAGCAATCTCGCGAAGTCTGCGAAATTTCCGGATATTGACATCGCCAATTCTCTCATCGTGCCGATGGCGATGTTCGAATGTGGGTGCAAAAGAAACGAAATCAATGCAGTGGACGTCCTCGGCCCAATGACCAACTTATCCAGCTGCGTTCTGTGTGCCTTCGACCCAACTGATGTCTTCAAAGATGCCACACTTTCATTGGCAAAGATGACATGATCTACTTCCAACACCCTTAGATGTCCGCAAGCTCGGAGTAACTCCCCCAGATCTCCAACATTGTCAAGCATTAGGCCCGACAGCCTGAGTTCTGTCAACGCTGGAAGGCACAGGACGTGCTCTGCTATTGCGGCCTTCAATCCAATAGGCAGCTGGCCCCACGCGATGCGGACCGACGCCGAGCGGCTGATCTCGAACCTCCGAAGGTTGGGCAACGACCTTAAGAGGAGTGGGAGTGTGGGTTCATGGGCAAGCCATTCGCGCGCGAGCATGCCCTCGCACAGATGCAGTTCGCGGACATATGGCATTATGCCTCCAAGACGGCCTTTGGTTGACCACTCGATGATGTCGAAGAGTTTCTGACATGGAGACGTTCGTGATTGAATGAAGAAGAAAGAGGCACCTGCACCATGGGTGGTCTTGGGTGGTTCGAGGGATATACGGTGGAAAAGGTGCGCGCGGGCCGAAGAAAGCCATGCCAGTGCGACTAGGGCGCAGGTTTGGAGTGCTTGAGTGTCGGCATGGAAATGGTCAATGACATTGTCGAAGGTCTCTTGGGGAAGGCTCGTCTGTCGGGAGCTCGTCATAGGGAACACCGCTGTGAAGAATATTAGGTCCTTCAAACTCGCAGGAGGAAAGGAGAGGACATTACTACCCACATCAGAGACCGGTAATCGAAGGTGCCCAAAAAGGACTGAAAATCCCGCATTGTACCCGTCTCTCAGGTCATGATCGATGCTATCATGCCGACCACGACGTAGTTTTATTTCGACCAGCGCCATTGCCCTATTGACTTGAATTTAAGTAACGGACATGGAGCTCAATTGACAATGTATTAAAACAGTTCGGACCGAGATACAGGTATGGCAGGAGAAAATCACCATAACTCACATACATCAACCTCTAATACCCCTTTCCTGCTCAACCCCTGAAGCTGCTTGGTAAATTCGTCTGCGATCTGGCGGGGCGCGTCGTCACCAATTGGGTTCTCCAGGGCAAAATCCAGTCTAAATCTTTGGAGGTGCTCAAAAGGTGGCTGCGTGAGAAGTTCGTCAAGGCTCCTCCAACCCAGTAGTATGATATCAAAGGCTTGTATCGTGAGAGAAAGTGGCGGTTTGTCGATGAAACATGTTAGGGAAAATTCTTCTAAAGTATTGTCTGGGGCAGCAGACACGAGGCAGCGCAAGAGCCATGGAATGGGATCTGTCCGGGCAATCAATGCACTGATTTGTAAAGAAAGAGACTTGAGAGCGGAGAGAAGTTTAAAATCTATGATGTCTGCTTGGCCTAAATGAGCTTCATAATCAACTGAATGTGTATGAGTATCAACATAGGACGAATCAAAGTCAAAAGCTCACAGGATGGTTCTATTTCTAAATCCAAAGACTCTAAGCTAGGGAAGCGTCCAAGAAACTTGATCATGATGTCGTAGTTGTCCATTGACATGTTCGTTGTAAGAGTTGTTGTTGCAGAAAAACTAAGAGGCGAGCGAGGGTGGAGGAGAATGGGAATGATTATGGGTAAACTGGCGGACCTCAATAATAGACGTTTAATTTCTGCTTGCCCCCCGACGAGCCCATCATGGGTACTGGTTGGAAGAATATTTAAAAGGTCCTCCGGTGCAGAAACCGAAAGGTGGGTTTTGGTTGAAATATCAACGCTATCGAGCTGGAGAGTATGGGCATGACGGCAGGTGTCGACGATTTTGAGAAAATCGTGTGGAGAATTGAAAGTAAATTGGCGAAGGGTAAAAGATTGCAGGGCCATGGAGGACACGGCATCGCAGATCTCCTTGAAAGCGGTTGTCGACCATAGTGTCTTTGCACCTGGAACGGGGAGGTTGAATTCAAGTTCCCGAAGGTGGGTGAACCTCTTGAGGAGACGAGGGAAGATGATATCTCCGTGGATCCAGCCCTGGCGATAGGAGTCCTGGACAGAAAGCGTGTTGACATATGAAGCGATGTGAGGTGAGGAACAGATAGCAGCAAAAATACGACGAGGATCCCCATAATCAAGAGCGAGATGGTAAAACAAATGGGAACGACTGGCAGGAAGCCAAGACCGACAAACGAGCGAACAGGCTCTGAGGGCGCTATGGTCGTCATGCAAAAAGTCGATAATGTAGTCGTACAGCTCGACATACAGTCTGTCTTGCATTAGGTAGTCGTTAAAGGCAGCGGACGAAGTACATACCCGGATCCGTCGTGACGTAATTGACATCCTTCATGTCGAAAACATCATCAGCGTACAAAGCCAGTGGCGGATTCGAGACGTCCACAGGCACTCTTTACGTATCAAAGCCCTACCGTTCAACGTCTTCAAAGAAACTGAGGGCTTTGATCACATTCGCACCTAGAAAGTCCGCCTTTGATATCAACAACGACAGCTCCTCCACAAATGAATTCCGCGTGCGTCAGCTTCCTGTACCCGAGCAGCCATCTACCTACCGTGCCTTCTTTTAGGGATTCTTCTCTCTGTTCTGGATATCCATATTCTTATTCTCCGTCCAGTCATATGTGCGTAGCATAGAGGCCAATGGGCGTCCACTCAACCTTCAGTTTGCCACAATGTTCTCTCAAGATGCCATCACCCTTGCGCTGAGCGACGCATTCCTCGTGCTAAGCACTGGAATATGTGTACCGTTCGCATGGGCCATGAAGAATGGCTGGATACGCTACTACTGGACGCGCGTTATCCTTCAGCATCTTTTGCAAAGCTCCATATTATTTGGCGCGATCAGCTGGACATTCAATAGGTAAGTTCATGTCCATTCCTCCTTGCTTCCGTGCTAAACCGATTCGTAAGGGATTGGCCATGGGTTCAATCCGGTTTTCTAACATTGCATTCACTTGTATGTAATTAAACTTTCATGTCCTTAGCCCTTTCCTCAATATTAATATTGTGGCGTTACAGGTTATGGTCATGAAGATGCACTCGTACATCACCGTCAATGGGCAACTCCAACAAGTAGCGGAACAAGCAGACGGCCTATATCTTCAGCTGGTGAAAGCAACAGAATCTGTTGGTGGTTGGGATAAAGCCATAGCAGTCGCTAGTGCCAAGCAAGCTGAGCTGGATGCACAGCTGAACTCTTCGCGGTATTCAACCCCTCCGAATGGTAGCAGCAGTACTCACGAACCCACCCCAATTGGTACGCCCAAAGTCCCTGAGGGGTCATCCACGTCATTCGTAGACGTCAAGACCGCGAGTGCCCTCAGAAAGCGCCTCTTGACCGTGGCTGCTGAGTCAAAGGTGGCCTCTGCGGTGCGTGAGGAGGACGTAGGGGTCCGTGCAACCCACAGGCTGTCCCCAAAAGATTATCCGGAACCCCCCAGGATGGTCGCCCAAGAGGAGATTTCTGAGGTTCTCAACCCACACCCGTTGGTTATGCATCCTGATCCCCAAATTTCGGACATGGCGAGGGACTATTCAGAGCTACAGAATGAGCTCGTGAGCCCTGGACCAACTTATGTGAAATGGCCAGAAAATATTACATGGAAGAACTTTGTAGTGTATCAGCTGATACCAACCCTCGTTTATGAGCTGGAGTATCCGCGAACCGATAGGCGCGTATCTTCTCAAGTGTCAACTTTCTAACACACATTTACAAGAGTTGTGATGTCTAGAATACGACCGCTCTACGTCTTTGAGAAAACTGTATGGTTGGTTTACATCATTCCCCATTCACTGGGCTGATATCAGATTTAGGTTGCAACCTTTGGAACCTTTGCTCTCTTATACACAGTGACAGAGAGCTTCATCCTTCCGTATACGCCTCATGCCGACCAGTCATTCTTGCGGTCATTACTCGATCTCGCTCTTCCATTTATGATGGCATATCTACTACTTTTCTATATCATTTTTGGTAAGTTTTTGTTCCCGATCATGCGGCCGTTCTTCACTTAGAGAATTTTACGACCATAGAATGTATATGCAATTGTTTTGCCGAGCTCTCCTAGTCAGTCTATTTTTCACCCTTCTCAGAAGTAGTGCTGACGTCGACTCGTAAGTTTCGCGGACAGACAATTCTACGAAGATTGGTGGAATTCAACATCATGGGATGAATTTTCTCGAAAATGGAATAAGCCCGTGTACACATTCCTACTCAGGCATGTGTATGCTGCTACGATCATGAGCCATCGCGTCTCGAAAACGACGGCTATGTTCGTGACGTTTTTGATAAGTGCTTGCGCACACGAGCTCGTGATGGCCGTGGTGACACGCAAGTTCAGGATGTACCTGTTCACGTTGCAGGTATGTTGCATCTTGTTTCATTTTTCCCCGGATCATTCCAATGAAAATACGATATTACCTCAGTTGATTCAAATACCACTCATCGTTCTGGGTCGGATACCAGCCATCAAGCGAAATCGACTGATGGGCAACGTGGTTTTCTGGCTGGGACTCTACGCGGGATTCCCGCTTCTCTGTGTGGCCTATGTTGCATATTGATCAGATGTATAGATGGCTGATGGCAGAGGGGCGATGATGGATGGATACCTCGTTCATGATAATCCCAAACAAACGTTCTGCACGACACTAATGACCATAAACGAATGAAGTCGCCTTGGGGATATCAATCTAATTTCATACACGTTCTCTATATGTACTAGTGGCTAATTCCTATGCTATTTATCATATCTAGATGTGCTTGCCATCTATGTATAAGTGCAAGGGAGGTGCCTTCGACGTGATTGAAAGTTCTATGTAGTGTACGACCGAACTTTCGAGAACCAAAAGGGTCTCTCGTGTTTGAGCGCAACGGGATTGACATCTCCTGTTTCGATGTTTACCGAGTCGTAAGTCTCGATGTCCATCTTGTTCCAGCGACCCAGCGGACGTGACCGGAGCGTAAGGGTCATCGCAAATGCATATCGTGCACGCGCACTGCCCGATGCTGACATCGATGAGGAAGTCGGATGTGTTGGAGGAGGCGGAATATTGATTTCGCCGGGCAGGGGCAATGCAAAGCGACCGCTGGCATCCACAAGGTTCGAGAGATGAACTGTGGTGCCGATGAGCTTCCAATGACCCAAGAAGAGGCCCTGCGGCACGAGGTAAACATTACGAAATAGTAAATGAGCTGCATTATCCGAGAAGAATCTTACCTTCATTCTCAGCGTATACTTCAGGAGGGGTATCACTTGTTGAGGAGAATGCTCGTCATTGGCAAGCAGCGACAGCACTTGGCCATTTGGGAAGAATCGCCTACCGGGTGCTTGTTAAAGATCGAAAGAGCAACTATGAAAGATAAAGAACATACAAGTACCGGTGGTATGTTATGAGGTGGCTAACCTAAATGTAAATGGAAGGAGTTTTGATTAATTTGAGTATGTATGGGCCAGAAATAACATACGTTAACCCATGAATTCTCGCTAAGTCCTGGCCGTCTATTTATGAGGACAGCGTTGAAAGATCCGGGGGCAAAGGATAAATCAATTGAACCTACACATAGTGGCAAGTTGCAATATAGACACCATCCAAGCGCACACGAGGTTGCTCGATATACACACGTCTGTAATCCAAGGCGCACCGCTCAATAATTGGGACTATCGAATCATAGTCAGGGATTTGGGGAGGGCGGTAAGTCTGGACGACAAGAGTCCTTTGAGAAACTGGTTATAGCAAACGACCTCCTAGGATTTAAGTATGAAGCGTACCTCCATATCTGGCGATCAAGCGTCAACACTCTCGCCTTCTTGCAAACACTCGCGAGCCGTTCAATCGATGTTGGGTCCATCTTACCAACAATGAGCAGCAACAATTCGTTTGGAAGCGAGTTGAGAAGAACAGGCTCATTCTCGTTTTCGGGTTCAAAGTTGACATCAGCTGGAATTTTTTCGAGAAAGTTGGCGAGAGTCCTAGTCCCCGTAACAAACGCCTTCGGCTGGACATTAACATTCTTGAGGCTTGGTGACAACGTTTCGACGTCCTTGTGTTTAGGGGAGACTGCATCTTGCTGCTCCTTTATGATAGATTGGAGCATTTGCTCTCGACGGTACGCACGGTCCACATTGTCGTCCTATAATGCGTCTGATTTAGGCTGATACCGGAAGACCCTTGCGACGAGCCAACACACATACCAATCGAAATGCTTGACGATAAAGCTGCAAAGCCTCGTCCAAATCGCTTCGTTGTTCATGTTCAACTGCTTGACGGTAGAAACTTAACGCGTTCTCGAGAGTGGTCGATACATGAGATTGAGGGAGGATTTCCCCGCGACTCAGCGCAGGGTGTGTTGCTGGTAAAGGGTGACTCGGGCCAGGGACCTTAGAGGTTCCGGAGTCCGTAGGGATTGAAGGTATGTCCGGAGTGCCCACAGATGCGGGAACATTGGTATCAGAGCTGGCCTTGCGTCTGCGAAGCTCTGCAAGCCATTCTTCTCTGAACTTTACGAGCTCCGAGGGTTCTTCTTCCCCAGGAGGCTGAGTCAAAGAGGGAGAGCTTGCTGACATTACATAATTAGAGGAAATTGGCCTGCGATAACCTATCTGCCAAGTCACGCAAACGTTTTGTTCTAAATTATTTGATCAACAGTTTCCCACATCCCCCCTCAATCTATCCCCACAGCTCAACCCAGACCGCGCTGCACCGCACCGGCCGTTGCTGATATCCTAGCAGACATAACTATGGACGGTAACAAAGACGAAGCCGTCAGGTGTCTGGCCATTGCCCAAAAGCATTTTGACGCCAACAATCTGCCTTCAGCGCGGAAGTTCTGCTTGAAATCTATAGCGCTTTTCGAAACCCCACAAGCTACCAAACTACTGGCTTCAATAAACAAGGCTGCAGCATCGTCTGGCAGGAATGAGAATGGGGGGAGCTCACCTCCGGTCTCAAATTCACAAACAGAAGAACATCCTTCGGCCGCTGGCATGAAGCACCGCCACGCGCAACCCAAATCCACTGGGAACGGAACCGCGGGTGGGATGGGTGGAGAAAAGCGAGAATATACCTCCGAGCAGGAATCCATCGTCAAGCGAGTGCGGCGATGTAAAATGACGGATTACTATGAAATCCTTTCCGTGAAGAAAGAATGCGAGGAGGCTGAGATTAAGAAGGCTTACCGAAAGGTGTGTTACACAACTCTTTCCAAGATTTGGGTGGACTGATACTGTCATTCGAAGCTCGCTTTGGCTTTGCATCCTGATAAGAACGGCGCACCTGGAGCAGATGAGGCGTTTAAGTGTGAGTACCCCCCAAGTGCACACGGCAAGCTATTTATACTTTTATTGCGAATTTTAGTGGTATCTAAGGCATTCCAAGTGCTATCAGGTATATTGGGGTCATGGACTAAGCGAGAGAATATCTCGCTCACTATTTCTTGCAGATCCTCAAAAGCGAGCCGTATATGACAGCGGCACTGACCCAGAGGACCGATATGGTGGGATGTCTTCACGCTCCTCTGGTGGGAATGCGCGTTTCGATGGAGAGCTCAGTCCCGAGGACTTATTCAACATGTTCTTCGGTGGTGGTGGTGGTGGTGGTAACGCATTTGGCCCAGGTTTCGCCACAAGCTTTGGGGGTGGGCCTGGTGAGGACAAGGTTTTGCCATGCAGAACTACCCTAATCGCAAAATTTTGTCTAGCTGTTTTTACTTTTGGCTCGAATGGTTTTCGAACACAGACATTCACGCGAGGTGGGGGAGCTGGCGCTGGAGGGGACGACACAACGGAGCCTCGATCTTTGCTTGTCCAACTCCTACCCCTCCTACTCCTATTTGGTTTCTCACTCCTGTCTTCACTCCCCAACCTCTTTTCAACACCACCAGTTCCAGATCCCCGATTTGCGTTCGCTTCTACCACAAGGTACAACACAGAAATGGAGACCGGTGGGCTTGGGATCCATTACTTCGTGAATCCCACTGAATTTTCAAACCATCCTGTCATCGGCGCGGAACTGGCAAAGGAAGGTGTAAAGTTGGGAAGGGTGATTAATGAAATCATTCCACCATCTGAAGCAGAGCAAACGACGAAAGAAACACAAAAAGGAAGCAAGGGGTCGAAACCCAAGACAAGACAAGTGGTACGGGGGAAAGGAAAGAAACGGGGACCAGCACTCAAGAAATTCGAGGACACTGTGGATCGCGTATATACACAAGACCTTTATAGCCAATGTCGACAAGGAATGGATAGGAAGGAACGGGCGAAGGAAGCAGAAGTTGGGATATTCGGGATTGGGACAGACTGGGAAAAGGTCAAGAGGATTGACAATGAACTAATCGGGAGTTGCGAAGAGTTGAAGGAATTAGGGTTATTCAACCGGTGATATCGAGACTAAATCTAATTTATTCCTGCTGGATTGCCTCGGATATATATATCATGTAGTGTAGACTTGTTCGTTTCACGAAAATTAATGCACATGCTGGGTTGTTAAAGCAAGTTCTAGCTTGGGCAGCCCTGGATTTTGTTGATGTGTGTCGTGTAAACTGCCCTACTGCGCCGCTTTCGCTCTCTCCCTCTCCAGTTTAACATAATAAGACTCCTGGCGTTCCACTACAAAAGCAAGAGTTAGCACATAATGATAGAAGCACGTTTGTAACGGGGCGGTCAGACAATGCTACTCACGGTCTTTCAGGTGACTGCCATACCTACAGGAATGGGTTAACAAATAGTGAATGAAAATGGCGAGACCTCAGCCTTACCAGTAAGCATATCCAGCGCTAATTCCAAGGCCAAGGGCACAGGATACGTCGAGCCAAAAGCGCTTCCTAAGCTTTCCGGTGATGGGGGCAATGGCCATTGTGGTTTGTATGGTGAATTTCAAGAAGGAAAATGTCGGGTTGGAA